>Ga0247811_1000048_pt1 | contig 45605 bp, 42 predicted proteins | sample UWRJL134311R1_FD_189018 | JGI IMG/M metagenome (GOLD analysis project Ga0247811, IMG submission 189018) | Plant litter microbial communities from Arlington Agricultural Research Station in Wisconsin, United States - UWRJ-L134-311R-1 | ecosystem: Environmental > Terrestrial > Plant litter >...
TGTTCTTGCCAGAACCGGCGCGTTTTTCAACTCTCCATAATCAAAAAAAACACGACGTAAATCCTGTTCTTCATATTCGTTAACCACCCGATACGCATTTAAATCATTTTTCTGACTCATCCGCATATCCAGTTCGGCATCAAATCTTGTGGAGAATCCTCTTTCAGGAACATCAAACTGATGCGATGAAACCCCTAAATCAGCTAAAATTCCGTCTACACTTTTTACACCATGAAAACGAAGAAATCTTTTTATAAACCTGAAATTCTCATTAATCAGTGTAAAACGCTCATCTGGTAATGCATTTGCTAAAGCATCTTCATCCTGGTCAAAAGCAAATAATTTTCCGTTTGGCCCTAATCGTTTCAAGATTTCTTTTGAATGACCGCCGCCTCCAAACGTTACATCTACATAAATGCCGTCAGGTTTAATATTTAAACCATCAACTGTAGGATGAAGCAAAACCGGATTATGATATTCCATTGTCGTCGTCATTAATATTTCCCATTACTTCTTCGGCCAGATCTGCAAAATCCATATCTTCGCCGCTTATTGATTTTTCGTATAAATCCTTATCCCAAATTTCCACAATATTAACAGCAGATGAAAAAACCACATCTTTAGCAATACTTGAAAAAGCTACCAAATCCTTTGGCACCAATAATCTTCCTAACGCATCAATTTCTACCACTTTAACACCAGCAGTAAATCTTCGGATGAAATCATTGTTCTTTTTTACAAAACGATTCAGCTTGTTGATTTTCTTCATCATCAAGTCCCATTCTTCCATCGGATACAATTCTAAACACGGCTGAAAAACAGAGCGCTTCAAAACGAATCCGTTTTGAAGAGATGAAGCCAATTGCTTTTTTAAGGGCGCAGGCAACATCAGCCTCCCTTTAGCATCGACTTTACACTCATATGTTCCTACAATTGTGTTCAAGAAAATTTCATTAATATGTTATAGAGCAAAAATATAAAAAAAAATACCACATTTTACCACTAAATACCACTTTGTTAATAAGTTTAACCACTTTCTCCCCACCTTACTTAATTTATAGTAAATCAAAACATTAGCTATTAATTAGTGGATTTGCAATAATGCTATTCATTCAAAAAAAATACACACTGTTTTTCTTAAAAAACTAAGCATTCTGCTAATTTCTTAACATTTAGGAAATACATCAAAAAACCCTCTAAAACCTGATTTTTAATCAGTTAGAAATTCTACTGAAATTATCTAGTTAAAAAACGGCGGCAAAAATTCATTTTTATTTATTAAACCCTATATTTGTCCAAATTGAAATTGGCATTAAATTAAATGGACAAACACTACAAAAAAGAAGGCAAATACAGCTATTATGAAGCTGGAGAAGGAACTCCTATCGTTATTTTACATGGCTTAATGGGAGGCCTAAGTAACTTTGATGCTGTAGCAGAATATTTCCCAACGAAAGGATACAAAGTTGTAATCCCGGATTTGCCAATATATACTCAGAGTATTTTAAAAACTAACGTAAAAAGCTTCGCTAAATACGTTAAAGATTTTATTACTTTTAAAGGTTTTGACCAGGTTATTTTATTAGGCAACTCACTTGGCGGACATATTGCACTTTATCACACAAAATTATATCCTGAAAAAGTAGCAGGACTTGTAATTACCGGAAGCTCTGGTCTTTACGAAAGCGCTATGGGCGATAGTTACCCTAAAAGGGGCGATTATGAATACATTAAAAAGAAAGCTGAAGATGTATTTTATGACCCTGCAATTGCCACTCCGGAACTTATTGATGAAGTTTATGCAACAGTTAATGACCGCATTAAATTAATCAAAACCTTAACGATTGCCAAAAGTGCCATTCGCCATAACATGGCCAAAGATTTACCAAAAATGACAGTGGAAACCTGTATTATTTGGGGTAAAAATGATGCTGTAACACCGCCTAATGTAGCGGAAGAATTTGATAAATTATTGCCTAATTCAACTTTGTATTGGATAGACAAATGTGGACACGCTGCTATGATGGAACATCCTCAGGAATTTAATGCAATTCTGGAAGAATGGCTCGTTAAAAAGAATTTATAGCACTTAACTTTCGACTTTTTAAGAAGGTTTAAAAACTCAAAACATGAAAATTACTACCGCCGAATTCATAATAAGCAATTCTGAAGTTTCAAAATGCCCACAAGAATTCTTACCGGAATACGCCTTTATTGGAAGATCAAACGTAGGCAAATCGTCTTTGATTAACATGCTTACCAATCATAAAAATTTAGCTAAAACTTCAGGAAGACCAGGAAAGACACAATTAATTAACCACTTTAAAATTAACAACAATTGGTTCTTGGTCGATTTACCGGGCTATGGTTATGCTAAGGTTTCAAAAAAAACGAAGTCGGTTTTTCAGCAGTTTATTACAGATTACTTTGAAACAAGAGAACAATTAGTTTGTGCTTTTGTTTTGATTGATATTCGCCACGAAGCCCAAAATATCGACATCGAATTTATGTCGTATATGGGAGAAAGTGAAATTCCATTCTGCATCATTTTTACAAAAGCAGACAAAATCAGCAAGACCAAAGTAGACTCACATATTGCAGCATATAAAAAACAAATGTTTGCAAATAACTGGGAAGAAATGCCTCATTATTTCGTGACTTCTGCAACAGAACAAACAGGAAAAGAGGAAGTTTTAAATTACATTGATGAAGTAAATCAGGAAGTATTTAAAAACAACTCGCAGTTTTAAATTGCACCTATAAAAACTCCCAATTCCGCGCATTCGACTGCACTCAGGAAAACAAAATAAAAAAATCCCAAATCTCAATTAAATTGGAATTTGGGATTTTTTATTATTTGATTTTACTCACAAGTTGGGAATTGGAATTTGAAAAAATTGGAATCTTCCCTATTTCGTTAACTCCAGTTTCTCTGCAAAATAATCACAGAAATCTTTCATTGTATCCGACATTTTTTCGTCGTCTGTTGCGCGCTTGAAAGTATCTGACATGGCAACTAATGTCTGGTGAAAGAAAATTTTCATTTCATCTACCGGCATATCTTTTGTCCACAGGTCGATACGCATTGTTTCCTTCGCCTTGCTGTCCCAAATAGACAACATAATTGCTTTTGCTTCTTCGGCCTGCACTCCGCCATCTTGGGCTGACCACGTTAATTTTTCAGGAACGCGGTTATGGTCTAATTCTATATTGAATCTAATTTCTGAGTTTACTGTATCTGACATTACTTCTTAGGTTTATATTTTGACTTTTCGAAAATTTCTTTTGCATCTATTTTTAATAATTCCGGCAGCGTAACATTATCATTGTTTTTCATATATGAGCGCACCATCTGCCAGCCCAGCCATGCACCCACTCTTCCGGGAGAATCATTGTCTATCTCTAAATAAAATTTAGAGAACGGGGCAGGCACTATAAAACGTGTTGTGAGTTTTGGATCATCACTATACAACATTTCGCTTTCTACAAAATAACGCCACATATAGGCTTCATTTTCCTGCGACCATTTAATTTGTTCCGGCGTATAGCCTATTTTTTCAGCATCTGTATATTCTGGTAAAAGCAAATCTTTAGCATATAATTGTTTGCCTTCAAAAATCATCTGCGAAAGCAAATTCTTATCAGCAGACACCGGAATATTTCTGTAAGCAAAACTCGAAACTACATCCGGCATTATTTGCCTTTCCTCAAAGTTTTGTTTCAGGTAATTAGGAAATTCATAAAATTTATGTTCTTTTCCTAAGTACAATTCCAAGGCAACAATTACCAGACTATCTGCATAAATGGCTTTCGCATTATAATCCATTTCTCCAATTACCGTAATTACTTTTGGTGTTTTTGTTTTCGGAAAATAGTATTTAACATGTTGAAAAAGTGAATTAAATTCCTTTCGTACGGGTTCAAAATCACCATACTTCTTTTGCACTTCCGTATATACTTCTCTCCAAAGCGGTTCCTGCATTTTCTTCAGCCAGATATTATCATCATTTCCTGCCGGGAAAAAGAAAGGATATTGTCTTTTTACTTTTGCCAGATCTTCCGGCTTAGTTTCAAAAAACACTTTATCAAAACGTTCTACTTTAATGTCAACCGGAATTTCTTCAACTTCTTTTTCAACTTTATTTTTTTGATCACAAGACAAAAAAAACAAGCTTAGAACCACTATAAAGCGATATATTTTCATTTTATTTTAATTAGATTTGTGTTGCATAAATTTAAATAAATGCATACTTAAAAATATTTGTGCAAATATACATCCCTGTATCTTAAAACTTGAACTATTATGGCTAAAAAAAGTACTATTCAGACAGAAAAAGTAAATACCCACATTGTAGAGTGGCTTAAAAATTATGCTGACAATGCAAAAGTAAACGGTTTTGTAATTGGAATTTCGGGCGGAGTAGATTCTGCCGTAACGTCAACTTTATGTGCGCAGACCGGATTAAAGGTTTTATGTGTTGAAATGCCAATTCACCAAGCCGAAAATCAAGTTTCAAGAGGAAGAGAACATATTGACCAGTTAAAAAAACGTTTCCCGAATGTTTCTGATGTAAAAACCGATTTAACGAGCACTTTCGAGGCATTTAAGGCATCTGTACCTAAAACAGATGACGAAGCAAAGGTAAGCCTATCATTGGCCAACACACGCGCCCGTATACGAATGACCTCTTTATATTATTTAGCCGGAATTCACGGATTGCTGGTTGCCGGAACAGGAAACAAAGTAGAGGATTTTGGTGTAGGATTTTATACAAAATATGGCGATGGCGGCGTCGATTTGAGTCCGATTGCCGACCTAATGAAGTCAGATGTTTATGCTTTAGGAACATTTTTATCTATTCCTGAGTCAATTTTGACTGCTGCTCCAACAGATGGATTATTTGGTGACAACAGAACAGATGAAGACCAATTAGGAGCAAGTTATGACGAACTTGAATGGGCCATGTTAGCCGCGGAGTCAGGAAATACGGCAGTTGACTTTAATGGGAGAGAAAAATCTGTCTTTGAAATTTATAAACGTTTAAACACCAGCAACAAGCATAAAATGGATGCAATACCCGTTTGTTTAATACCAAAAACGTTAAAGTAATTTTTTTTAACATTTGTCAGCTATTAATTACAGAATTTATTTATTAATTTTACCGTTCCAAAAACATGATAACAATTCTAAAAAGGTAAAAATTATGATTAAAGTATGTCTTGCAGACAATCATCCTGTGACTCACTTTGGCGTTAAGTCTTATTTTAAAGACCACGATCAAATTTCAATTGTTGCCAACGTTGGCAATTTTTCAATGGTTAGAGATATTCTTCAGACGAAGGAGATCGACATTCTAATTTTAGATCTAGAATTAGAAGGTCTTTCGAGCATCTTCGAAGTAAAATCGATCCTGAAAAACTTTCCAAAAACAAAAATTGTAATTTTTAGTGATCTCGCTGAACAAATGTACGCTCCAAATGCGATTAAGGCAGGAGTTTCCGGTTATGTACACAAAACAGAAAAACTTGAAACTTTAGGTCTTTCTATTATTAAAGTACACGAAGGAAAAATTATCATCAACGAAACTGTACGTAAAAACATGGCTCTTATTGCTAAACAAAGCAAAAGCGAACGTTTGTACAGAAAACTTTCTAATCGTGAGATTGAAGTTTTACGTTACTTAAGTGATGGTAAGAAAAATAATGAAATCTCTAAAATCTTAAATCTGAACGAAAAAACGATCAGTACTTACAAATTGAGATTATTAACTAAATTAAATGTTACTAATTTAGTTGACTTAGTTAACAAAGCAAAGACTTTAGAAATTATTTAATGGTATCCTGACATTACTCTTCCTAGTTTTTTCGAGAATGAATTAACTAAACCCGAGTAATCCATTACCATAGACAAAAGCTCTGTATTATCTGAATTATCAGGTTGTATAGAGCTTTTTAATTCCTGGATGATTTTACCAACTAAAAACCAGCGCATAGACATAACTGTTTCCGTTACATATTGCGCTATGGTTTCGTGTTTTCCTTTGGTAAAAATATTCTGCCCTTCCCAATCGTGAAGAGTCAATCGTTCATCTTCCATTAAAATATCTGTAACTTCCTGGGCAAAATCAGGCTGCAAACGCATTAAATATTGTTCGAGACTAAATTTTTCATTTTGGTTATAAAACCCAATTAAGTCTGTAAAAATATCACGAAACAAATTATTAGAAAGTTCTACCTCATCTTCCTGCATACTCAAATAAATACGCTCGTACACTTTATACGCTCTCATTTCAGAGACCATGACCACTTCGCCTTCATCATTGTTTTTTAAAAGCACATCTTCAAATTGTTCCGTTTTATCGCCATAAAGCAATAAAATTTCAATTACTTTTCGCTCTAAACGATATAGGACATCAACTTTTTCTGTGATTTGCGCTGGATTTCCAGGTTCCCCCGGATAATCTTCCGGCGGGCCAAATCTCGGGTCTTCCGGATCTCCTCCAGAGTAACCAGTGTTTTTTGAGTTTTGATTTCTAAAAACTTCAAAAGGTTTTTGTTCCTGCTTTTGCTTTTTATTAACTTCTGCAAGGTCTTTTTGAATCAGCTGAGCTAAAGTGCTCATCAGGACCTGCTCAGAAATATCCATAATTCTGGCACATTCCTGAATATAAATTTCACGCTGGATACGATCCGGAATTTTAGAAATGCTGGTAACCATATCCCTGATCAGATCTGCTTTTTTTATCGGGTCATTTTTAGCATCACCGATCAAAATAGAAGCTTTAAACTGAATGAAATCTTTGCTGTTTTCCTCTAAATACGCCACTAATTCATCATGCGAATTTTTTCTGGCAAAACTATCCGGATCTTCTCCATCCGGAAAACCACAAACTCGTACATTCATTCCTTCCTCCAGAATCAAATCGATTCCACGAATAGAAGCTCTTAAACCTGCGGCATCTCCATCAAAAAGTACGGTGATATTTCTGGTCAATCGATTTATTAATCGAATTTGATCCGGCGTTAATGCTGTTCCTGATGATGCGACAACATTTTCAATTCCGGCTTGATTAAACTGAATTACATCGGTATAACCCTCAACCAAATAACAATTGTTTTGCTTGGCTATCGATTGCTTGGCCTGATAAATTCCGTAAAGCACTTTACTTTTATGGTAAATATCACTTTCTGGCGAATTCAGGTATTTTGCCGCTTTTTTGTCATTCGTTAAAATACGTCCTCCAAAACCCAAAACACGCCCTGACATACTTTGAATCGGGAACATCACGCGCCCTTTGAATCGGTCAAACGGACGATCGTCTTTTGGAATTGTTAAACCTGTACTTTCCAGAAATTCTAATTTGTATCCTTTTCCTAATGCTTCCCTGGTAAAAGCATCCCAGGTTTCAGGCGAATATCCTAAAGCAAATTTTTTGATTGTTTCATTGGTAAAACCTCTTTCTTTAAAATAAGAATACCCAATGGCTTTTCCTTCTTCAGAATTTAAAAGTACATCCTGAAAATATTTTGAAGCAAACTCAGAAACGAGATACATACTTTCGCGTACATCTGTTATTGCTTTTTCTTCTTCTGACTGCTCGGTCTCTTCAATTTCGATATTGTACTTTCTGGCCAGATATCGAATGGCTTCAGGATAGGTAAACTGGGAGTGTTCCATCAGAAACTTGACAGAATTCCCTCCTTTTCCTGTACTAAAATCTTTCCAGATTCCCTTTACAGGCGACACCATAAACGACGGAGAGCGCTCATCTGAGAACGGACTTAAACCTTTAAAATTACTTCCGGCACGTTTTAAATTAACAAAATCACCAATAACCTCCTCTACGCGAGCAGTTTCAAAAACAGAATCAATTGTACTTTGTGAAATCAAAACGTAATTTTTTTTAAAGTTGAAAGCTTGTAAAAGTACATAAATCCAACTGGAAATTTGACAATTTCGCATAAAAAAAGTGCCTCTCGCGAAGCACTTTTTCTACTAACTAAACGCAATCTGTTTTTAATTTAAATCGAAGCGCAATCCTAATGAAATATTATTTTCTTTGATTAAATTGTCCTGAAATAAAGGATTCAAATCGTATTTGCAATACAAACTTATTTCTTTGTAACCGATATAAGAACTTAATCCGTAAATGAAATTATTTACATTATAATCTCCCTTTATAGTGGTTTTATAATCTAAATCGTCCTGATCGTATTTTAAAATTTGTTTCGATTTTACATTGATTCCGGCATACCCTCCAATTCCGAAACGGAAGCTTTGATGTGTTTTAAAGTACGTTTTTCCGTTACTTACTTTGGGTTTAGAAAAATCAAATTCTAAATGTACCGGCGCGACGATATATACATTCCTGAAACGGGATTCATCAAGATTTATAGCATTTACGGTAAGGCTGGTCTGTGCTCCATCGACTACAAAACTGCGGTTGTCTGCTGCTCTTATGTTATTGTACATTAAGGATAAACCATATTTTGCATGCAGAAGATTGTCGTTTTTCATTAATCTTGAGTTATATGTAAATCCCCACTCGTAAAAATGTGAACCAATAAAACTATAATTCGAATCCTGCAGTTTTCCGTCGGCCAGCATATTATTCAAACCCAACGCAAATACAAATTGCGATGTCGTTCTTTTTTCACCTCGCAGTGAATCATTTTTGTCATGCTTCCAGTGAATTTCTAAACTATACTTCTTTATCGAATCTTGTTCTTTGATTTTTCCGTCTACTTTTTGCTGAACCAGATCGTTAAGTTCGTTTTGCGCCAAAGTAACTTTTTCTTCGATAATTACAGCTCTGGCTCCGGCCAATTCTTTTTTGCGTTTATCAGCCTGCTCCTGTGTTATCTTCCCTTCAGATAATTGAATATTTACGGCTTCGACTTCTTCCTTCAGCGCTGCTTTTTCTTCTTTAGTAATTTTTTCTATTTTATCGCCAATTTTTTTTGCTCTGGCTTCAAAAGTTTCCTGTCCCAGTACTTTGCTTACAAATAAGAAAACCAGGATTACGAGGTAAATGGTAAAATTTTTCATGATTGATTTTTTAAAATTGATTGTTGATTGATGATGATTTAATTGTGAATTGAAAATTCTTTATTCTCTATTCTTTATTCCTTATTTTTTATTCTTTATTCTTGTTGATTTCTGTTTGCCAAAGCCACTTTTACCGTTTGATAGTTTTTATTGACTTTTGTAATTACTTTTTCTCTAAACGAAAGTTCTAGTTCCCCGTCAACCTGATGCAGCAAATCTGAAGCATTGATTTTTATTTTAGATTTTGGCTTAGCCGAATGTTCCGCAACAATACTTTTTTCGGCAGTACCCAGTAATTGGTCTACGCTTTCGTTTTCAGGAATTTTTTCTATTGCAATTGAATTGTTTGTTGATTGTTTTTCTTGATTGTTTGTGATGATGATTGAAGACTCCGTTATTTGATTTTGTTTATTTTGAATGGTTTTATCATGTTTTTTCTTTTGATTGTTTTGTGTTGTTTCTAATTGCTGAACAGTTTCTTTTTCTGAAATCGCCGTTTGTATATCTATTGTATCGACTACATTTAAAGTTGGTTTTACAGCCGAATCTTTTTTGGTGTTTTCTTCTATTACAACATCTATTTTAGGATTTTCAATTGAATTTTCCTTTTGGTTGAAAAAGAAAGTTCCAGCCAATAAAAAACCAACCATACTCGCGGCGATATACAGCCATTTTCTGCTCTTTTTAGGATGCTTTTTTTCTTCGGCAACACTCAACATGGCATCTAATCTATCCCAGGCTTTGCCGCTTGGTTCAATTGTGCGCTGCTTTAGTTTTTCACGAAAATCCTTTTCAAAATTATTCGGTTCCATTATCTTGTTTTTTTAAAATAGTAATTTGTGTTTGCAGCGCTTTCCTGGCGTGCGATAATTGCGATTTCGATGTTCCTTCATTAATTCCGAGCATCTTGGCAATTTCATTGTGTTTGTAACCTTCGATCGCATATAAATTGAAAACCATTTTATAACCATCCGGAAGGGCATCTATTAAAAACTGAATCTGCTCTATTGTAAACTGGCTGTCGATTGCGTTGAAACTTTCTTCGGTATAAATTTCATCGTCGGCAAATTTTACTTTCTTGTGAACTCTTAAATAAGAAATACATTCGTTAACCATAATCCGGCGAATCCAGCCTTCAAAACTTCCTTTGTGTTCAAATCTTCCTAAATTGGTAAACACTTTCATAAAAGCAGTTATCATTACATCTTCGGCCAATTGAATGTCTTTGATATATTGTCGACAAACACTCAGCATTTTTGGAGAAAACCGACTGTATAACTGTTGCTGTGCCTGTCGATTATTTTTGACAGCCAGCTTTATGAGTTCAGTTTCTTCTTGATGTAAATGAATAATTTTCATTTATAGGCTTTTTGTTTTGGTTTACTAACAGTCTTCTATTAGCATAGACGAGAATCGTTTTAAAATGGTTGCATCTGAAATCAAAAAAATAAAAAAATATCCCGAAGCTTCGGGGTAAAACTCCAATAAACAAAAAACAAAAGCATTGATTTACAGGTAAATAAACCAAAAAAGTCTCTTCATTATTTTTTTGAGAAAAGTATAAAATGCAATAAAACTGAGAAAAAATACAATAAAAAAACCTTGCGATACAACTATCACAAGGTTTCTTTATAATAAATATTTTTTTTGAAATAACAGCTGCGGCCCCGTTTTACCAGCCGCCACCGCCGCCACCTCCGCCTCCGCCTCCGGAACTGCCTCCGCCAGAGCTTCCGGAACTCCAGCTACCACTGCTGCCAGATGATGAACTTGATGATGATGATGGAGGAGTCGGATCGACTTTTGCGCTGTTTACTGAATTCCCAAAGCCTGATATAAACATGGCAGGGTGCCTGTAAAAAGTATCATCTCCCTGATACCAATCCGGATTGTATTTTGCCAGTTCTAAAATTTCTTCAAATTGTTTTCCCCATTTTATTTCGACACCTAATGCGATTGCAAACGGTAATAATTTTTCAAATAATTGAGGTGTCAATTCAGGCGGATTCAACATATTTATTCGGTCTTTTTCGGCTGTTTCCAGATATAATTTAAAACCTTCCAATCGATGAACTGCCTCGGCTCCTTTTTCTGTAAATTTTCCTAAATTGATGATGTAAATGATATAAATCACGACAACAACAGCAATAACAATAATTTGTGTTGAATTTAAAAAAGGAATGCTCATGAAAAATATTCCAACAGCCATTGGGTAAATAAAGAATGCCAGAATACCTCTTAAAATCAGCAAACCTGTGCCTTCTACTTTCTGTGTAAACCAATAAGTTAACGCACTAACCGCACAAATTAATCCGGTGTAAAATGTATAATTGATGTATCCCTTATTTTTAGACAATACCTCAAACGCCAAACCTGCAATTATCAAAACTGCAAAACCCACCCATTTTAAACGTGTATTATTTAAATAAAAATCTTCTAGTTGAATTTGACTTTCTACTGTTTTACTCCATTTAGAATATGCTTTCTCAAAGATTTTATAATTAGAATCCTCTACTTTTATTTTTACTTTTTTAGAAAAACTGCTGACAATATCCGTTTCTTCAACACTTAAAGATCTTGACTCTTTGTCGAGAACTTCAATTTCGTATTTTTTTGTATTGACAAAAACACCGTTTTCTATGTCAGAACTAATTCTGAGAACTCCTTTGACCGCGCTGTTAATAAGCGATGCCATATAGGTTTTATCATCTAATTTTCTGTGGTAAACATAGCCTACAAGTGCCGGAGACCAATCAAAAGGAGGCAGAAACTCGGCGATTATTGTTTTTTTGACCGGATCTTTTCCATATTTCTTCCAGTTAATAAAAAAGAAAATGGCCATTCCGATTCCAAATATAACAGACCATAAATAGGTTTTTATCTGTTTATAAAATGAATTTGATTTTTGGGCCAGCGTGGGCGGATCAACAATTCCTTTAGCAAATGATGCTGCAACCGTAAGTCCTTCATTTTCCTTAAGATGAACTGCCGAAAAAGTAACTACAGTTTTGCTGTCATTTAAAGAACTAATGCAATTTGAAGCTGTAGCACCTTGCGGACCAGTATAGCAATGCAGGTTTTCGAATTTATTATTTTCTGACGGAAGATAAAATTGACAAGTTGCTTTATCAATTACTAAATCCCAGCCATTTCCTGTTACATTCCAATACAACTCGTCATAATTATCAAAATATCCAATCTGAAACGGAACATGATAACTGATTTGGTATTTGTAAATGCCACTTTCTAAATCGACCTCTTTGCTTCCAATATAAATTTTCCAGTCTCCTCCGTCTTCTTTTGTAAAATAAGGTTCATCTGATCCGTTTTTTTTAATGGAGTTTATCGAATATTTGACATCGATTTGATTGCCGTCTTTATCTTTTCGACTTAAAGGAAAAGTTCTCAAAAGTCCATGTTGAAACACATTGCCTTCGGCTTTTATAGTAATGTTTTCTACAACCTGAATATCGCCTGATTTTTCGATTTGAACTTTAACATCAAAATCCAGAATTCTTTCCTGAGCCTGAACTTGATAAAAGAAAAACGTCAATAAAATGGCAGTTAATTTTTTTAGGAGCATATCAGGAAGGATTAAAACTGAACTTTAGGAGTTTCTCTTTGTGCTGCATCTTCTAATTCAAGGAAATTTTTCTTTGCAAAACCAAAGGAATTAGCAAACAAATTTCCCGGAAAAGATTCCACTGCAATATTGTAATCTCTGACAGTTCCGTTGTAATATCTTTTTGAACGTTCGATTTCAGTCTCGATTTCTGTTAAATCTTCCTGCAGGCTTAAAAAATTGGTATTGGCTTTTAAATCGGGATAGTTTTCTGCCAAAGCAAAAATAGCTCCCACAGCATTCCCCAGTTTTTTATCTAATTGTAATTTTTCATCGGCAGAACCGGCACTTAACGCCTGATTGCGAAGATTTACAATGCTTTCGAGTGTTGCTCTTTCGTGGGTCAAATACCCTTTTACTGTTTCAATAAGATTCGGAATTAAATCGAATCGTTTTTTTAAGATCACGTCGATACCGCTCAAAGCTTCTTCGAGCACATTTCTTTTTGAAACAAAACTGTTGTAAAGCACTATTAAATAAATAGCCAGGAGAACAATTACTGAAATTACTATTATTGAAATAACCATATTTTTATTATTAAATTCATATCGAATTTAGTGATAAAAACACTGAAAATCAGCATCAGATTATTTTTTTCTTTCAATAACGTAATTTACCATTAAAGTCAGGGCAGATTTAAATTCAGAATCAGGATAATTCTTTAAAAGTGAAAGTGCTTCCTGCTGAAATTCGACCATTTTATTTTCGGCGTAAGCCAGACCATTATTGTCTTTTACAAATGCGATCACTTCTTTAACGCGCTTTTTGTCTTTATTGTGGTTTTTGATGGAGTTGATCAGCCACTTTTTTTCTTGCGAAGTGCAGGTATTCAATACATGAATTAAGGGCAGCGTCATTTTTTGTTCCTTAATATCAATTCCGGTTGGTTTTCCTATCGCTTCTTCACTGTAATCAAATAAATCATCTTTGATTTGAAAAGCCATTCCGATAAGTTCACCAAACTTGCGCATATTTTCAACCTGAATATCATCTTCAATTACTGATTTTGCGCCAAGAGCACAACAGGCCGCAATAAGTGTAGCGGTTTTTTTTCGGATGATTTCGTAATAAACATCTTCTGTTATATCGAGTCTTCTTGCTTTTTCGATCTGCAGTAATTCTCCTTCGCTCATTTCGCGGACTGCTACAGAAATAATTCGGAGCAAGTCAAAATCGCCATTATCTATAGAAAGCAATAATCCTTTTGAAAGTAAATAATCTCCAACCAAAACGGCAATCTTATTTTTCCAAAGCGCATTGATAGAGAAAAAGCCGCGACGGCGATTACTATCATCCACTACGTCATCATGAACTAAGGTTGCGGTATGAATCAGTTCGATTACTGAGGCACCACGATACGTTCTTTCGTTGACAATTCCTGCCGAAACCATTTTTGCGGTTAGAAAAACAAACATCGGACGCATTTGTTTTCCCTTTCTATTGACAATATAATAGGTAATTCGGTTCAGTAAAGCCACCTTTGAGGTCATCGATTCATGGAACTTTTTTTCAAAAAGTTCCATCTCGTTAAAGATGGGCTGTTTTATTTGAGAAGTAATATTCATTTCGATTCCAAATATACTATTTTAAATAAAAAAACGTTGTGTATTTTAAGTTAGTATAACAATAATTTAAGATACTAATTTCAATATCGCACCAAAAACAGCTGGTGTCACGGAAGGAATAGATCTGAAAAAAGTAAGAATCCTTTTTGCCCAAAAAAAAGCATTAAGAACAAGAAATAATCTCGTTTTTAATGCTTTTTTGTATCTCAAATGTTCCTAATGGAATATCATCCTCATCATCACTATCTTCCTTTTACCGATATTCCTATGGAATATTATGCTTCTGCTTCTTTATTGGCCAATTGCCCGCAGGCGGCGTCAATATCTTTTCCGCGGCTGCGGCGTACTTTTACTACTATTCCAATATTCTCCAGGGCTTTTATATACGCCAAAATAGATTCTTCTGAAGCTTGTTGAAATTCTCCGTCGTCAATTGGGTTGTATTCTATTAAATTGACTTTGCAAGGTACATATTTACAAAATTTAACCAAGGCATCAATGGAGGCTTTATCATCGTTGATTCCTTTCCAAACCACATATTCGTATGAAATTTTATTTTTTGTCTTTCTATACCAATATTCTAACGATTCTCTTAAGTCTGCAAGTGGGAAGTTTTTACTAAAAGGCATGATTCTCGCACGAATTTCATCGATAGCCGAATGTAAAGAAACGGCTAGTTTGAATTTGACATCATCGTCTGCCATTTTTTTAATTATTTTTGGAATTCCTGAAGTCGAAACCATAATACGTTTTGGCGACATTCCTAAACCTTCAGGCGATGTAATCATATCAATGGCTTTGATTACATTATTGTAATTCATTAATGGTTCGCCCATTCCCATAAAAACAATATTCGAAAGCGGATGATTGTGGTACAAACGGCTTTCTTTATCAATTGCAAGAACCTGATCGTAGATTTCTCCCGGTTCCAGATTTCTCATTCTTTTTAATCTGGATGTCGCACAAAAGTTACAATCTAAACTGCAGCCCACCTGGCTCGAAACGCAAGCAGTGGTTCTGGTATCTGTTGGAATCAGAACAGATTCTACAACTAGTCCATCGTGCAGGCGAACGGCATTTTTTACTGTTCCGTCATTGCTGCGCTGCATTGTATCAACTTTAATATGATTGATTACAAAATTATCCTCGAGCATCGAACGGGTGGTTTTGGCAACATTTGTCATATCATCAAAACTATGGGCACCTTTGCTCCATAACCATTCATAAACCTGATTTCCCCGAAAAGCTTTGTCATTGTTTGCGACAAAAAAATCACGTAACTGATCTTTTGATAAGGCTCTTATGTCTTTTTTCTCCATTTGCATGCTGCAAATTTAAGTATTTGTTCATTTCTAATAGTATAAACCGGTATACAATCTTCAAAAATGATTTAAATAGTACTAAAAAACTGCCATCAATCAAGCCTGAAACTTATTATTTATCGAGAAAATAGAACCAGAAAAAAAATTGCAATCGTTGTAGTCTATTAAATACGATTTTAATAAAATTTTAACAATGATGTTTATCATGTAAATGAGGATAATGCAGAGATACATTTGGTACATATTAAAAGCACAACATTTTAATTCTAATTAAAAATCTTAAAAATTTAAACCTTAAAATCTACTACAATGAAATCAAAAAAAATAAAATTACTAGCACTATTTATTTCTTTTTTAGGATTAACAACAGCTGCAACAGCACAAAAAAATTACGCTTTAGATGCTAAATGCACTTTTACAGTTTTAGGCACTTCAACATTGCATGATTGGGAAATGAAATCAAGCACTGCTTCCGGTTCAGCTGTCATTAAGGTAGAAAATTCAAAAATAACCGATATCGATGCTATTTCGATAACCCTTTTAGCCGAAAGCGTTAAAAGCGAAAAAACCAGCATGGACAAAGTAGCCTATAAGACATTGAAAACAGATACTCAGAAAAACATTAAATATGTTTTGAAAGCAGCAGAAAAAGTAAACGAAACTACTTGGACTCTCACCGGTATTTACACTATTGCAGGAGTTGCCAAAGAATTAAAAACAACAGCAAAAGCCACTTACAGCAATGGATTAATAAATATTCAGGGAACTAACAAAATTACTTTCACACAATTCGGGATGAAATCTCCAACAGCTATGCTTGGTACAATCAAAACAGGAGAAGATTTAACCCTAAATTTTAATATTAATTTCAAATAAAATAACCATGAAAAAATTATATATCGTATTCATAGCCCTGGCAAGTACATTTGGTGCAACTGCACAGGTAAGTTTTGGACACATTCAGAATCAGATTCCGAGAAGTCAAAAAGGCATCAATCAATTTGATGTAAAAAAAGACACCGTTGCTTATCAAGGACTCAGCGTAGATATGGGCGCCGCATTTGCTTTGCAGTTTCAAGCTTTAAACTCGTTTAACGATCAAAAAAACCTGCCAACGGCTCCAGGTTACAGAGTAAATAATTTAGAGAACAACTTCAATTTACCCAATGCCAATTTCACCATTGGAGCACAATTATATGATGGTGTTCGTGTTAACTTAGATTTATATCTGGCCTCCAGACATCATAATGAAACATGGGTAAAAGGAGGATATTTGCAAATTGACAAATTAGACTTCATTAAAAAAGATTTTCTAAAAGATTTCATGCAGTATACGACCATTAAAATTGGCCAGATGGAGAATAACTATGGTGATGCGCATTTTAGAAGATCTGATAACGGAAATGCATTTATGAATCCCTTCGTAGGAAACAATATTATGGATGCGTTTATTACCGAAATGGGAGCTGAAGTGTATTACAACAGATCTGGATTTGTCAGCATGATCGGGGTTACGAATTCTAAACTAAACCAGAGTGTTGCCGAAATCGTTCCTGCTCCAACAACCGCTGCAAAACCAGATGCAAACACGACTGTAAGCCCTTCAATCCTGGCTAAATTAGGATGGGACAAACAAGTTAATGACGATTTAAGAATAAGACTTACAGGATCTTATTATCACACAGCCAATTCTAGCGGTAATTTATATGCCTCTGATAGAGCAGGAAGCCGTTTTTATGGTGTGATGAGTCACGCTGCTTATAGTATTATTGATCCTGTTACCGGAAATCCGATCAGTGCAGTAGCAGACAACTTTGATCCTACTGCGAATAAAGATACAGGAAGATTTAATCCTAATTACGGAAACTGGGCTACATCATATATGATAAACCCATTTATAAAATACAAAGGCCTTGAATTTTTTGGAACTTTAGAGTTTACTTCAGGAGGTGATTTTAAAGGTACTGATGATACTCGTAAAGTAAACCAATATGTGGCCGATTTAGTGTATCGTTTTGGTGAAGGAGAACGATTTTACATAGGTGGTAAATACAACTTAGTCGACGGAAAATTGGCAAATGCAAACGCCGAGTCTATTCAAATCAACAGATTTGAAGCTGCAGCCGGATGGTTCATGACTAAAAATGTGCTGGCAAAAGTTGAATATGTAGATCAAAACTATAAAAATTTCTCTCAATTTAATGGCACAACGCCCAATGATTTTTATGGCGGCGCCTTTAAAGGCTTAATGTTCGAGGCAGTAATTTCATTCTGATAAAAATGTTCAATCGATTTGTAATTTTAATATTGGGTTTAGTAGTTTTCTTTTTCTTAGGAAGTGCTAAACCCACTTTTTTAACAGATGATACTGTTTTAATAATAAATAAAATAAAAATTGAAATTACAGGAGTATCAACTGTTGGCACATACAATTGCTCTAATACCTTTTCTAAAAGAGATACGGTTTATTTAAACTCAACTAAAAAAAACAATTTTAATACAGATATTCAAATGTCCAATTTTGATTGCGGCAATAAAATGATGACAAAAGATCTGCAGGGAACAGTGAAAGTAAAGTATTTCCCAAACAGTACCGTTTACATTTCAGATATAAAACCATTTGGCAAAAATTACAAATGCAACCTGAATTTTTTAATTACTAATAAAACACTGAAGTACAAAGACTTCTTATTATATACAGACGACAATAAAATTCACGGATCATTAAACCTAAAATTTTCTGATATTGATTTAGAAGCTCCGGTAAAAATGGCCGGATTAATTAAAGTGAGAGATGAGATCGTTATTAATTTTAGTTTGTACAAAAATTAAACACTCAAATAGCCGCTTTAGAATATTTTTCATGTTATTTATTTTTTTAAAAGGTGTCTTTTTTAAGATGCCTTTTTTAATTAAAAAAAAACTATTGCTGCCCTTAAAATTAAAAATTTGGCACGAGAATTGAAAAGCAATTAAAAGAAAAATAATCTTACAAAGTGCGCAATTATTTTAAAATTTGTATATCTTTATTTTTCAGCTTTATAACCTTTAAATTTTATCAACCCTAAAAAAATTACAATCATTATGAAAAAACAAATTTTAAGTTTAGCTGTTGTTGCTTTATTAGCATTCGCTGTTCAGTCTTGCGAGAAAAAAGAGCCAAAACCTGGAGAAGATGAATTAACACTTGGAAACAAGGTAGATACATTGACAACAGATATCGAACAAGCAAAAGACAGTGCTGTAATTAAGGCCGAAAACGCTGCCGCAAAAGCTAAAGAAGCTTCTCAAAATGCAGTTCAGGATGTAAAAGATGCTACAAAAAAGGCTGCTGACGATGTTGAAAGCGGTGCTAAAAAAACGGCCACTGACGTAAAAGATGCTACTAAAAAAGGCGCTAAAAAAGTAGAAAACGCTGCCAAAGCGGTCAAAGACGGAACAGTGCAAACTGCCAAAGATGTAAATAAAGCTTTGAAAGAATAAGTTTTCAGGATTCAAAAAATGAAACCATCCGATGCGTCGGGTGGTTTTTTTATGCAAAAAAGTAAGCCGATATTTTGTATTTTTACCATCAAAATTAGAAGATAAATAAGATGCATTTTATATCACAAGACTTAGAAGATTATATCGAGCAGCACTCTGAAAATGAACCAGAATTGCTGGCTAAATTAAATAAAGAAACGTACCAAAAAATCCTTTTGCCAAGAATGTTAAGCGGTCATTTTCAAGGACGTGTTCTGAGCATGCTTTCTAAATTGATACGTCCGGTAAATATTCTTGAAATTGGTACTTATACAGGTTATGCCGCTTTATGTTTGTGTGAGGGAATGCAGGATAATGGAGAATTGCATACGATTGATATTAAAGAAGAATTAGTCGATTTTCAGCGAAAATATTTTGATGCCTCGCCTTGGGGAAAACAAATTATACAGCATTTAGGTGAAGCTGTGGATATTATTCCGACTTTGAATTTGAAATTTGATTTGGTTTTTATTGATGCTGATAAAGAAAACTATCTGAATTACTGGGAAATGATTGTTCCGAAAATGAATAAAGGCGGTATTATTTTGTCTGACAACGTTTTGTGGAGCGGCAAAATCCTTGAGCCGTTGCATCCGAATGATGTGAGTACAAAAGTTCTTTTAGAATATAATTTGCTTTTGAAAGAAGATCCCAGAGTAGAAACAGTTTTACTGCCCATTCGCGATGGATTGACGGTAAGTCGGGTTCTTTAGTTTGATTTTGCTTCTCCTTTAGCTGGAGCACCTGTTTTTAAATAAAAAATAAAAGTCTTTGTTATTAAAGCAAGCAGGCTATTTAAAAAAATATAAATGAAACACAGCAGCGAAATAAATTCTGAAGGTTTTACTATTATAAATAATGTTTACACCGAAAGTGAAATTGAGAAACTGATTTCATTAATTGAAAATATTACTGACAACGAAAGTGATAACGAGACTTTTAGAAAAAATAAGGATTTGTTTGCTATAAGACAATTCCATAAAGAGATTCCTGAAACGTTACCTTTTATCTTTAATCAAAATTTGAAAGATGCTATAGAATCAAACTTTGGAAAAGGGTATTTCATTACCAAATCGATCTATTTTGATAAACCGGAAAAATCGAATTGGTTTGTTGCTTATCATCAGGATTTAACCATTTCTGTGAATAAAAAAATAGAACTGGATGGTTTTGAGAATTGGACGGTCAAACAAAATCAATTTGCTGTCCAGCCTCCAAAAGAAATTTTAGACGACAACTTCACCATCAGAATTCATATTGACAATACGACAAAAGAAAATGGCGCTTTAAAAGTGATCAACAATTCTCATTCACACGGAATTTTAAGAATTGAAAAATTAGATTTTGAAAACGAAAAAGAAACCATTTGTGAAGTCGAAAAAGACGGCATCATGATCATGAAACCTTTACTGTTTCATGCTTCAAGCAAAACTGTCAATAATGAACGAAGAAGGGTTATTCACATTGAATTGAGTAAACAACAGCTTCCCGAAGGTCTTGAATGGAGCGAAAAAACGATTCTTCAAAACTAATTCTATTACAGAAAACAGCGAATCCCGAAGTGTCTGAAGAAGCTCGTTTTATAGTTTAGAAAAATATTTTTTTTGTAAGTCCGAATCTTCTGGAGAAACGAAAAGCTGGAAACAGCTCATTAAAATTATCCCGGAAAATATCGGGGTTTTAGTTTTCTGTAAAGCAAATACATCAAAAATCCGAAAAGTGCTCCAAAGAAATATCCTGAAAGAATGTCTCCCGGATAATGCAGTCCTAAATAAATACGGCTGTAAGCAAAGATTAAGGGCCATAAAAACAGAAACCCCAAATACTTGAAATAACGACGTAAAACTAAGTATAAAAAAGTGGCAACGGCCATTGTATTGGCTGCATGACCAGAGAAAAAGCTAAAGGATTTACGAACCTGAACAATACGAATTATGGATTGCAAGCTGGGTTCATTGCATGGCCGTAAACGCTCGAAAGTTCGTTTACAAAGGTTGCAGGCCTGATCTGTAAAAGCAATTAAAACTGCTATGAAAAGCAGTAAATACAAGGTTTGTCTGCCTCCTATTTTTTTATAAATAAGAAAAAACAACAATAAAAAAAAGGGTGTCCAGTTTAATTGACTGGTAATAATCAGCCAGAATTTATCGTATGTTTCAGAGCCCAAACCGTTAAGATACACAAGCAGGCTGGTATCTAATTCTTGTATTTTTTCAAGCATTACATTTGGCGTTTTACAGGTCCTGAAATTGAATCTATGTCTTCTTTAACTTTATCAATTTCTGCAGTGGTATCGCCTAATAAATTACTGGTCAAATTGGTATCGCCTAATAAATTATTTTTCGCATCGTTAATCTGAGCATTGATATTACTTGTTATATCCGTCAAAGATCTAACATCAAGCCCATTAGACTCGGCTCCTTTATGAATTTCACTTTTAATATCGTTAGTTGCATTTTTTAACTGTGCCATTGCCTTACCCATTGTACGCGCAATTTCCGGCACTTTGTCTGAACCAAAAAGCATTAGTACTATAAACAGTATGAAAACTAGCTCTCCTCCTCCTATACCAAACATATCTTTTATTTTAGTGTGCCACAAAGATATTAAATTTTGCAGCTAACAGTTTTAAAATTTACTTAAAAAAAAAAGACTCTTTTCAGAGTCTTTTTTGAGTTTATATCTTTTTATTCTTAATCAAATTTTGATTTTTCCTGAACTTTTGGCCAGGAATTATTGGTTACATCAATATCAGCAGTCATTAATTTTGGATCTATCTGGATACTTTTTATTGCTTTTGAAGTAGCGTATACTTTTCTGGCTGTATCATTATTTTTTCTCCAGATTTGTGCCGGATACTGATAATTATCTTTTGTACCATCTTCGTAAGTGATCTCTACTATAATCGGCATAATCATACCGCCTGGTTTGTTAAACTCAACTTCATAGAAATATTTAGGCGATTTTAGACTTGCTTTTTCTTCAGCGGTAAACGTTTGATCAACATAGTCTGACAACGGCTTTAAATCTTCTAACTTCAGTGCTTTTTTGCTTGAAGCATTTACTTCGGCATTGTCTCCTGAAACTAAATAAACAAAAGGCCCTTTGTCGAAACCGAAACGTCCTTTTCTCACTTTTACATCTTTAAGATCAGCTGTAGGCGTTTCAGAAACATAATATTGTTTTACCTCTTTAATTCCGATATCTACAAAATCAGTTGAGTAAAACCATCCTCTGAAAAACCAATCTAAATCTACTGCAGAAGCATCTTCCATCGTTCTGAAGAAATCTTCAGGAGTTGGATGTTTGAATTTCCATCTGTTAGCATAGGTTCTAAAAGCGTAATCAAATAATTCTCTTCCCATTACTACTTCTCTCAAAATATTAAGACCTGTAGCCGGTTTTCCGTAAGCATTATTTCCAAATTGTGCGATTGTTTCAGAGTTTGACATAATGGGCTCTAAAAACTTTTGATCTCCACTCATGTAAGGAACAATATTTTTTGCAGGCCCGCGTCTTGAAGGGAAATTAGGATCTAATTCCTGTTCTGCCAAATATTCTAAGAATGAATTCAAACCTTCATCCATCCAAGTCCATTGGCGTTCGTCTGAATTAACAATCATTGGGAAGAAAGTGTGTCCTACTTCGTGAATCACAACACCAATCATTCCGTTTTTAACTTCTTTACTTGTTACTCCATTTTCGTCTGGACGACCAAAATTCCAACAAATCATTGGATATTCCATTCCCTGATCTTCTGCAGAAACTGAAACCGCTTTTGGATAAGGATAATCAAATGTATGAGAAGAATAACTTTTTAAAGTATGAGCTACTGTCATTGTAGAAGTTTCTCCCCAAAGCGGATTCGCTTCTTTAGGATAAACTGATTCTGCCATCACAATTTTGCCTCCTAACTTTACAGCCATTGCATCGTAAATGAATTTTCTTGAAGATGCAATACCGAAATCACGTACGTTTTTAGCACTAAATTTCCATGTTTTTTTCTTTTCAGAGAAACCTTTTTCAGTTGCTTCTGCTTCGGCCTGAGTTACAATTACAACCGGCTTATCAAATGATTTTTGAGCTTGCTCGTAACGCTTAACTTGTTCAGCAGTAAAAACTTCTGCTCTGTTTGTTAATTCTCCTGTCGCATCGATAACGTGATCTGCAGGAACTGTAATGTTTACATCGAAGTTTCCAAAAGGAAGAGCAAACTCTCCGCTTCCCCAGAATTGCATATTCTGCCATCCCTCAACATCGTTGTAAACTGCCATTCTTGGGTAGAATTGCGCAATTACATATAATTTATTTCCGTCTTTTTCGAATAATTCATAACCTGAACGTCCGCCTTCTTTTCTATAATTGTTGATGTTGTACCACCATTTTATTGCCAAAGAAATTTTCTCTCCCGGTTTAAGCGGCGCTGCTAAATTAATACGCATCATCGTTTCGTTGATCGTATAAGACATTGCATTTCCTTTTGCGTCTTTGACCTGCTCTATATTAAAGCCACGCTCTAAATCTTTTTTCAAATATTTGCTTGAAAAACCATCCAGCGGTAAAACCTGATTGATTTTTTCGCTTTCAGCCAAAGAAGATTGTGTTTTTGCTTTCGCCTGATTTTGATCTAACTGAATCCATAAATATTCCAAACTATCCGGAGAATTATTAGAATATGTAATTACTTCAGAACCTGTTAATTTTGAATTTTTATCGTCTAATTCAATATCAATTTTATAATCTGCCTGCTGTTGGTAGTATGCAGGACCTGGTGCTCCGGATGCGGTACGAAACATATTTGGTGTTGCCAGCAAATCGTACATCTGGCTAAATTTGTTTGTATCGTATTTACCTTGCTGTCTTGGTGCCGTTGTAGTGGCAGCTTTTTCCTGAGCGATTAACATTGCAGGAAAAATTAATAATAATGAAAGTTTTTTCATAAAAATGTGATGGTAATTTTGTCAGGGTGTGAAAATAATAATTAAAATAATAATTTTAGTAATTATTTAATACTTTAACACTTCTTTCCTTGAAGATTCTGTAAAGAGCACGCTCCTTTTTGTGCCAAATGCTGAAATATGTGTAATATTTTGCTGTTCAGCGTTCCAATCGACCAAAATGGTGTTTGAAATTTCGATCGTTTTAAATTTATCAACGTCTTTTATTCTGGAATAACAAACCAGTACATCGGATGCCTCCACTTCTTTAGACAAAAAAGAGATTACTTTTGGCTGGCCGTTTACTTTTATTATAAAATTTTCCGAAAGGTATTTTTTTAATAATTCAACATCTGCTTCTGTTTCTTTATCAGTCCCGACGTATGTTTTTTTATGGTATTTTTTCTCCATCCCATTATTCAAATCATCGATAAAAATGCGCGATGTAATTTGAATCATTTTTTTTTCGGCAGCATAATTTACCTGAAAAACACCCATATAAAATTTATGGAATGTAAATGCCGAAAGCGATAAAAACAATATACCTATTAAAGGATAAACTAATCTATTTTTCATTATTGAGCTGCATTCACTTTTTTAAATTCCAGATTTTTAGTAATCAAAAAATCCATTAATTCAAATTTCTGATCTTCTTTCAGGTGTTTCTTAGACTCCGGATCTACAGAACAATACAGCAAAAACATATCGATCTCGTCTTTTTTAAGCTTTAAGGTATCGCTGTAAAAATCAGGTGTAAAATTAGCTTTTGCATACATTGTAAAAGCAACATCACTTACTTCTTGTTCCTGTACGGCATCTTCAGTATCTTTTTTTCTTAATAATTTACGGACGTCTTTAAACATTCTAACGAAATCCATTCCGTTCTCAACAGTTCCATTATAAATAAACCTGTTTTTAGGAGATGATTTCTCGTCGTCGACATATTGCTGGTCCACAATTTTCTGAGTATTGGTGTTGTTAAATGCCTTTACTTTTAAGTCTCTCTGAACAACAACTTCATTCAATTTATTGTTTACCAAATCCATCTGTACCAGAAAAAGCCTGTCCGAACAATTTTTCTCTGTTAAAACAATTTTTTTAGACTGAAAAGCCAGACTGGTAATCAACAAAGTATCTTTTGGTTTTGCCATGATATCAAACAATCCGTTCGAATTGATAAAAGTCCTGATATTGGCATTCAAATTCATTACATAACCACTTTCTAAGGCAAGGGAATCATTTACAACTTGTCCGTGCAAAGGCTTCCTTGAATAATTTTGTCCTATTACGAGCTGACAAAATAAGCACACAACGAGTATTACTAGTTTATTTTTCATTTTCGAGAATTGTTAGATATTTTTGCGCTAAATTCGTTATTAAAAACATACTCATTGTTTTGTTTTTACTATTCAAAGATACAGCAAATTCGGCATCATCTATACAATATAACTGAAATCCTTTGATATCTTCCGTCGAAATTTTTAATCTTTCTGTATAATAATTCTCATCAAAAAGATATTCTATTTTTCTAAAAAGCGCTTCTTTTTTCTCGATATTGGCTTCTTTTTTCAACATTGAGGTTCGACCGGAAATGGCATTCATTAATGCATCGCCGGGAGTTGAATTTGCCGTGTAGAGTTTTCTTTCGGCAGGAGTATATTTTTTTTGATCGTGCGGTACAATTCCCAGATTGGCAGCTGTAATATTAGAATTTTCATTAACAACTACTTCTTTTAATTCTATTTCTTTGGCCGTCATTTTTATCAGAATCGAAGGAGCATTCAAATCTTCTGCCGTAATTCTGCGCTTTAACGGCTCCAGATTTACGGATGAGAAAACCAAAACATCACCTTCTTTGACCACAATAGAAAACATTCCGTTTTGATCTGAAACCGCGGTAATCTGGCTGTCATTATTGATAATATTAACACCGTCGACCGAAGTAGATTTTTCTACAATCTGGCCCTGAATTTCTTTTGAAGCTGTTCTCTGTCCAAAACTAATTTGAAAAAAGAAAATTAAAAGGATGATATGTAATGTATTATTTGGTTTCACTTGCTATTATTTCTTTGTATTTTTCAGCCAATTCACCAAGCAAAAATTCAGTCGATGTTTTATTTTTTGAGTTTAAAATCACAGTAAACTTATCATTTTCAACAGCATAATATTCAAAACCTTTCACATACTCCTGAGGAATTTTTAACCTGTTCACGAAATGATCCAGACTGAACATATTCTCTAAAAGTTTCATGAAAAATTCCTTTTTCTCTACTGCCACTTCTTTTTTCAGCATTGCAGTCCGGCCTGAAAAAACATTCAGCAAAGGATCTAAAGAAATCGATCCGCCCAGACCAATATGTGCATCAAGGTCTGTCGCTGTATGTAATTTCCTTTCCGCCTCAGTAAATGACTTTTGTCCCTCTGGAATAATGCCTAAAGAAGCTGCATTAATATTGTCATATCTTTTAATAACAACTTCCTGCAATTGATGCATGACCATACCTAATTTTACGGTAAAATTAATATCCGAAAAATTTTCGGGCACTAATAAAACTCTATTTTCTTTAAACTGAATAGACGAAAAAATCAATTCATCACCTTCTTTAGCCTCGATAGAAAAAGCACCGGAAGCATTTGTAGTTACCATGGCTTCTGTTTGTGCATTTACAACATATACACCTTCAAGATCATTACTGTGAGATGTTATTTTACCATTTAAAATGGTACGTTCCTGCTTTTGTGACCAAACAGCCTGACTTAAAACAATTAGAAAAAAACATGCTGTTTTATGGATCAAAATGAGATAAAATTAGAATTATTCTTAAAGATGTAAAAATATCCTAATGTATTCCAAATTTAGTATTAAGGACTTGGTAAAAATATGTTAATTAAACCCGTTGTTATCGCCCAAAAAAGAGAGTTTTAATATCTTTAACAGAAACAATCTGAGTTTATAATTTATGAAAAGCATTATCATTGCCAGCACATCTACATTGCACGGAGGCAGTTATTTAGAGTATTTATTACCCACTTTACAATCACATTTTAAAAACTGTAAAAGCATTTTATTTATTCCTTATGCACGCCCCGGCGGGATTTCGCATGATGAATATACTCAAAAAGCTGTGGTGGCATTTGCCAAAATTGACATTTTAGTAAAGGGAATTCATGAATTTGAAGATGCAGAAAACGCAATTAAAAATGCCGAAGGAATATTTACCGGCGGCGGCAATACTTTTTTACTGGTGACCCAATTGTACAAACATAATATTATGCAGCTTCTGGCGGCTACTGTAAAAAACGGAACACCTTATTTAGGAACCAGTGCAGGAAGTAATATCTGTGGTTTATCGATGCAGACAACAAACGACATGCCTATTATTTATCCGCCCAGTTTTCAGACTTTGGGTTTAATTCCTTTCAACATAAATCCGCATTATCTGGATGCTGATGCGCAGTCTAAACATATGGGAGAAACTCGTGAAACCAGAATCAGGGAATTTCATGCTTTTAATGCTATTCCGGTCTTAGGTTTACGAGAAGGAAGCTGGCTTGAGGTAAAAGGAGAAAAAATTACTTTGAAAGGAAATTTATCGGCCCGTTTGTTTACAAAAAACGAGAACGCAGCGGAACTGGAAACAGAAAGCGATTTGAGCAGTTTAAAATAATTTTAAAACCAAAAAAAATCCCCAAACAATTTGTTTGAGGATTTTGAAGAGCGAAAGACGAGGCTCGAACTCGCGACAACCAGCTTGGAAGGCTGGAGCTCTACCAACTGAGCTACTTTCGCATTAACAGGGTGCAAATATAAATAATTAAATCATTTAAAAAAACAAAAATCAACAATTATTTATTTTTGATAAAAAAACCGAAACAATTAAGTTTCGGTTTTTAGAGCGAAAGACGAGGCTCGAACTCGCGACAACCAGCTTGGAAGGCTGGAGCTCTACCAACTGAGCTACTTTCGCATTACTGGTGCAAATATAAAAAATAAGTTAAGTTCAAAACAAGCTTTTTCGCAAAAAAAATCAATTAAAAACAACAATTCTTTATAACCTATTTAAAACTAAAAAGTTATAAACTCATTTATTTTTCAAAAACATGAATATTATTAAAGAAATACCATCAAAAGAAACTTATATCGTTCGTCAGCCAGTTTTAAGAAACGGAAAACCTATCGAAAGTTGTATCTTTGATGGAGATGACTTAGATACAACGCATCATTTTGGCCTTTTTGATGACGAAAATTTAACAGGAATTATTTCGTTATTCGATAAAATCAATCCTATATTTGCTGAACAAAATCAAGCTCAAATCCGTGGTATGGCTGTTTTAGAGTCGCATCAAAAAAAGGGATTTGGCGAAGCTTTAGTTAAACATTGCGAAACCTACTGCAATGCGAATAAGGTCGATTTGATTTGGTTTAACGCCAGAACAGCAGCTGTAGGCTTTTACAAAAAAATGGGTTACCATCCCCTGGGTGAGCCATTTGACATTACAGATGTTGGCGAACATTATTTGATGTTTAAAAAATTATAACATGAGAAAACTTTACTTTTTATTAGTAATATGCATTTTTATTGGCTGTAAAAAAGACACGCCTAAACCTATTCCCGCTGCCAGAAAAAAGGCACCGGCAATTCTACTTACTGACGAAAGAAAAGTACAAATTGATACTGCACTTATAAGCACTTTTAAAAGTGAAACCTTAAAACAATTTTATAATTCATCAGAAAATAAAACGGTTTGGGGAAATCTTAAAAAGAGAACTTTTGTTTTAACTCAATTGAAAAAATCAGAAGAATTGGGTCTCAATCCGGAAGATTATAAAGCGTCAACACTGCAGAAGTTTGAAAGCAGAATCAGCAATTTAAGCGATTCTGATTTAGGAACTTACGACATTCTATTGACCTATAATTTTGAAAAATACCTGAATCATCTTTATAAAGGAAAGTTAGATCCTAAAAAGCTTTATACAGATTGGGATTTGGAAGAAAAAACCTTTGACGTAAATAATGTTCTTATTAAAGGTTTTAATGAGAACAAACTGGACAGCATTGTGATAAACATTCAATCTAAATCTCCGACTTACAAACAATTATTAAAGGCGCTGGAAATCATTAATAGTTTTCCTGATGATGATATAAAAAACATAGAATCCGTTCAGAAAATCACTCTGAATGATACTAATAAAGCTTTAATTACTATCAAAAAGAGACTTTTATTCTGGAAGGACCTGTCCGGAAAAGACAGTCTCACTAATATTTACGATAAAAAAACATTTGAAGCTGTCAAGAATTTTCAGGAAAGACATGGCTTAGCAGCTGATGGTGTTATTGGCGCGGGAACAATAAGTGCTTTAAACTATTCTAAAAACAAAAGAAAAGAACAAATTATTGCCAATTTAGAGCGCTGGCGATGGTTTACAAATGATTTTGCGGAGAATTATTTTATCATCAATATCCCTGACTATTCTCTTAATGTAGTTGAAAACCAAGACACGACTTTAGTGCGAAATGTTGTAGTAGGAACAAATAAAAGGAAAACGCCAATTATTACATCTATATTAAAGACGGTTGTTTTTAATCCAACCTGGACCGTTCCGCCGACTATTTTAAAAGAAGATGTGGTTCCTGCAATGAAACGAAACCGGAATTATTTAGCCAATAAAAATATTACTATATATGACACATCCGGAAATGTAGTAGAGCCGCATGCATGGAATGAAAATAAACCGAATAATTATCGCTATGTACAAAGTCCGGGTTATAACAACTCATTAGGTTTAATGAAAATCTTGTTTCCAAACCATCACAGTGTTTATTTGCACGATACAAATCATCGCAATTATTTTGGAAGAAATAATCGTTCCTTAAGTTCAGGTTGTGTTCGTGTTGAAAATCCTTTAGAATTGGCAGAGCATATTTTGAATGATTCCGTACGATTTTCTAAAGTAAAAATAGACACGATAATTGCATCCAAAAAAACGATGAGCTTCAAAATAGTTAAAAAATATGCTTTATACCAGTGGTACTGGACCGCCTGGAGCAAAAAAAATCAGCTCATTTTCAGAGCTGATATTTATAATCTTGATTCGGATTTGTATGCTAAACTAAGAAATTAGTCTTTCTTCCATCGTAAAACTTCTTGAAGGATGGTAGATATACAAACATGATTTATTTTTAATTGTTTCGATTATCTCATCTGTCAATTCAACTGGCAGTGCCGGACAACCTTGGCTTCTTCCTAATCTTTTATGATCTCTGATAAAAGAATCAGAAACATAATCAGCTCCATGCATTACAACACCTCTTTCGCGGGCGTTATCGTTAAGCCCTCTTTCAAGACCGTCTAAACGTAATGACGCTCCGTGTTTTCCCTGATAAATTTCACCAGTTGCATAAAAGCCTAAACTGCTTTTAAAAGACGAATTTATGTTAGAAAAGGCAGATGCAAACTCTTCTCCGGTGTTTCGTCCGTGAGCTACTAAAGAGTTAAATAATATAGTATTCGTAGTCATATCAATTACCCAAAGGCGTTTGGTATTTGATGATAAACTAAAATCAACTAAAGTTAAAATGTTTTTTTGAATAAGTCCTTTCTCTTTCAAAAGATAAAAACCTTTCATTGCTTCAGTAAAAGATTTAAGTTCCGGAAGCGTAAAGTTGTTTGGATTTAAAGTGTTATAAATACTCTCAATTTTTGCATCAACAGTTAGGTTTTTTTCAACCTTTGCAATGGTTTTTGTTGTTGCACTTTTTACGTCGGCAGTGTTTTTGGAATCTTTACCAAAAGATAATAATAAAAACACAAGAAGTGGATAAATTTTGTAAATCATTGAATTTCTTTAGGTTAATAATTAAATCTGGGTAGAGCAAAAGTATAAATAATTCATAGCTGACAAAATATAAACCTGAAAATCAAGCGTTTTTTGTTTAAATTTTAACAATATTAACACAAAAACGGGATTTATGTAAGATATTTACTTATGCAGGAAATCTTAACGTTTATAGCCTTTTTCTTAAAAAAAACTGAAATAAGTGGTAATTTTGAAACTTTTACTGTAACAAATACAACAAAACAGCGTCTATTATTACGGAATTTATCCTATATTATTGTTCGTTTTACTCAAATTCATGAAAAAACTAGTTTTTCTCAGCTTTCTTTTGTCAAGTTTTTGGTGTTACAGCCAGAAAAAAGCTTTGCAGGCAAAATCCACTTCGCAATCTATTTCTATTGATGGAAATTTAAATGAGCCCGCATGGGAAAATGCTTCAACTGCTTCAGATTTTGTTATGCTGGAGCCCGATAACGGAAAAGCTATTCCGCAGGAAAAAAGAACGAACGTCAAGGTTTTATATGATAATGATGCCATTTACATTGGTGCAATACTTTATGATGATGAGCCGAATAAAATTTTAAAAGAGATTTCGCAGCGAGATAACTTTGGCACTTCTGATCTTTTTGGAGTTTTCATAAACGGTTTTAATGACGGACAACAAGATTTTATGTTTTACGTTTCGGCAGCAGATGTTCAGGCAGATTGTATTATGACAGATGCAAATGGTGAAGATTATTCGTGGGATGCAGTCTGGATCAGTAAAGCATCAATCACAAAAGACGGCTGGATCGTAGAGATAAAAATTCCGTATTCGGCTTTGCGTTTTTCGGCTGAAAACAAACAAACCTGGGGAATTAATTTTTTCAGGGAAATAAAACGTTCGCGTTTTAAATATATGTGGAATTTTGTCGATAGAAAAATTGGCACTTTTACACAGCAAACAGGGGCATTAGAAGGGATCGAAAATATTAAACCTCCTACCCGATTGTTTTTTATGCCCTATGCTTCTTATTATCTAAATGCGGGAGAAGGCCAGAAAACTTACGGTACCATGAAAGGAGGAATGGATATTAAGTACGGAATTAACGACGCCTTTACGGTGGATGCTATTTTGATTCCTGATTTTGGACAAACGAAATACGACGATCAAATTTTGAATTTAGGTCCGTTTGAACAGCAATTTAATGAAAACAGGGCCTTTTTTACAGAAGGAACTGATTTGTTTAATAAGGGAAAAATGTTCTATTCCAGAAGAATTGGTGGCGCGCCTTCTGTTGAGCCGGATTTGAACGAGAACGAAGAAATTAGTGAAACGGTACAAAATGTAAACCTCATCAACGCTTTAAAACTTTCAGGAAGAACGAAAAACGGATTAGGAATTGGAATTTTAAATGCCGTAACCGAGAAAACTTTTGCTACGATTAAGGATACCATTACAGGCGCAACCCGACAAGCAATTGTGGAACCTTTAACGAATTATAATGTTTTGGTTTTAGACCAGCGTTTCCGTAAAAATTCTTCGGTAACTTTCATCAATACTAATGTTACGCGAAACACTCATTTTAGAGATGCCAACGTAACGGGTTTAGCCTGGGATTTGAACACTAAAGCCAATACTTACAGTTTATTTGGAAATGCGAAATACAGCCTTATTAACGACACTCAAGATAAAAGCGGTATTTTTTCAACCATTGGCTTTGCCGAAACTACCGGAAACTATCGCTACAGCCTAGGTTCTGATTTTGTTTCGAAAGATTTTGATCCAAATGATTTGGGCATCAACTTTTATACGAATTACTACAACTTTTACGGAAACGCAAATTACAGGATTCTAAACCCAACCAAACTTTTTAATAGTTTTAAGGTTGATTATGAAATGTATACTGAATTCAACAAGGATTCGGGAAAGTTACAGGATAATAGAATCAGCGCTGAAGTAAATCTTAGTACCGTAAAAAATAATTATTATGGTTTTGGAGCAAATTTCTGGCCGTTGGAAACTCACGATTACTATGAACCTCGCGCAGAAGACAGATATGTAATTATTCCGCGGAAATTTGAATTTTGGGGAAGCATTTCAACCAATTACAATCATAAATTTGCCCTGGATTTAAATCCTTCGATTTCTGTTGCAGATGAACCCGGAAGAGCCGCTTTTGGAGTTGATATTGGACCAAGATATCGTTTTAATGACAAATTACTATTGACGTATACTTTTAGTTTTTTGAAAAGAAACAACAACAAAGGCTATATTGATGATTTTGATGACGATGATAACGAAAGCACTGCTGACAAAATTATTTTTGCCAATCGCGATGTGATTACGTACGCTAACACTCTGGCCGGAAAATATGCCATCAATAGTGCTATGACATTAAATTTAGCTGTGCGACAATATTGGTCTTCTGCAGAAAACAAGGATATTCTGGAGCTTGATTCTGATGGAACTTTAGATCCATATCCGCAATATACAGAAAACAAAAATTCAAGCTTTTATTCCTGGAATGCAGATTTATCCTATTCCTGGTGGTTTGCTCCCGGAAGTCAGCTTTCTGTTTTATATCGCAATAGCGCTTCTAATTTTGAGCGTATTATAGACAAAGATTATAAAAACACCATAACGGCCTTACTTAATAACGATGCCTTAAAACATGTTTTTTCGATCAGCGTAAAATATTTTATTGACTATAATGCAGTCAAAAATAAGATTAGAAACAAAGCCTAGCGTGAATTAATTTTAAAAAATAAGTACTTCTTTAATTAAATTATTATTTTTTGATGCGCTTCATTTTATTAAACATAATTTATTATAAAGCTTTCCTGCACATTTTATAAATGGTTTATCTTTGCAGAAAACAAAAAATAATGAACAAAAAAGTTATCCTTATGATTTTAGACGGTTGGGGGAAATCTCCTGACCCTAAAGTATCTGCAATAGACAATGCAAATGTTCCTTTTATAAACAGCCTTTACAAAAATTACCCAAGCGCACAGCTGCGCACTGACGGATTAAACGTTGGTCTGCCAGAAGGCCAAATGGGAAACAGCGAGGTTGGACACATGAATCTTGGTGCCGGAAGAATCGTATATCAAGATTTAGCCAAAATAAATTTAGCCGTAGCACATCAAACACTTGCCAAAGAACAAGTTCTTGTTGATGCATTTACTTACGCTAAAGAAAATAATAAAAAAGTTCACTTTTTAGGATTAGTTTCAGATGGAGGCGTTCACTCTCATACCTCTCACTTGCGTGGATTAATTGATGCATCTCAAGAATATGGTTTAGATCAGGTTTACGTGCACGCCTTTACAGACGGCCGCGACGTTGATCCTAAATCTGGAGCAAAATACATCCATGATTTAGAAGAGCATATTAAAGATACTCCTGTAAAAATCGCTTCGATCATTGGCCGTTATTATGCAATGGATCGTGATAAACGCTGGGAACGCGTAAAATTGGCATATGACTTAGTGGTAAATGCAATCGGGATTCCGTCAAGAAATGCCGTTGCAAGCGTTCTTGAAAGTTATGCCCATGATGTTACGGATGAATTTATTGCGCCAATCGTAATGGTTGATGAAGAGCAAAAACCATTAGCAACCATTGTTGAAGGCGATGTTGTAATCTTCTTTAATTTTAGAACCGACAGAGGCCGTGAGCTTACAGAAGCACTTTCGCAGCACGACTTTCACGAGCAGAACATGCACAAATTAAATTTGTACTATGTAACACTTACCAACTACGACGAAACATACCAAAACGTAAAAGTAGTGTACAACAAAGATAATATCACAGAGACTCTTGGTGAAGTTTTAGAAAAAGCAGGCAAAACACAAATTCGTATTGCTGAAACAGAGAAATATCCGCACGTTACCTTTTTCTTTTCGGGAGGAAGAGAAATTCCTTTTGAAGGCGAATCGCGTATTTTAAGAAATTCTCCGAAAGTAGCCACTTACGATTTACAGCCGGAAATGAGTGCTTTTGAATTGACTGCTGCACTTGTTCCTGAATTGAATAAGGGCGAGGTTGATTTTGTCTGCCTGAATTTTGCCAATGGTGATATGGTGGGACATACCGGAATCATGAGCGCAGCAATTTTAGCTTGCGAAGCAGTCGATGCCTGCGTAAAACAGGTTATCGAAGCCGCTCTTGCAAATGACTACACAACGATTGTAATTGCCGACCACGGAAATTGCGAAACGATGATTAATCCTGACGGAAGCCCAAATACAGCTCACACAACAAATCCAGTGCCGATTATTTTAGTTGACAAGCACTTGAAGAATATTCAAAATGGTGTTTTGGGAGATATTGCTCCAACTATTTTAGAATTAATGGGTGTGCCGCAGCCAAATGCAATGACTTGTCATTCATTATTATAGAAAACCACTTTTTTTTATAGAAAAAGAGACACTTCTTCGGATTTGTCTCTTTTTTGTTTTTGAGCATCTTTATGTCATTTCGACTAAGAAGAAATCACACGCGAAACTCGCCAAAGATTGACAATTCTTTTTGCGGAATTTTTAGTTTGATTTCTCCTTCGTCGAAATGACAAAATTGCGCGGAATTCTATCGCAAAATATTACATTATAAAATAATGATACGTCCATTCGACGCCATAAATTATAAGTCCTATTAAACCGCCAACCAAAGTTCCGTTAATTCTGATGTATTGAAGATCTTTTCCAATTTCTAATTCTAATTTTTCAGAAACCTCTTTTCCGTCCCAGCTTTTTACCGTTGAAGAAATTAAATCACCTATTACCTTTTTATTATTCAAAAGCACTGATAATAAATCATTTTTGATGAAATTATTGATTTTGTCGATCATGACAGGATCTTCTTTCAATCCATTTCCGAAAACCTGAATCAAATTGGCAATATTATTTTTAATAGCAGATGCATCGCCTTTCTCTAAGTCTGTTGTTATAGAAAGTTTTATTTCATCCCATATTCCGTTAATATAATCCTGAACTTCTTTTTTACCGGCAAAACCAAGAATCATATTGTTGATTTTAATTCTCATTTCTTCCGAGTTTCTTACTTTGTCCAGAAAGTCATGCACATATTCATCAATTTTAATTCTAATTTCACTTTCAGGCTTTTTGGCTTCATCCAGAAACTCCTGCAGTCCATTAAAAATTCCTTCTGAAATGCTTTTATCCGCCAGGCCAAAACTCAAAAAAGGTGTCGATGCTTTTACTTTTTTACGAATCAGATCTTTATTATTGCCCAATTCAGAACTTATTACTTCAAGAACATTCGTCAGCAATTGATCTTTTACGTTTCCCTTATGCAAAGGTTCTAGTGCCAATGCGATCCAGTCCCCAAAATTTATTGCTTCTAATTTTGTCGCAATTTTAACTTGAATAAAGCGCTTAATATCTTCATCTTTTATTGTTTTTAGAATTCCAGGAATTATATTTAGCGCAATTGCACTGGCAATGTTATTGGCATTTTCAGGCTGAGATAACCAATCTGAAGCTTTTGTAGCAAAATTAAATTCGTCCAGCTTAATTTCAAGTTTTTCCCTATTCAGAAATTCTTCTGAAACAAAACTTCCGAGGTTTTCACCAATCTCATTTTTTTTGGTCGGAATAATCGCTGTATGCCAGATCGGAATTCCCAGCGGATGCCTAAACAAAGCAACAACGGCAAACCAATCTGCAATACCCCCCACCATTGCCGCTTCACTAAAAGCCTGCAGCATTGGAATTTTAAAGTAAATAGCAATTATAAAGAGAAGTACTGCAAAGCCTAAAAGTGCCAAAGCATTACTTTTCATTTTATTTAAAGCTTTCTTTTTAGATATATTTTCCTGATCTATAGACGTTTCCATAATTTAATTAATTTTAACCATTACCAATTTACGTTTTTTCCGTCAAATATTTAAGAAAAGCCGGCTGTTATTCGTTGTGATGATGCTGCAAATTACCTGATTCGACACCAATTATAGTAGAATATAGATTTGACAAATAGTAGAGATTACAGTTGAAGTGGTTCCATTTTAATGAAAATTCGTGAATTCGAGGCGAAAAAAATAGACAAAAAATAATATTAAAATCGTACTTTTGCCAACTGAAAATCCGAAATTATGATTATCCCAAAAAATAGAGAGGAAATCGAATTAATGCGCGAAAGTGCTTTGATCGTATCTAAAACATTAGGAATGATTGCTTCTGAAATTAAAGAAGGAGTTACTACATTATATCTTGACAAATTAGCTGAAGAATTTATCCGTGATCACGGTGCGGTTCCGAGCTTTTTAGGGTTATATGACTTCCCGAACTCGCTTTGTATGAGTCCGAATGCTCAGGTTGTACACGGAATACCAAATAATACGCCTCTTAAAAGTGGTGATGTTATTTCGGTAGACTGCGGTGCATTCAAAAACGGATATCACGGTGATCATGCGTATAGTTTTGAAATTGGAGAAGTTGCGCCTGAAGTTAAAAAACTTTTGCAGGTAACTAAGGAATCTCTTTACGTAGGTATCAGAGAATTTAAAGCTGGAAATCGTGTTGAAGATGTTGGTAACGCAATTCAAAAATATACGGAATCTCACGGTTACGGAGTAGTTCGCGAATTGGTTGGCCACGGTTTAGGGCAAAAAATGCACGAAGATCCTGAAATGCCAAACTACGGAAAAAAAGGCCGAGGCAAACTTTTTGTTGAAGGAATGGTAGTTGCCATTGAACCAATGATTAACCTTGGAACAAAAAACATCAAACAATTAAAAGACGGCTGGACAATTCTTACTGCTGACGGAAAAGCAAGTGCACATTTTGAGCACGATGTAGCTTTAATTGACGGCAAACCAGAAATTTTATCGACTTTCTATTATATCTACAAAGCTTTAGGAATTGAAAGTACTGAAGAAGACGAATTTCGAAAAGTGCCGTTAATTTTGTAACACGAATTGCACAAATTTGCACTAAAATATATTGCTGAAAAATTGCACTGATTGATGATGATGAATGAGTTGTATTTAAAAGAAGAGTCGTATAAAATTATAGGAATCTGTATGGAAGTCCATAAAATTTTAGGCAAGGGACATAGTGAAAAAGTGTATGGTGATGCATTAGAATATGAGTTTCAACGAAATGAAATTCCATATAGTAGAGAATTAAAATATAATATCGCTTACAAAGACATTATATTATCAAGTTACTACTTTGCAGATTTTGTAATTTTCAATGAAATTATATTAGAGCTAAAGGCGATTGCAAGCCTTTCAACTAGCGAAATTAAACAAACATTAAATTATCTGGCTGCATCAAAAAACAAACTAGGTCTACTGGTAAATTTTGGAGAGGACAGCTTAAAATATAAAAGAATAATACTTTAACCCCAATCAAAGGTTCGTGAAATTTCACCACAACATTAATCCGTGTTAATTAGTGAAATTCGTGTTCAAATCTATTCAACCGTGAAGAAACTATTTAAATTAGTACTTAATACAATACCACGCCCGCTATTAATTCGTTTGAGTTATGTGGCGCGTCCAATTTTAGCTTTGTCTTTAAGAGGCGACAAATTTACTGATCCTATAGATGGGAAAAGTTTTCGATCATTTTTACCTTACGGATACGGAAAGCAGCGCAATAATGTGCTTTCGCCAAGTACACTTTCGTTAGAACGACACCGTTTGCTTTGGCTGTATCTAAACGATCAGACTGATTTTTTTACAGCGCCTAAAAAAGTATTGCATTTTGCTCCGGAACAAGCTTTTTATAAACTTTTCCGCAAACAGAAAAACCTGGATTACACGACAACCGATTTGTTTTCGCCTTTGGCAGATGTAAAAGCAGATATTTGCAATTTACCTTTTAAAGACAACGAATACGATGTGATTTTATGCAATCACGTTTTAGAGCATATTCCGGATGACACAAAAGCGATGCAGGAATTATTTCGCGTTTTAAAGCCAGGCGGAATGGCAATTCTTCAAATTCCACAGGATTTATCTCGTGAAGTTACATTTGCTGATGACACGATAACAGACCAAAAAGAACGCGCTAAAATATTTGGACAATACGATCACGTACGTATTTATGGCCGTGATTATTTTGATAAACTAAGAAGAATTGGCTTTATTGTAATCGAAGAAGATTACACCAATAAAATGACACCAGAAATGGTTGAAAAATATTGCCTGGCAAAAGGAGAAATTATTCCTCTTTGTTTCAAACCCGAAATTCAAAATTAGATTCGTCTAATTGATATAAGATCATTTAAAAAGTTTTCAAAATAGCAATAATTTGAAAACTTTTTAAGTTTTTACCCTTTTCCTAATTAATACAAATAACCCACATCTTGGTACCTTCCCAATCTTTTCAGTTTTGTTTTGACATTTGTCTTGAAAAAAACCTCAATACTTATATTCCAACCGCTTACATTGTTGAGAATGCTGACGAAATCAAATATTTAAACAAAAAAGCAACGCCTGATATTTTAGAGAGTTTTGGAATTGTCCTTGAAAATTTAAATTCCAATACCAAAAAGATACTGACCATTTGCGAATCTCTAAAGTCTGATTTTATCTTCAAAAAGTTCAGTGCCAAAATCAAATCAGCAAAAACCATTGCTGACCTGCAAAAAGATTCCAAAATTGATTTTGCCATTCGCCAGCACTTAAAATTAAATTTAAGTACTTTTTATACTTTAATCGTTCAGGAGCAATTTCCGTTGTCGCTTAATATGAGTGCAGAAAAAGATTTTTTTCGTTCGAGAGTTGATATTGCTCCGCTTCATTTTGAACCTCAGATTCAATTTGACAAACATTCAGACGGAATTACCTATACTTTATCTTTAAAAGAAAACAAAACTTCGTTTTTACCAATGGATAAAACCGTTGAGATTCTTTTAGATGAGCCAGGCTGGTTGATAATCGATAAAAAAATAGGGCAATTAAAAGACCTTAATGCTAAAAAGCTACTGCCTTTTTTAAAGAAAAAATCCATCGAAATACCGTCAAAATTAGTTGATAATTATTTTAAAAATTTCATTCCGGAAATAGCCAAAAAAATCGATATTCAGGCCACTGGTTTTGAAATTGAGCATCGTAATAAAATTGTTTCCAGCACAATTCAGCCTGTTTATGATTTCTTTAAAAACTGCTATTACCTTAATGTTTATTTTGATTATAATGGTTATTTATTTGATGCCAGTAAAACAAAAAAAACACATTCATTTGTTGATTTTAGCTTTATAAATGCACCTAAAATAATTCAGTTTAAAAGAAGCCCCGATGAAGTTTTATATACAGGCAAATTACTTGAAATTGGTTTGGTAAAAATCAAAAATGACTTATTTGATTTTAATGCTGATGCCGAAAATCAAGACCCTTATCTCAATATTCAATTCCTGATAGATCATAAGAAAGAATTGGAAAGCTTGGGATTTACAATTCAAAACCTGAAACTGGAAAGCAAAGAAATTGTTACCGAAAGCCATACTATTACAGCTTCAAAACATGAAACAAAAGAAGACTGGTTTGACATCAGAATAGTTATTACTATTGGAAGTTTTACAATCAATTTCAGCGAAATTATTCCCAACATAAAAAGTAAGGAAAGACTCTTTTTACTGCCTGACGGAAACTATTTTTTGATTCCTTTAGAATGGATGAGCAAATACAGTTCGCTGGCCAAATTGGCCCATACAGAAAATGGTGATTTGCACTTACGCAAAAGTAATTTTACTGCTTTAGACGCGATTCCGGAAATCAAGAACGATGTAATTCAAAAAGCTGAATACATAGCTTCTGATTTGCTAAAAGCAACTTTAAGGCCGTATCAGGCTGAGGGTGTAAAATGGCTTTTGGGTCATTTTAATTCAAATTTAGGCGCTTGTCTGGCCGATGACATGGGACTCGGGAAGACTTTACAAACCTTGGCTGTTTTGGTTGCGGTACAGGAACAGCTGGGATTTACCACTAAAACCACAAATTTTGATTTGTTTCAAAATGAAACTACAATAGAAAGAGAACCTTTAAAAACGCTGATTGTGCTGCCTTCTTCACTTGTTTTTAACTGGTACAACGAAGCTTCAAAATTTACACCGCATTTTTCGAAAATGCAATATGTCGGCAATGACAGGAAATTATTGGCAGATCGATTAGCATCAACCGATTTAATTTTTACCAGTTACAGTATTGTTCATCGTGATATTTCAATTTTAGAAAAATACAATTTCCGCTATTTAATTTTAGACGAAAGTCAATACATTAAAAATAAAGATTCTAAGATTTTTAAAGCGATTAATAAAATAAACACTTCTCACAAAATAGCGTTGAGCGGTACTCCAATCGAAAACTCTCTGGACGATTTATGGTCACAGATGCAGTTTATAAACCCTGATATTTTGGGCAGTTATGCCTTTTTTGCAGAAAATTTTAAAATTCCGATTGAGAAAAAACAGGACGAACACAGTTTATCTGAATTAAAAAATCTTATTCAGCCTTATATTTTAAGGAGGACAAAAGAACAGGTTTTGAAGGATTTACCAGAACTTACAGAGCAGATTTATTATTGCGATATGGATCCTGAACAGGAAAAATTATACGAAAAAGAAAAATCTAAAGCCCGCAATTTTTTACTAAAAACAGATGGATCCAGTCCTGACAAGATCAGCATTATCAATACGCTGATGAAGTTAAGACAGTTGAGCAACCATCCGAAAATGATAGATCAGGAATTAGAAATTGATTCTGGAAAATATATTGCCGTTACGCATTATCTTGAAAATTTAGTAAAGGCAAAACAAAAAGTGATCATTTTTAGTTCATTTGTCACCAATTTGAGTTTTTACACTGCTTGGTGCAAAGAAAACAAAATAGAATATTGCGAAATTACAGGTGACACTCCATCCAGGAAAAGAGAACAGCAGGTAAATTTGTTTCAGAAAAAAGAAAATCCACTGTTGTTTTTTATTTCGCTTAAAGCGGGCGGTGTTGGATTAAATATCACCAAAGCTTCTTATGTTTTGTTTCTAGATCCTTGGTGGAATCCTTTTGCAGAAAAACAAGGAGTTGGAAGAGCACACCGAATTGGACAATTGAATAAAGTAAATGTTGTCCGGTTTATTTCGAAAAATACGGTAGAAGAAAAAATCATTAAACTGCAGGAAAATAAAAAGCTGTTGTCTGATTCACTTTTAGAAGAAAGTTATATTAATGATGAAATTTCAGTTAATTTAGAATACATTTTGGGTTCTTAGTAAATTGTTTTCTATCCTAATAAAATGTCCTATTTTTCGTTGTATAAATTATTATATTTACAATCTTACAATGTATTGACATGTCAAAATTTTTGCTTCAGAGCTTTTTACTGATTTTCATTTTTACTTCGGCGAAAGCCCAGGAAGTACAAACTGAAATAGTTCCTCCTTACAATATAAAAACAGTTTCATTTGTTCAAAGCGGCAATAATGTTGTTCCTATATTTGAATTAGGATCTTCATTTGAGTTTCAGTTTGATGATTTATTTGGCAATGAAGCCAATTATTATTTTGAAGTAACACACTGTGATTACAACTGGAAACCAACTGATATTCCGAAAACAGATTATATTCACGGATTCGATAATCAGAGAATTACAGATTATTCAAATTCTTTCAATACGCTTCAGGTGTATTCTCATTATCGTCTTGCTTTCCCAAATCAGTTTACGACACAATTACGAATTTCCGGTAATTATATGCTTAAAATTTTAAATGAAGACCGGGAAGTAGTTTTCTCGAGAAAATTTATTTTATACGAAAACCATTCTACTGTAGCAGCACAAGTGAAACGAAGCAGAAATCTAAGTAATATTGATTACAAACAAAATCTTGAGTTTACCATAGTTTCTAATGATATTGTTTTTCAGACACCCATTCAAAACGTAAAAGTGCTGCTCTTGCAAAATGGTGACTTAAATACAGGAATTAAAAATGTTCCTCCTCAATATACCATCGGAAATCAGCTGGTTTATAAATATGACAAGGAAACCCAATTTTGGGGCGGCAATGAATTTGTATATTTTGAGAACAAAGACATCCGCGCAGCAAGCAATAACGTGGGAAGAGTGGGTTCTAATAATGACATTTATAACTCTTATTTGTATACCAATCAGGCAAGAGGCAATCAGATTTACAGTAATTACCAGGATGTAAACGGAAATTTTGTCGTTAAAAATATCAACGCTGCCAATAACGATATTGAGGCGGATTATGCGTGGGTATATTTCACGCTTTCGGCACCGGCCTTTCGATCAAACAAGGATATTTACGTGACCGGAATGTTTAATAATTACAGTATATCGCCGGAATACAAAATGGATTATAATACAGATAAAGCCGTTTATGAAAAGGCGATTATGATTAAGCAGGGTTTTACTAATTTTGAGTATACGATTGCAGATAAAAAAGGCATTGTTGATTATGAAAATGCCATTGATGGAAATTTTTATCAAACTGAAAATGAATATACACTGCTGGTTTATTATAAAGAAAGTACAGATCGTTACCAAAGAGTAATAGGAAAAGGAAATGCGAACTCAATAAACATAGTCAATTAAAACATTGTTAAGGTTTTATTTCGAATCATTTTTTTTTGTAGATTTGCTGCTATAACACACACATATATACTACTTTAGTATGGTTTCTCAGATTACAAGAGGCATAAAAATATCAGTTTTGACTAGTTTTGAAGGTACCTACTTCAAGAACTACAAGATTCATTTTGCCTTTAGTTATGTAGTTACAATTGAGAATCATAGCAAAGATTCTGTGCAGTTAACTTCTCGTCACTGGGAGATTTTCGACTCTTTAAACGATATTGAAGTCGTGGACGGCGAAGGTGTTATCGGGAAAAAACCTGTTTTAAAACCTGGAGAAAATCACACGTATAGTTCAGGTTGTTTATTATCCTCTCCGTATGGAGCAATGAAGGGTCATTTTAATATGATCAATTTTACTACTACAAAAATATTCAAAGTAATTGTTCCTACTTTTAGAATGTGTGCTCCTTTTGCCTTAAACTAAAATACTAGTTTTACAGCAGATACTTTTTATCGTTATCTTAATCATAAAATTGTCAAATTATTAATTTATCCTTTGTACTTTTGTGCAGCGTTAGATTATTCGTAACAAATCAAATCATCTAGCCCTTAAATTGTCTAATTATCTAATTTTAAATAAAATGCTAAAAGGATTCTTTCATGTACCAAAAGCGGTAAACGAGCCTGTTAAAGGTTACGCACCTAATTCACCAGAAAAAGCAGCGGTTCAAGCGGCATATGCTTCAATGTGGAACTCTAAAATTGATGTTCCTTTGTACATTGGAAGTGAAGAAATCAAAACTGGAAACACAAAAACTATTACAGCGCCGCACGATCACAAACATATCGTTGGAACGTATCATTTAGCTGAAAAACAACATATCGAAAAAGCTATTGCAAATGCGCTTGACTCGAGAAAAGCATGGGCAAATATGGCATGGGAACAACGTGCTGCTATTTTCTTAAAAGCTGCTGAATTAATTGCCGGTCCTTACAGAGCCCGTATTAATGCTGCAACTATGATTGGCCAGTCTAAAAATATTCATCAGGCTGAGATTGATGCTTCTTGTGAATTGATCGACTTTTTACGTTACAACGTAGAATTTATGACTCAAATTTACGGAGATCAGCCGAAATCAGATTCTACAACATGGAATCGTTTAGAATACAGACCTCTGGAAGGTTTTGTTTACGCAATTACTCCTTTCAACTTTACGGCGATTGCTGCCAATCTTCCTGCAAGTGCTGCCATGATGGGGAACGTTGTCGTTTGGAAACCAAGTGACAGTCAGGTATTTTCTGCAAAAATTATTATTGAGGTTTTCAAAGAAGCTGGAGTCCCGGACGGCGTTATCAACGTTGTTTTTGGAGATGCGTTAATGATTACGGATACTGTTTTGGCAAGCCGTGATTTCGCCGGAGTTCACTTTACAGGATCGACTCACGTATTTAAAGATATCTGGGCTAAAATTGGCGCAAACATTCACCACTATAAAACATATCCAAGAATCGTTGGAGAAACTGGAGGTAAAGATTTTATCATTGCACACCCAAGTGCCAACGTAAAACAAGTTACTACTGGAATTACTCGCGGTGCATTTGAATTTCAAGGACAAAAATGTTCGGCAGCTTCAAGAGCTTATATTCCACAAAGTTTGTGGCCAGCTGTAAAAGAGCAGTTGACTGCTGATGTAAAATCGATGAAAATGGGTTCTCCGGAAGATTTTGGAAACTTTATTACAGCCGTTATTCACGAAGGATCTTTTGACAAACTGGCTGGTTTTATTGATCAGGCTAAAAAAGATGCAGATGCTGAAATTATCATCGGTGGAAACTACGATAAATCGGTTGGATATTTTATTGAGCCAACGGTTATTGTAACCACAAATCCAAAATACACTACAATGGAAACCGAATTATTCGGGCCTGTGATCACTATATATGTATATGAAGATGCAAAATGGGAAGAGACTTTAGAATTAGTTGATACTACTTCTGAATATGCTTTGACTGGAGCTGTATTTAGCCAGGATCGTTATGCAATTGAAGTTGCAACTACGAAATTGCAAAATGCTGCTGGTAACTTCTACATTAATGACAAACCAACAGGAGCAGTTGTAGGAATGCAGCCTTTTGGAGGTGCAAGAGCTTCAGGAACTAATGATAAAGCAGGTTCTGCATTAAATTTATTACGTTGGGCTTCA
>Ga0247811_1000049_pt1 | contig 45585 bp, 41 predicted proteins | sample UWRJL134311R1_FD_189018 | JGI IMG/M metagenome (GOLD analysis project Ga0247811, IMG submission 189018) | Plant litter microbial communities from Arlington Agricultural Research Station in Wisconsin, United States - UWRJ-L134-311R-1 | ecosystem: Environmental > Terrestrial > Plant litter >...
TAAAGGAACAAAAATCAATATTATTGACACTCCAGGCCACGCGGATTTTGGAGGTGAAGTAGAACGTGTATTAAACATGGCCGATGGTGTATGTTTGCTAGTTGATGCTTTTGAAGGTCCAATGCCGCAAACGCGTTTTGTATTACAAAAAGCGATTGATTTAGGCTTGAAACCTTGTGTAGTTATTAATAAAGTTGACAAAGAAAACTGTACTCCTGAAGAAGTTCATGAAAAAGTTTTTGACTTAATGTTTGAGTTAGGCGCTTCTGAAGAGCAATTAGATTTCCCAACTGTTTATGGTTCTGCTAAAAACAACTGGATGTCTGACGATTTCAGAAACCAAACTGATAACATCGAGCCTTTATTAGACATGGTAATCAAAAACGTACCAGCTCCGAAAGTTTCTGAAGGAACTCCTCAAATGTTAATTACATCATTAGATTTCTCTGCATTTACAGGTCGTATCGCTATTGGTCGTCTTGAAAGAGGTGTGTTGAATGAAGGAATGCCAATTTCTTTGGTAAAAAGAGATGGTAAAGTTATAAAATCACGTATTAAAGAGTTACATACTTTTGAAGGTTTAGGCCGTAAAAAAGTACAGCAAGTAATTGCTGGTGATATTTGTGCTATTATTGGTATTGAAGGTTTTGAAATTGGAGATACAATCGCTGATTCTGAAAATCCTGAAGCTTTACAAACTATCGCAATTGATGAGCCAACAATGAGTATGTTGTTTACAATTAACGATTCACCTTTCTTTGGTAAAGAAGGTAAATTTGTAACTTCTCGTCATATTAGAGAAAGATTGACAAAAGAATTAGAGAAAAACTTAGCAATGAAGTTAGGTGAAACTGATTCTGCTGATAAATTCATGGTTTTTGGTCGTGGAGTACTTCACTTATCTGTTCTTATTGAAACAATGAGAAGAGAAGGTTATGAGCTGCAAATTGGTCAGCCGCAAGTTATCATCAAAGAAATTGATGGTAAAAAATGTGAGCCAATTGAGGAATTGACAATCGATTTGCCAGAAAATCTTTCAGGTAGAGCAGTTGAATTCGTTACCATGCGTAAAGGAGAAATGCTTTCTATGGAGACTAAAGGGGAACGTATGATTGTGAAATTTAATATTCCATCTCGTGGAATTATAGGATTGCGTAACCAATTACTTACTGCAACAGCTGGTGAGGCTATTATGGCACACCGTTTTATAGGATATGAGCCATACAAAGGAGAAATTTCTGGACGTAACAAAGGTTCATTGATTTCTATGGAAAAAGGAAAAGCGATTCCTTATTCTATCGATAAATTACAAGATCGTGGTAAGTTTTTTGTTGAACCAAATGCTGAAATTTACGAAGGTCAGGTAATTGGAGAAAACTCTCGTGCTGATGATATGTGTGTAAACGTAACTAAAGAGAAAAAACAATCTAACGTTCGTTCTTCTGGAAATGATGAGAAAGCTAGAATTATCCCACCAATCATTTTCTCTCTTGAAGAAGCTTTAGAGTACATTCAAAAAGATGAGTATGTAGAAGTTACACCAAAATCTATTCGTTTAAGAAAGATTTATTTAACTGAAACTGACAGAAAAAGATTTAAATTCTAAAAGATTTAAATTAAATATAAAAATCCCAAATTCCAATTAAGGAGTTTGGGATTTTATTTTTAGGAGAGTTTTTAATTTAAAGTTTTAAGCTTGTAATTGTTTTTTAAGATTTGCAATTTTCTCGTTTATTATCTTTTTAAACTAAAATGACCTTTTATTTCTTTTCCATTATCAAAAAGTACATGAAACCAATAATCATCAGATGGAAGCTCGTGATTATTGAATAGTCCGTTCCATCCAGTGCTGTTGGGATTCATTTGTTTTAGTAATTTTCCGTAGCGGTCAAAAATGTAAAGTTTATAATTAGGAAGCTGATCCAGATTTTTGATAGTCCACAAATCATTGATTCCATCTCCGTTGGGAGTAAAATATCTCGGATAATCCAACACATAAACCGGAAAGAGATTAGATAATCCACAGCCATTTTTGTCTCGTGTAACTGCATTATAAACTCCGGGACTTACATTGGTAAATAAGGGTTCATCCTGAAAAACAACTCCGTCTAAAGAAAATTCATAATTACCAGAATTAGTATATTTTATTAAAACGGAATTTTCATTACCGGAAAAATCTTTTATAACGGCATCAGTAATGACTGCCGGTTCAGATAAAATGACTTTAAATTTTTTAGTTTTTTCGCATCCATTTCCATCTTTTACAATTACAGAATAGTCGCCGGCTGTGCTTACTGAAATAAAATTATCAGTACTTCCGGTATTCCAGATATAACTGCTAAAACCAGGTGCTACAGTTAAAGTAACCTGATCATTTTTGCAGATGTATTGAGAATCATCCTCAAAATTGGGAGGATTAAAAGTGTTTACTACAAGAGAAATCGGTGTGATATCATAACAATCCGGTCCGTTAATAACTTTTACGTATATGGTTTGAGAAAACGGAACCGTGTTTTTAAAAATATTTGGTAATGGGTTTGTCTCCGTTAAAGCATCATTTCCACTCAAATAATAATTCGCCCTTAAACCAGCAGGCAGACCAGATAATACTTTTGGTGTTACTTCTGTATTAAGGTCAAATTGATATAATCCATCCTGAATTTCATCTGCATCGCAAGTGGGTATAGGACTGATGTCCGGAATTGTTGTTGTGGTAATTTGTAATGTTACTTCGGCAACTTTAAAACATCCGTATGTGTTTTCAATTCGCGCAAATATCTTTTGATTGGCACTTTTGTTGGTGTATTTTTCCGGATTTATAATCGGATTTATTTTTGCCACAGCCTCACTTAATGCTTCATAATAACCTTTGTTTATAATTTGCGAATTATTATTTTTTACAATATTATCTGCTTTGGTCAAATTAAAAACAGCAATTCCATCCGTATTATCGTCACATTGCAGCAGCGACGTATTGCTCGAAAGAATTTCGGGAGCATAGTCAATTTTGATTTCTCCTGCTGATATGCAAGCGCTTCCTTTTACTGTGGCTTCCACTTTGTAAGTTCCTGCGTTGGTAACTTCATAAGTGGGGTTTGTGCTTATAATAACAGCGGGATTGTCTTTTTTATACCATTTAAAATCATAATCAGTAATTGGTAACTTACTGTCTAAAAGTATTTTTTCTCCAAAGCAGGCAGGATTATTGTTGGCAGTTGTGCGGTCTTCACCAAGAAGAATTTTTGAAGCAAAACTTCCTGCTTCAAGAAAAATTGCTGATTCGAGATATCTGTAGGTATCATCAGCAATCACTAGTTTTACATGATATTTTTTTCCTGCAATTACATTAGTTTGGGCAGTCATAACATCCGTTTGTCCTGCATAATTTACCGGACTTGTATTGGTGTTAAGGCGATCAAAATAACTTTCATTAGAGGCGTTACAGCCTGAATAAGCAATACCGCCGGGTCTTGTGCCGGGCCCAATTTTTGGATGAATATTTACTGACGAAACAGGGGTAGTGGTATTGGGTAAAACAGCTAGGTTTTTATAAGGATCAGCAGTTCCGGCTTCTTTAATTAAAAAAGCAAAACCATCGGAATATTCGCAGGGATAATCATATTGATATTCATTCGAAGCAAAAATATAATTAAAACTCAATGAATTAGCCGCAGCAACAAAATCAAATTCTAAAACAGTCGCGTTTATCGAATGAATTCCTAATATCTGATCGAGATCAGTGTCTCCGAGCCAGCCTGCATTATCATTGCTGGTTAAATCACTAATAAAGGGACCGATAGCACTTTGGGCTGTTGATGTGGCCAATACTATTCCGTCCTGAAAAGGAAAAGTGCTTCCGTTGCTGTTAAAGTAAGCAAAACTCTGTCGTCCCGTTCTAAAAGAATCTCCGTTTCCTGTTGAATTTGATGCCGCAGCGCATGAACTATTTATTAAAACATCTTCAATAAGCTGCTGCGGTGTCATTTGATCATCAATAGTGATAACCTGTGCATTTGCCTTTACACAGAAAAGGCAAATGAAGCAGATGAAAACAAAACTTTTAAAATTATTCATAGCATACAAATATACTACAAATCTCTATTTTTTAATAATTTGTAAGAAAAATATACAAATAAAATTGTCCATGCTAAAACAATTAAAACTGGAATATAATGTACGCCATAGTCTTTGGTATTTTCGACACCAATTTGCGTTCCAATGCTTTTTATAACTGATAATCTTGAAAATGGTTCGATGATTAAGTTAGACATTGCCTCTAAAGGAAGAAATTGTGTAATGTTAGATGCGGTATTGCTATCTGGGAAAATTTTAAAAACTAAAAGCCCTTTTACTATACTTTCGAATATACTCCAAACCAATAGAAATCCTAAAGCAAAAGCAGAACGTTTTACCAGAATTCCTAAGAACAAACAGAAAGAAAAGAAACCTGTAAGCTTAATAAAAAAGGCAAGAAGATAATCCAAATCCATGAAAACAACATCGAATTCAGTATAAGATGAAAAGCTGTATCCCAGAATCAAACTCATTACAAAAACAAAAATTGTAGAGCATACAGCAAAGAGTACGACCGTTAAGAATTTTGACAAAACAAACTCTTTTTTGCTTAATCCGTCAATTAAATTTTGTTTTAAAGTACCGTAACTGTATTCATTTGCCATCATGGAAACGATAACAATAGCCAGGAAAAATTTTAATAAAGCAGCAATATAAGTATTAAAGTGCCAGATATAAGGAAAGTTGAAGATGCCCATTTCGGCAACATGAATTTTAAAAACGCCTAAATCAAATTTTATGGAAGCAATTAAGGCGATGAACGAAAGTAAAATAAAATAGGTTAAAGTAAGAACTCGGCTGGCTTTGTTTTTCCAGATTTTTTGCAATTCTATAGATATAAGTCTGTTCATGATTAGTTGTTTTGGGTAGTGGCGTTTTTGGTTAACTCTAAAAATTGTGCTTCAAGACTGTTTTTGCGTTTTACTAAATGGCTTAATGCGATATTTTTAGAAAACAAAAATAAATTCAATTCTGAAGCGGATAGATCTGATTTTAAATGAACCACAACTTTGCCATCTTCTTCAGTAATTTTATCAATAGCGTTATGTTCTTGCAACGCCGTTTTTAACGCTGTATTATCGTTTGCCTGAAGTTCGAAGAAACTCTCATTTGCCGACATTCCGTCCACTGAACCAGAGTATAAAATTTCTCCTTTTCGTAAAACAATTACATGCGAACATACTTTTTCAACTTCATCTAATAGATGCGAAGCCAATAGAATAGTGGTTCCCTGCGACGCAATTTTTCGAATAATATCTCGAATCTGGTGAATTCCCTGCGGATCTAAACCATTGGTTGGCTCATCTAAAATCAAGATTTCAGGATCGTTTAAAAGTGCCGATGCAATCGCAAGACGTTGTTTCATCCCTAATGAAAAAGTGCTGAATTTGCTGTCTTTTCTTTCGGTCAAACCAACTAAATCCAGTTTTTCGTTTATTTTAGAATAATTAATACTTTTTATTTTGCAAACCAGTTTCAGGTTTTCTTCCGCCGTCATATAAGGGTAAAAGTTGGGTCTTTCTATAATGGCTCCCACTTTTTTCAGTGCTTCGTGAGTTTGTACATTTCCGTCAAACCAGCGGTATTCTCCGGAAGTTCGGTTTACAACATTCAGCACAATTCCTAAAGTAGTCGATTTTCCGCTTCCGTTAGGGCCTAAAATGCCATAAACGCGGCCTTTTTGAATCTCAAAAGATACATTTTTTAAGGCTTGAATGCGCCCGTATCTCTTGTTTAAATTTTCAATAGTTAAAATGGTTTCCAAATTTATTTCGGTTTTAGTTTTTAAGTAAGACGATGCACCTTGTTCTTTGTTACGCTCAAATTTAATTTATATCACTTTAGTTCAAACTTTAAATGTGATTGCCGTAAATTTGCATTAAAGATATTCAAAATGAGCGAACCTTTAATGGTATTGAAAAAACCTTCGTACCCTTTAACACAATCCCTTTTAAGTTATTTAGAACGATACGAACGTATTTCGAAAGTATCTGTGTTCTACGACGATTTATTGCGATTTTCAGGTTCTATCAATGTGTATGATAAAAATGAAACCGATACTTTATGGATTCGGGTTTATTACAGTGAATTTGAAAGAAATGAAATCGATTTGAATCTGAAAAGAATCTATTCGCTGCTGCATTCTGATGGAAACAGTGAGATCATTCAGTTTTTAAATATCGATGCCATTGACTATTGTACCTTTGGAAATTCAAAGCCTTTTAGAATTAAGGTTAGAAATATTCTAAATGATAATTACGTTCATTTTTATATTAAGAAAGCCGATGCTTCCCGAATTTACGGATTGGAATTAGAAGATATCCTTTCGCCGGATAAAATCAATTTTTTGGTTTTTAAAGATACACTGATAGAAGAGCATATTATTGGGATTCCCGGTGATGTTTTTATGGATACTTTATTAGAAAGTTGTACCGAGATGGAAAAATCGCAGATTGCCAAAGAGTTTGTCAAATTCAACGAGCGCTGCATGATTCGCCTTTTGGGCGATATGAGGGCGTATAATTATGTAATTGTACCCATTCATGATTTTGATCAGGTAGTGTATAAAATTCGTCCTATTGATTTTGATCAGCAATGTTACGAGGGAAATTTCAAAGTATATCGTCCGCAGTTTTTCAAGGAAAATTATCCGATGATCAAGCTCATTAAAGAAAAATTAGAAGAGCGTTCGATTATTCAGTATAAAGACGAAGAAAGAGCGATTTTGGCAAAACGTATTCATTCTGCCGAAAACAGGATTAAAAAGTTATTGAATATCATGTGTCACGACACGATTTCGACAGATGAACATCTGAACCAGCTAAAAATGGAATTGTATCGCTATACCAATGATATGAAATTTAAGAATGCCAGATCGATGGGACATATTATGTTTGCCGCTTTTGAGTTTATCACGCGTAATTTTAAAAACACTAACTTAGTTTAAAGTTTTTTGCCGCAGATCACACATAAATTGAGTTTATTTTTATAATCCTTTCAGTCTGCGGCAGAACAAAAAATATATTTATGAAAAAGTCTCTTATATTCGGCATTTCAATTGTTTTATTGGCTTGTCAGCAGCAATCAACTAGTGATTTAAAAACGCTTTATTCACTTCCTAAAAAGCTAAAAGAAGTTTCAGGAATTACTTATTTCCCTGAATCAAATCTAATTTACACATTAGAAGACAGCGGTAATAAAAATGAGATCTACGCCATTAATTCAAAAGGAAAACTAGAGAAAACAATTACCATTACAAATGCCGTAAATGTCGATTGGGAGGATATTACAAAAGATAAGAAAGGAAATATCTACATTGGTGATTTTGGAAATAACGACAACGAACGCAAAGACTTGTGCATTTATAAAATAAATAAAAACCAGCTGAACAAAGATTTGGCTGTTGCCGAATATAAAATTTCATTCTCTTATCCTGAACAGAAAGAATTTCCTCCAAAGAAAAGGGAATTGTTTTATGACGTTGAAGGTTTTTTTGAACATCAAAATTACTTTTATCTCTTTACCAAAAACAGAAGCAAAGGATTTGACGGAACTGCTTTTATCTACAAAATTAAGAACGCCTCAGGAACACAAAAAGCAGTTAAGATTGGAGAATTTAAAACCTGTAATAATTACAATCACTGCGTGTTAACCAGTGCCACAATAAGCCCTGACGGGAAAAAATTGGTTTTGCTGAGCCATGATAAAATTGTTTTATTTAAAGATTTTAAAGGTGATTTATTTCATAAAGGAACCCAGGCCGAAATTAGCTTAGGAAACTTTTCACAGAAAGAAGCCATAGTTTTTAAAGACAATAATACTTTGCTGATCGCCGACGAAAAGACCAATAAAGTAGGAGGGAACGTTTACGAATTTAAATTGAAGTAATAAAGAAAAAAAGAAGCCCCTAATTCACGAATTTAATTAAACTAATTCGTGAATTCGGGGCTGTAAATATCTTAGAACCTTAGTATCTCAACATCTTAGCGCCTAAAACTAAAAGCTATATGCTGCTCCAAAAATAACTCTTCCCACTTCTTCAGGAGATTTAAAGTAGGAGATTCTTGCTGTTAAAACATTGATGGCATTTAACCAGAGTCCGCCGCCGTAGTCCTGATGCCATTTTTTAGAATTTTCTCCGTCAAGCCATATTCTTCCGTAGTCAAATCCTGCTAAAACCCCATAGGTTAAAGGAGCAACTGTGCGTTGAATTTTTCCGATACTAAAACGTACATCAGAACTTTGAGAAAAATAAGAACTTCCTAAAAAGCGTTCATTTCTATATCCACGTAAATCAGTATCACCGCCCAAAGCAGCACCTTGATAAAATTCGTAATTATTATTTAATATCGCTTTTCCTTTAACGTAAGTTGCCAGAACTAGTTTTCCGTTGTGGTCCAGTTTATGCGTAAATCCTAAGTAACTTTCAAGCGTCGGGAAATTTTGTTTGGTTTCGTTTAAGTTGGCTGTCCAGGTTGCAGCAACCATAAAAGCCATTCCTAAAGTTGGTTTCGCCGCAAAATCTGAATTTCTGAAAAAATATTTTACTTTCAATCCACCATAATTCTGGCTTTCAAAAACAGCTGGATTTACAATATTAGGTGTGTCAATATATCGGTCTTCAGTTTCTTCGACTGTCATTCTCTGAAAGATAGGCTGAACGCTAAATTCACTTCCATATCTTCCTACGTGCCTGATCGCTCCTGAAGCATTAAACTTTCTAATACGTACACGGTTATAGTCCATTCCAACTTGCTCATCATCATATTTGGTTTCGTTTCCGTATCCAAAATAATTCATAGCAAAATTTGGAGTCGTATACAATGATTCAATATCAATAACCCATTTTCCTAATAATCCGGGGAAATGTGCAGCATAATTAAACTCTAAACCGCCTGTTGCAAAATAGTAAAATGCATTGATGACATGTCGCTGTGTGTAAGGGTTTTGTTTGAAATTATTGACCGTATAATTTAAGTTGATTCCAACTTTTACGCCATCATCAGGATTAAATCCAATATTAGGAAGACCTGAAACTACATTGTATTTCGGTTTTTCATAATTGTACAAGTTAACATCGTAATCGTCGGTCAGTTGTGTCTGGGTTTTAGAATCTAAGTTATAGGTGTTTTCTTTTGATTTGAAATCGTAAACAATAACTTTTTTTCCGTTTTCAATATTATAAATATCATTGTTTTGTCCTCCTATCAGACGTATTTTTATTTTAGATTTTTTGTCGCCGACAACCTGAAATTCATCATTGTCATCTAAACCGTAAATCCATAAATTCTTTGTTTTGGCATCGGTTACTTTTTTGGTGTAAATTAATTCATCACCCTCTTTTTTAACTCTGTAAACCTTAATTTCAATGCTTTTTGCTGTATTATGATTGATAACGAATTTGTCTTTTTTGTCGGTTCCGGCAATCATTACCGTGCGGCTTAGCACATCAAAATAGTCCGAAGCATATTTGGCCAGATCTCTTTTTCTCTTTTTTAATTTTCGCTTAATATCTTCAATTGTTTCATCCTGAACTTCTTTCGGCATATTTTTAAAAGCATTGTCGATATCGCTGTCTGATAAATTTTCCTGAATAAATTTAGCTTCTGCAAGCCAGTCCTTTTCTTCTGCTGTTCTCAAAAAAGCCAAATCCATAGGATACGGTTCTCTGTTCAGCCATTTTACATTGTCAATTTTTGCTTTAAAAGTTCGCATATGACGAAGTGCGGGAATGTTCATTAAAATCGAAAGTAAGGTTCCGTCGTATTTGGCGAAAGCCTGATCACGATCACGCGGAATTGGTTTGTAAAACACTTTGTCGCCTTTTTTATATTCGCCCCAGCGCCATTGATCGCTGTGCCTGTCCCAGTCTCCAATAAGCATGTCAAACAAACGTGCTTTCATATATTCTTTTTCGTCTACCGAGTACTTTTCATCTTTATGAAGATTTTTCATCATATCTTCTGTACTGATAATATTGCTTGGATTGCCGAAGTTTTTACCATCTAAATGGTTGTCAGCCGGTCTTTCTTCTACCATATACAATTCATCACCAAATTCTGAGTTGAATTCTTTTAAGCCATCTTGTTTCGGAATGTAATATAAAACCGGATTTGTATGCGAAATGCCCAACTGGTCAGCCATACTTCCTATTACAAAAGGAGCATAAGGATGAGAAGTGGTGTAAAAATCCAGCAAGAAATTTTCAGTATAAGTTCTTTCAAAATCATTTACAATATATTGATCCTTAAAAGCAACAGACTGTAAAAATACCGTCGCACTTTTTTTCATGGCACGCATCACATATTCTCTTCCTTTAGGATCAGACATACGTAAAGAAACAGATTGATGCCCGCCACCTTCGCGAATAGGTTTTAAACCGCCCATTAAAGTGTCGACAGTGGCAATTCTGGCTTCAATTGGCATGCTGTAGTATTTTCTGTAATGTTGTCCGAACAAGAATCTGTGAAACATACTTTTATCTGTCATTCCTTTCGAATAGATAGAAGTATTTATCGTTGCCGGAAATTTATTAGGCACACTTGCAGCCCAGTTAATTTCTTTGGCTTTTATAATTTCATGCTCAAAAAGCATTTTTTCCTTATTGTTTTCATTGCCAAAAAAGGTCACTTTTGCATCACCGCTTTTAAATAAGGTCAAGGTTGCGTAACCGTTTCCTCCGTATGAAAATTCATTTGGATTTATCGCTCTCGCTGCTTCAGATTTTGAACCGGCTCCGCTGATAATCTGTTTGATGTTTTCTTTATTAACATATTGCAGGTTATGATCGTGTCCTGAAACGACAATTACGTTTTTCTGGCCTTGAAGTAAGGTTTTAATGCGCTTGGCGTAAATAGTATATTGTTTGTTCTGAATGTCCTGCGGACTTACTCCGGATGTTTTTCGCAGTAAATTAATGAAAGAACCAATTACTGGAAGCGGAATTTTTTTCTCTAAAGGAAATAATTGTTTCTCCCACGAAAATTGTCCGCCATGCGAGCCATTACTCATTAAAGGATGATGAATAGCAATAACAACTGTTTTTTCCTGATTTTTATTTAAAAGGTTTTCGAGCTGATCAAAAAAATCTTCTCTGGTTTTTATGTCGCAGTTGTCGTTTATGGTAGGATGATTGTCCCAGTCCTCCAGAAACCATTCGCTGTCAATAGTAATTAAGGTCGAAGTGCTGTCGATTTTCACATCTTCAATAGGGCAGCTTTTTCTAGGTAAAAATGCTTTTTTATCGTTCAGAGATTTCGTTACAAAATCAGCCTGGAGTTCTAATCCTTTTATGCCATTGTACCAATCATGATTTCCCGGAATAAAAATGGTTTTTCCTTTAAATCCTTTTGTTAGCTTTAATTGATTTGTAAGTTTTGTTTCGGCTAAAGCTTTCTCTGAAGCATTGTCATTGCTTGGAAAGCCCTTAGGGTAGATATTGTCGCCTAAAAATAATAAAGTCGCTTTTTTATTCGACTTCTTTAATTTTTGATGTAAAAGTTCTAAGGTTTGCTGTGCTTGTTCCTCATCGGCATTTCCAGCATCTCCTACTAAATAAATAGTGTGGGCAATTTTTATGGTATCGGTTGCGTTATCCGTCTCATTGGCGCTTACATTTTTTCCATATTGAGCTTTGTGCACTGCACACGAAAATATTGTAAAAAGTATAGCGGTTACTAAAGAATAATTTTTAATCTTAGTAATAAAATGATTATCCAAAAACAATTTCATAATTTAGTGGTATATAAAAATATTCGCAATGAATTTAATACAACAGTCCGAAGATTTCGTCAGTTATTTACTCAAAGATAAACTTTCTAATTTATATTCTTACCATAATTTTAACCATACTTTCACCGTAGTTTCTGCGGTAAAAGAGCTATGTAAGAAAGAAGATGTAGGAGGAGACGAAAAAGAGGAGCTTTTAGTCGCCGCTTGGTTTCACGATACAGGTTATATTGAAGGTTTTGAAAACCACGAAAAAGAAAGCGTAAAAATTGCTGCTGCTTTTTTGAAAGAAAAAGGCAAATCAGATGAATTTATCGAAAAGGTATCAAGCCTGATCCTCGCTACTGTTAAAGAATACATTCCGAAAACACATTTAGAAAAAATAATTAAAGATGCTGATTACGCGCATCTTATGGGAAATGAATACGTAACAACCTGCGAATTGCTTCGTTTAGAATTGAAGAATACCGGAATTGCTGCTTTTTCTAACGCCGAGTGGACGAGAGAAAACCTGAATTTCCTATTGAATAAACACCGATTTTATACGGATTATGCACTCAGAAAATGGCAGCCTCTAAAAGAGAAAAACCTGCTGCTGATTCAGAAAAAAATAAACAAACAAGAACTAAAAGCGGCAAAAGTGATCGAAGAAGACAATAAAAAGAAAGAAAAACTTGAAAAACCGGACCGCGGCGTTGATACTTTATTTCGTGTTACTTTAGGAAATCATACGCGTTTGAGCGGGATTGCCGATAGTAAAGCGAATATTTTATTGTCTGTAAATGCTATTATTATTTCGATTGCACTTTCGTCTATTATTCCAAAATTAGACAGCCCCAAAAATGCGCACTTAGTAATCCCAACTTTTATTATGCTGATGTCGAGTGTAATTACGATTATTTTTGCCATTCTTTCCACACGTCCAAAAGTAACTTCCGGCGTTTTTACAAGAGAAGATATCGAGAATAAAAAGATTAACCTGCTGTTTTTTGGGAATTTCTACAAAATGCCTTTAGAAGAATATGACTGGGCCATGAACGAAATGATGAAGGACCGTGATTATTTGTACTCGAACATGATCAAGGATTTATATTTTCTCGGATTGGTTTTGCAGCGTAAGTATAATTTGCTCCGTATTGCCTACAATCTATTTATGGCCGGAATTATTATAACGGTTATAGCGTTCGTGATTGCTTTTAAGTCAATTTAGTCCTGGGCATAAAAAAAGCTTTGTCAAAGTTCGAAACTCTGACAAAGCTTTACTGAAGTTAAAAAAACACAATTGATTTAATTGAGCTCGTCTAATAAATCTTGGTAAGTAATTTTTTGTGATACTAAATTTTCTGTATTATTAATCACTTTTACGCGAATAGCCCTAAGTCCTGAAACACCCTGAAGATCCTCCACCTCGAATTGTTCAATAGAAGGTTCCAGAATTTTCTTGTGCTGTAAATATTTAATATATTTTAAATATTCCGTTTCTTCATTATTTTGAGAATACACAATGGTGATTTTTTCCTTTTCGGTAATGCGTTCTTTTGTGCCTTTTATATTCGATTTATCGATTCTTTTTTTCACCACTTCATACCTTGCATTGTAAGTGCCGTCTACATCAAAACGTTTTTCATCCATTCTGAAACGAATAGAAAGCGGTGCACTGAAAACCAATATCAGCGATGTCACATCTAATTCATAAGGAAGAGTTGCTTTAAGCTGATGATGTTCTAATTCCATTTCGCATAACGTCTGCAGCTGCCATAAGCGCAGATTGTGCAGGTACATTATGTCGAAAGGTTTTGCTGGCGAAATAGACGCGCCAATATATAAATTATGTTCTACGCCGTCGGTTTTGAAACGCTCATAGTAATGCGGATAAATCTGCTGTGCTTCAAGCTGTTTTTTATCCAGAACAGATGCTAATCTTTTATTGATTATCGACATGGCGTTGTCAAATTTCTTTCTTTCCTGATAAAACATACCCGTTTTCTCGTCAAGACTTTCAAAATACAATTCCTCTAATTTTTGATTTTTGGCAGTTTCTCTCGTATTTTTTAAAATCGGATGAATTTCATCTTCAATATAACGCTGAATATGCTGTTCCGTATCTGCTTTCAATGGATTATCCAATTCCGCACGAAGTGATTCTAATTCAAATTTACGCTGTTCCAAAAGCACTAAATTGCTGTTTGGTTTTTGATTTTCAAAAATATCCAGAATCGTCGAAAGCTGGTTTTTTAAATCTCTTTTTACCGTTTCATTTCGATGTTCTGATGAACCTTTGATGTCAATTTGTCCGTATAAAGGAAAAACATTCTTAAAAACAATTTCCTTAAAAATATAATCTTTTGTCGGATTGTTATTTTGGAAATAATTTTGAGATTCTTTCTTGAATTTCCAATATACACTTGGGTGAATTGTGGTATATTCTCGCTGAATAATGGCCTCAACCTGATGCTGCATATCTGTATTATAACGGTCAATCGTATCGGTTAAATAAGGTAAAACCAATTCGAGTTTCGTCGCATTTACGCTGTTTAAATCTCTTGCATTTTCAGAAACTAATTCTACAACGCCCAGCAGATGCCCGTCTTTTATAACCGGTGCAAAAACACAGCTCTGGATTCCTTGTTTTAGCAAATGCTCTCCCAGTTTTGGATTAGGAGATTCTTCAATGAATTTTTTGACGTTCGAAATTACAAAAGGCTCTTTTTTATCTAATAAATTTTCGAATGAACATCCAAAAAAAGCATTTTTACATTCTACTTCCTGAGCAGAAGAAAGTAAAAAACTCTGCAGCTGATTGTCATATTTAACCGGCCTGATGAATTTTTCTTCTTCAGGATTGTATATGATAAATCCAACTTTTAAATGCGGAATATTAAAAATAGATTTGAAGATATTTTCGATGACAGATGTTGAAGCAACTGTTTTTGTATCCGGTTTTAGTAAATTACTTTTTAAATTCGAGATAGAACTTTCAGTTGTGGCATCAAATAATGAAACAATTCCGAAACCTTTTAAAAGCCAGCTACCCGGCGGAAATTTTGATTTCCATAAAGCAAGATCATTATAATTGTCTATTAAATCATCAATATCTTCCTGAGTAAGAGAAATAGATTTTTCAGTAGGAGTAATTTCCATGAAATCAGCATTGTATAAAATGCGATAATGTTTTTCTACTCCTTGTTCATTTGGAATATCATAGAAAAAAGGTTTATTAAAATCGATTTTCTGATGGTAATAACTGCTCAAAATTAAACAGCAGTTATTTATGTAAAACTGATGCTCATCAAAATCGCGGATTTCCATATAAAATTCATCTCCGGCATTTTTAAGGATTTTTTTGAAACGCTCTGTATAATTGAAGGATAAATTTTGAAACGGAATTGTAATTGCTTTTATTTCATTATGAGTCAAAGCAGTAGGGAATAAATCGGCTACCAGATTTTTAATTAAAGCTTCATTATTTTTAATAGTGCTGTATTCGCGTATTCCGGTTCTGAACTCCGGATAAGATTCAACTTCTTTTAAAATCGCTTTTGCATAATTAGATCGGTAATCGACATTCGATAAAGCTATTTCTTCAAAAGATTCAATAAGTTTATGAAATGAGATAATTGTTTCAAAAGGACTTTCGTTGTGTAAAAGATTCTCCATTTGCTTATGGTTTAGAGTGCAAAATTAAGCATAAATTAAGCACGAAAATCATTTTATTATCGGTTTCATTTATAGTATGATTTTAGTTTCTTTAAATTGTTTATTTATTTTCATCCAGCAGTTTCATTTCATCTATAATATTTACGACTTTCAATTGATCTTCGGTATCAAGTTCTTCGGTATATAGTACCGTAATTAGAATAGTGTACGAATCTTCTAAAGTTGAATTTTCATTTAGGATGAGATGGTGCGGGTTCGTATATTTTTCAAGTAAAGCTTCCGCAGCTTGAAAGGCACGTTCTTCTAAAGTCAGTTCCGGGTTTCTGAAAGCTGCCATTTTATTTGTATTAATGAAATTATCCCTAAAAAAAACCTCAATTACAGTTGTAGTTGAGGTTTTTTTGAATTAGTTTTAGAGCTGTTTTGTTCTTATAATTATATTTTCGACCGTTGTAAGTGTCATCGAATTTTCTTGATCGACACTTGTTTTGCTGTTTTTTTCTATAAAATATTTGTCGAGTTCATACGAAACAGATGCAGAGTCAGAAAGTTCTCTTAAAATTCGTTCTTTTGGTACTTCAAAACCTTTTGAGGTATAATCCTTATCATGAATATATAATAAAGTTCCGTTAGCGGCACTCACAAAAATGGCTTCTTTTTTCAGGTTATTGATAAAACCAAATCCGGGCTGCTCTGTGGTTTGTGCTTCCCAGCCGCTGCTCACTTTGTTTAATAGTTTTTCTAATTTTGCCGGTTCTGTTATAGTAATTATTTTTTCAAGATCTTTAAAATCGAGTTGTCGGTTCGCTATGTTTTTGAATTTTTTAACTGCTTCATCATCAACTAAGACCCTGAAAATTTTGGGGTCTGAAGGCAGATAAATAATTTCTACGCTTAGACCCACACCAACTTTGCGATATGCGTCAGATGAAACATTTTCAGCAATAAGTTTGTGTTCTACATTATCATCAGTAACCAGCGTTAAAGCCAGCGTGTTGCTTGTTGTGGTACTTCTTGAAGATTGTGTTATTTCAGAAAAGCCGCTGTCGATTGTTGCTTTTGCAAAAACGCCTTCTTTTTTAATTTTTTCGTCTAAGCGATCGCCAAAATTAGTATTGATCATAATCGAACCAAAAATAAAAAGGGCGATTGGAATAATGACCACTAGTGGATTATTTGATCTCGGATTGTCTGAATCAAAATAAAATAAATCGTTGATAGATTCGATTTTGCTGATTCCGAGAAAAATAAAAAAACAAGCTAATAATGAAGTTACGATTCCAATAGACCATCCTAAAGAATCATATGAAGTTTCAGGAATTAAATAGAAAGGCAAAATGACAATTACCAAAGCAATGAAATACCATTTTAAAATGTTGATGTTCATAAATGTAGGTTTAAAGTTTTACAATTGAATTTGAGGATCCCGTGCCGTAAATTTGGTACGTATATTCGATGTTATAAGAATCTAAAATCTTGATGTCGAAGCGATAATCCTGATTGCCATAAAAACTGAATTTTTCGGTTTTATCATTAGACAAAACAAATTTTGTTGGATTTGCTTCTGTTCCGGATGGTACTTCCAGGGGTAATTTAATATTCCAGGGAATTTTATTCGAAACATTTTTAATAGATACGATCTTAAAAGCATTACTGGTATTGGTTAACTCAATCTGAATAACTTCATAATCAATAAACGTTCTGGCAATTTCTACGTTAGGAAGAAATTTTTTTTCTATTGAGGTAAGAGCATAAAGTTTGCCTGATTTTAGTAAATCCTGACCCGTGAAATTGCCGGCTTGCGAAACTTCGTAATCTCGGGCAAATGCTTTCTTTAATAGTGATTTAGGAATGGTAACAGATTCTAAATTCCCTTTATTATCGGTATAACATTCTTCTAATTGTAATTGAGAAGATTCCAGAAAAAAACCGGGAATTAATGAAAAGGTAATTTTATCAGGATACACTTTTTCAACCTTCAAATACATTGTTGATTCTGATGAACTTTCGGCTGTATTTCCTAAAATAAAAACATCATTCAAACCGGGTTTGTCTATTTTTTGGTCAAATCCTACAACACTTTCTGCGAAGTATTGCATATCGTGCTGTTTGTAATTATAATCTTTAATCTGCTCATTAAGATAATAAGCAAAAAAGCCAAAACAAATTAAAATGGGCCATGAATAAGTGTACCACGGACTTCTGACTTTTATTTGTTTTCTTTTTATTTCGTAGAGAAATTCCGGAGGGATCTCATATAAATTTCCGTCTCTTCTTATTCCCCATATTTTTCCGGTTCCAAAAAAGGGAATCCAATAAACATGAAAATAATTTTGTCGAATTTCGATACTGTAATTGAGGTTTCTTTCTGTGGTTAGCCCTATTTCGTGGGGATCTAAATGTTTAATTTTAAAATTTCGCTGGCCGAAAACTATTCTCATACTTTGGGGGTATTGGTTTTTAATAGGCTTTTTATCGTTTTTTTTAGAAAATTTGTCAGGTATTTTGAGCGACGAATATATAAATAATTTGGAGTTATTGTAGTAATAGATATGGATTTTTGTAAATATTATATTCTTAATTAATTTATTTAACGATATAAGGATGATTCCTTAAAAGCTTTTAAATAAAAAAACCTCAAATACCGGAGTACTTGAGGTTTTTCGTTTAGTAAGTAAGTAATAGAAAATGAATGACTTTCTAGCTTTTTTCTTCTTTATTGAAATACACTAGATAGTAATACATTTGTTTTTCTTCATCCCAGCCTTTTTCAACAAATTTTTCTGCGCTTTCCGGATTGATAAAGTCCATTTTTATCTGAATATGAGTATCCAGGTTAATGACATTTTTAATCGATTTTCTGGCGTCAGAAACTGCTGCGTTGGCAATAGGGAATGAGGTGATGTCTTCGATGCTGTATTTTTCTCCTTTATCAACCTTGTAATTTTTAAATTCAGGAATCAAATCAGGATTGTCTAATACTTCATTCAGGAAATTCTGTTCTTCAAACTGATCATTTTTAGCGAAATAATTCACAGATCGGTTCATAAACATTACTTCCTCTTTTTTGTCTTCTGCCGGCAAAACGACATCTTTTGCAAATCCCTGACAGAATTTTAAATATTTTTTAGTGATGAAATTCTCATCTTCAAAAGCATCAACAGATAAAAAGTGCTCTAACCAGTAGCGCGCATCATAACGGTTGCTGTCTACCGTCAGAATTTTATACCCTTCATCTTTTTTATAGTTAAAAATCAAACATCCTTTATCTAATTTACTCAGGTTGATTCCCTGCTGCAAGACCATTTCAAGATTGCTGTTTTTTTCTTCAAATTGTAAAAAGTCGGCCTGTAATTCACTTTTAAAAATCCCGATCGCATCAACAACATTATTGTCAATACTTAAATTGGTTAAATAGGTTACATAAACCTCTCCGTTTTTAATGTGCGGATGATTCGACTGCTCGAATAAATGTGTGGTAATTTTTTTTGAAATCTCCTGCAAATTGCCCGGATTGTCAAAAATCTCAGCAGCATATTTAAACATGTCGTTGTAATCCAAATCGACTTCGTGCGCAAACTGATAATAGTTTTCTTCTTTTTCTCTAAAAGGCTTAAAAAAGTACTCTTTAATAAGAGGCACAATTTCATCATTCAGATTAAAAGGCTGTTCCGATAAAAAAATCGCTTCGTTTCTGCTTTTGTTTCCTACGCGGTGTATCGCAAGCGTCTCGATGTGGGTGTTGAAAAGGTTGATCATATTTTTTAGGTGCTGAGGTTCTGAGATGCTAAGGTAGTAAGGTTTAGTTTCTGGCTTTTATTTTTTTGATAAAAGAAACTAACATTCTTTCTACTTCGCGGCTGTCCTCATATAGGTTATTAAAATCGTCTTCTTTTAAAAAAGATATGTTTTTTGCTATTTCTAATTGCGTCTGCATTTCGAATAACGATGCAACAGAAATATTTAAAAAACGTAAAAGATCTTTATCGCTTTCTCTACCAAGTCCTTCTGCAATGTTGCTGGGAATTGAAATAGAAGAGCGTCTGATTTGTGAAGTTAATCCAAAGATTTCTTCTTTTGGAAAATGGTTTGTTGAAAAATAAATTTTGGTTGTTAAGGCCATTGATTTCTGCCAGATAAGCAAGCTTCTAAAATTACTCATTTTTTTATTTTTAATTAATTGCTAAAATTAATTAAAAAATAAGAAAAATCTCTCAAAATAAAAACCTCAGAATCTTAGCATCTCAGAACCTTACAGCCTTAAAATTAATTCCAATTCTCCTCAAATCCGTAATCTTCAAAGCTGTCATCTCCTTCGAACATGTCGAGATCTTCTTCGTCTAAATCATCTTCAAATTCTCCGTATATATCGTCGTGCATATCAGCTTCGAAGTTTTTTTCGATGGCTTCGTCAGGCATTTCTCCGTGAGAGAATAAAGTTTCAGGATAAGGAACTCCGGCAATTTGATCCTCAATAGCAGCCAATTCAACTAAAAAAGTCCACATATTGATGAAATCGTATACGTAGATAATTTTAGTATTTTGTTCGTCTAAGATGTCTGATAATTGATAATCGCTCATGGTTTTTTGTTCTCCTGGAACATCGCCGGTATCAAAAAGAGCAATTTCATCTTCCTGATTCCAAGTTTCATCGCAGGTATAAAACGAAGCTACTTCCATTCCGTCAAAACCAAAAGCATTGAAGATTGCATTGTGTAGATCTTCAAGAGTATCGTCTTCAAGAATTGCAATGTCTCTAAAAATATCTTCTTCGGCGTCTAGAATTACTCTAAATTTATAAACCATAATCTTTGTTTTTATTGAAAGGTCAAAGGTAAAATATAAAAAACGAATTATGAATTAGGAATTGTGATTTGTTGAAAAGATTTTAGTTTGTTGTTTTTCTGCAATTAAACTTATTCGGTCATCCTGCAAGGTTTGCCAAACCTTGCAGGAATTATAGCAGATGATTATTTGCCAACCAGTCGTTTCCTAATCTTGTGATAATGTTTATGATAGGTGCTATGACTCGGATACGATCTGGTCGAAGTCATATTATTAAAAATCAAAGCAGTGAAAAGCAGTATCAAAACGCCAATTAAAACGGGCGAAAGTACATACATATACCCCAAAGCTTTTATTTTGTCTGAACCAATAATAGCAATAAGAGCTGTGGCGCCTCCCGGCGGATGGAGTGTTTTTGTAATCTGCATTAAAATGATGGCAAGTGATACAGCCAGAGGTGCTGCAATCCAGATAATATCCGGCGCTAGTTTATGTACGGTAACCCCAATAAAAGCGGAAACAAGATGACCGCCAACTAAATTTCTCGGCTGCGAAAACGGACTCTGAATAATGCCGTAAACCAGAACACTTGAAGCTCCAAAAGAACCTATTAAATAAACAGCGTCATTTCCTGTAAAATGGATTGACTGTACATAGGCCAGAATTCCGATACCTGCAAAAGAACCTAAAAAGGACCAAAAATGTTCCTTGTAATCTACTAAAGTTTCCTTGTAAAGAATGTAACGTGTTTTGCGGTATCCTCTTTTTATTTTTTGAGTCGGCATGTGCTAAATATTCGTTGTGGTATTTTTTGGCAGAATTTATTTTATTAAGCTTGGAGCATAGGTGTAAACCGTAAATGGATAAATCATTTTTGCCGTATATTTAGAAATCAGGCAAACCACCATAATGGGTAAAAATAAGGTATAATCGTTTGTTAGTCCGCACACTAAAAAGATAGCCGTAAACGGAGCATGTATGCTGGCACTTAAAACCGCCGCCATTCCTATAATCATAAAATTTACAGGAATTACATTTACGTGAAAAAAGGTATTTAAGATAGAGGCAAGCAATAATCCTAAAAATGCACCAATAAAAAGACTTGGTGCAAAAACGCCGCCGTCGCCGCCAGAAGCCAGCGTTATAGAAGTAACAATTGGTTTCAGAATTAAGATTCCGATAAAAGTCAAAGCCAATGTTATGGTTAACGGAATTTCAGCCGCATTTCCGAAAATTACTTTTATCGCATGATATCCTTCTCCATATAATTGCGGAAAAATAAATAAGGAAATGCTCAAAACGGCAGAACCTATAATGATTTTATAATAATGTGTTCCGATTTTTCCAAATTGAGATTTAAAAAACAATACGCATCGTGTTAGGTAAACCGAATTCATTCCGGCTAAAATTCCCAAAAGAATAAAATACGGAATTGCTTTTAAATGCCATGTTGTGATTGAAACGGTAAATAAAGGTTCTTCTTTTAAGATAGAAAGTAATCCAAAAGCAATTGAAACCGCGATGATATTTGAAATGAAAAAAGCGCGTGTTACTTTTCGCGAAATAACTTCAAGAGCAAATAGAATTCCTGCAATCGGACTGCTGAACAAAGCGGTTACTCCGGCCGCTACTCCGGCACAAATTAATTCGGTTTTGTATTGGCGGAATATATTTTCTTTTTGCTGTGCTACAGATCCAATCGTGGCGGTGGCAACAACGGTAGAAACTTCAATTCCGGTTGAGCCTCCAAAAACAACGGTTATTAAACCATTTATAAAGTGTGATGGAATTTTATACGAAGGCAGGTTTTTTGATTTTGACTGAGTGCTTTCAAAAACCTCTTTAATGCCTTTGTTTTCTTTTTTCTTAAAAAGATATTGTCTTAGAAAATAAATTACTGACAATCCGAAAACCGGAAAAATAATGTAAAAAACCGGATGAACCGAAACTTCATGAAAGAAGATTTCCTCGTAATATTCAGTGATTTTTTTTAGTGAAATCCCTAAAAAGGCAGAAAGGAAGCCGATTAAGATAGAAACAATAACTAATTTTCGAAATTTAATAAATTGATGATTTTTTTTAATTTGCGTCGTTTTGTTCATCAGAATTTGATTTGTAGACCGCTGTATTTATTTGCGATTTCACAAAATTAGACAATCAAATCTGTTTTTTAATAAAAAACATTCCTTATAATATGTTAAAATTATTAAAATAAGAAAATTCTTTCAGTATGTTTTAACGATACAGCGCTTTGTTTTTTGCCGCAAAGGCGCGCGGTTTTTGTCTCAAACTAAATATATATTTGTGGTTCCCCAAAATGACAAAAGCCACTACACTCATTCTTTTTTAAATTAATCTTCGTGCCGGAGTGCTTTCGAGGTAAAATTTTTTTAGTTACCGCTCATAAAACTCAATTGGCAGCAAATCGGGATCCGCAATAAAGGTGAAACGTTTTTCGGTTGTTTCGTCAACTCTTATTGGTTCTGATTCGACGTTTTTAGTGTTCAAAAAAGCGATTGTTTCATCGAGATTAATAACTTCAAAAGCCAAATGACGCAGACCGGCAGCTTCAGGTCTTGAAGGGCGCTGCGGTGGATTTGGAAATGAAAATAACTCTATAATATAACTTCCATTCAAAGCCAGATCAAGTTTATACGACTGACGCTCTTCGCGGTAAATTTCTCTGATAATGGTCAATCCTAAAACATCTGTATAAAAAGTTTTGGATTTTTGATAATCAGAACATAAAATGGCAATATGGTGAACTTTATTTAAGGTAAGCATTATGATTTCGATTCAGGTTCCTGATTTAATTTTCTAATTATTTTTGCCGGATTTCCAACAGCTAAAGAATTGTCCGGAATATTTTTTGTAACGACAGATCCGGCGCCAATAACGCAGCCTTTTCCGATGGTTACGCCGGGACAAATAACAGAATTGCCGCCAATCCAGCAGTCATCTCCAATAGTAATGGGAAGCGCATTTTCGAGTGTTTTTCTCAATACAGCGTCAAGCGGATGTGTTGCTGTATAAATTTGAACATTTGGTGCAAAAAACACATTTGACCCAATCGTTACAGGTGCACAGTCTAAAACCACGCAATTGACATTAAAATAAACATTGTCACCGCAAGAAATATTATAACCATAATCGCAGTGAAATGGTGGTTCTATATAAAAACTCTTGCCGCTATTCGGAATTAATTCAGCTAAAATCTCTTTGGCTTTTTTGGTTAATCTGTATTCTGTAACATTCAATCGATGCAGTAAATTTTTCGCTTTTCGGCGTTCTTTTACTAAAACAGGATCACCGGCGATATAATATTCGCCGGAAATCATTTTTTCTTTTTCTGTTTTCATGCAGTGTAATTATATTTTGTACTGATAGTTTTTTAATTATCAAGCATTCTGTTAATAGTCATTTCAATATTTTTTATTGAATTGACAGGCGCAATTTTTACTGTTTTCCCGCCTTCTGCTACGTAAAAATAATACGCTGTGTTTGATCCTATTATATGAACCAGTTCTGAGTTGTCGTCAGTATAATTAAGCGTATAGTCATAACGTAAGGCGTTGTTTTTTATTTTTTCAGAAATTGATCTGCCATCTGCAACTCCGTATCCCAGAAAAATAGAGATTAAAAAACTGGCAAGAAATTTTATCGAAATAATGTTGTAATATTCAATCCTTTCATCTTCTGGTAATTGGTTTATTTCAGGGCTGTTTTTTATACCAACGAATTTATGCAGGCCGCTTTTCTCTTCATTTTTCAAGAGCATTTTTGGAAGATTGTAACTAAAAATAAACAACAGCAATACGGTTATAAAAAATACAGGATGTGACGTAACTGCTGCTAACGGACTTATTAAAATGTCCATAATCGACGAATATCTAATGATGTTTATTCCAATTTGATAATAGGTAATGGTTTCTTTTGCGATTCCTAAAATAACAAGAAAGAGGTAACCTAACGGAAGCAAATTTTGTATTTTATCAATGTTTTTCATCTGAATTACTTTCATATATCCAATTGTTAGTTTTTACAAAAGCTTCTTCAGGATCACGATTTGTCCTAAATGATAAACGTCGTGCTGAATAATTCCGTGTATATGTTCATAGTAGGTATGATTATTCTTTGGATAAATTTTCTCTAAATCGGCATCATCAAAATCAGCAAAAAAAGCATTCCATAATTCTTGCGATTTTGCCAGATTTTGAAGTGATTGTTCCCAGGCTGCTTCAGAAGGATCTAAAACCGGAACAAAATAATTATGGTCAGGTGTGAGTACGGTTTCGCCCTGAACGCGTTTTAAAATGTTTCTTCTCCATTGGATAAGGTGATTGATAATTTCCCAAATCGTATTCAAATTGGGATTAATCTTCCTGTAAGCCTGCTCTGCCGTTACATCTTTTAAAGTATTGGCCAGATTGACCTCAAGCCAGGGATTGCCATTGTAAATGGATTGGTATAAATTCGAAATTCTTTTGCTTTCTGACATAATAGATAGTTTTTAAAACTTAAAAGCTAAGATACAAATAAGTATTTTACAACTCATCCCTGAATTTCTACAATTGAGTTATTTAATATTTTTTAATTTTGATGGTTAAAATACATTTGCTTCATCAAAACAACGAGATGAGATAGCCGCGTCAATTCTGCGAAAGCAAAATCAACAAAAGCGAAACCGTTCAAAACCAAAACCAAACTAATTTAACAGGTATGAAAACCAAATTATTTTTAACAATAACCTTTTTATTTTTTACCGCTTTTATTTTTGCCCAAAATACAATTTCAGGGAAAGTGGTCGATCAAAAAGGAAAACCCGTTCCGGGCGCGAATATTTATCTCGACGGAACTTACGATGGAGCATCAAGCTCTGAAACAGGAGATTTTTCTTTTGAAACTACTACAACGGGAAATCAAAAATTAGTCGTAAGTTTTTTACTTTATGAAACCTTTAATAAAGAAATTGATGTTGCGAATTATAAAGATCAGATCGTAAAACTTCGCGAAAATGTCAATACGCTTGATGCTGTAGTGATTACTGCCGGAACATTAGAATCTGGAGACAAAGCAAGAGTTTCTGTTTTAAAACCTTTAGACATTGTAACCACTGCAGGCTCTGCGGGAAATATTATTGCTGCTCTGCAGACTTTGCCCGGAACGCAAACTGTGGGCGAAGACGGACGTTTATTCGTTCGTGGAGGTGAAGCCAGCGAAACGCAGACTTTTGTCGACGGAATTCGTGTGGCACAGCCGTACGGTGCGACGACTAATAATTTACCAACACGAGGACGGTTTTCTCCGTTTTTGTTTAGTGGAATTGCTTTTTCTACAGGAGGTTATTCGGCAGAATACGGCGAAGCTTTATCGAGTGTTTTATTGTTGAACACCCAAGATGAACCGGACCAGAATAAAACTGAAATTGCCTTAATGACCGTTGGTTTAGGATTAGGAAATACGCAGAAATGGAAAAAGAGTTCGCTGAGCGTTAATACAGCTTATATCAATCTGGCACCATATCAGGCTGTTGTGCCGCAAAATGTAGATTGGAACAGTCCTTATCAATCGCTTTCAGGAGAAACGGTTTATCGTTATCATTTTGTAAATGGAATTTTTAAATTGTACGCTGCTTTTGATTCGGAGAAATTCGATTTGAATCAGAAAAATGTCAACTTCGAGAACAAAATTAGAACAGATATGAACAATAATAATTTTTATCTGAATGCTTCTTATAAAGGTACGATTGGAACGGGATGGCAGCTAACAACCGGTATGAGTTACGGCTACAACAGCAGTAAAATCAAATTTGATGTTAATGATGTTGACACGAATGAAAATGCGGCACAGTTGAAATTGAAATTAAGAAAAAACGTTTCAGATTATTTCAAATTATCCTTTGGAGCCGATTATTTCATTACCAAATTCAATGAAAATTTTGATGACAATGCAACAATCAAAACAGCAAACGGCTACGATTCGAATATTGCAGCTTTTTATACTGAAGGAGATATTTTATTCTCTAAAAATTTGGCAGCAAAAGTGGGTTTCAGACTTTCGAATAATAGTTTGTTAGAGGAAACGAATATCGCACCAAGAGCTTCAATTGCGTATAAAGTGTCTAAAAACAGTCAGTTTTCTTTTGCTTACGGAGATTTCTCGCAGACTCCTGTGGTAGATTACATTAAGTACTCAAAATACCATCAGTTTGAGAGTGAAAAAGCGAGTCACTATATTTTGAATTATCAATTTACAAAACCGGGCCAGACTTTTAGGGCCGAAGCTTATTATAAAGATTACCGAAATTTGGTACAATATGACACGAGAGATATTGCTTATAATTCTGTTTTCAATAATAACGGATCGGGTTACGCCAAAGGTTTGGATTTGTTTTGGAGAGACAGCAATCTGTTCAAACGTTTAGAATATTGGATATCCTATTCGTATATCGATTCTGAAAGGCAATACAAGAATTTTCCGACTATGGCAACGCCCAATTTTATTGCCAATCATAGTTTGTCTGTCGTAACGAAATATTTTATTACCGATTGGAAATCGCAGATTGGTTTTACAAACAGTTATAGTTCAGGACGCCCTTATAATGACCCTAACCAAACCCAATTTATGAATGGAAAAACAAAATCATACAATAGCTTGAGTTTCAACTGGGCGTATTTATTAACGACTCAAAAGATTTTATATTTCTCGGTTTCAAATCTATTAGGAACCCAAAATGTCTTCGGATACGATTACGCAAAAACACCAGATGCAAACGGAGTATACAAAAGCCAGGCTGTACTGCCTACCGCAGACCGTTTCTTCTTCGTAGGTTTCTTCTGGACCATCAGCCAGAATAAAAATGAGAATCAGTTGAAGAATTTATAAAAAAGGTGCTAAGCTGCTTAAGATTCTGAGGCGCTAAGGTTTTTCTTAGCAACTAAATTCAGGAAATTTAAAAAGCTATAAAAAGAGAGATTTTAAAGAAAACCTTAGCACCTGAGAACCTTAGTGTCTCAGAACCTCAAAAAAAACAATTCAGTCATCAAATTCAACAACTCAGTATTATTTAATTTTAAAACAGCAAAAACCAACCTACTTTTGAAGTATAATTAATTTGAGGAGCTAAGTTACTAAGATAAGACTTAAAGACTTTGGCCTTAAAATCTTAAAAACTTTAAAAAGAAACTTAGAAACTTAGAATCTCAGAACCTTAGAACCTAAAAAAAAACAATTTAAAACCAAGAAATCATGACCAAAATTATTACCGCTATTACATTATTTATCTGCAGTTTATTATCTGCACAAACACAATTTGAACAAGGAATGGGAAAAGCTTTCGGGCTTTGGAAAGAAGGAAAAAACGCTGAAGCTTCGGCAATGTTTGAAAGAATTGCTGCTGCAGAAAAAACCAGTTATCTGCCTAATTATTATGTCGCTTTGATCAATACAACTTCGGCTTTTACTGAAAAAGACAAAACCAAAATCGATTTGTTATTGACAAAAGCACAAGATGTTTTAGATGTTGAATTCATCAAAGATCAAAACAACGCCGAGTTATATGCACTGCAGGCTTTAATTTATACTGCTTATGTTGTAGCTGATCCGATGACAAACGGAATGAAATATTCAGCTAAAGTGATGGAAGCGTATGAAAAAGGAAAAGCGATTGACCCGAACAATCCAAGAATTGTTTTTGGTGAAGCTGATTATCAGTTAGGAGGCGCAAAATGGACGGGTGTTGAAACAAAACCACTTTGTGCTCAAGTTGAGAAAGCTATCGGACTTTTTGCTACTTTTAAACCTGAAACACCTTTTTCTCCAAAATGGGGATTAGAAAGAGCTTTGGAAACTCAAAAAACCTGCAAAAAATAATTATTTAAGTATACTGCTATAATGAGAGATCATAGAACATCCTATAAAGATTTAAAAAGCGGAACAATTGTTTCATTCAAGATTTCTATGGTTTTTACAGTAATATTTGTAGCTTGTTTGGGGGAAGATTTAAATGTTCGAAACGTTCTTATTACTTTTTTTATAAGCTGTCTATATTCTTTCGGATTGGGTTTTGGCAACGGATTTATCAATTTTCTTTTAGATCGAAAATGGGATTGGCTGGAGCAGACAAACCTCAGGGTTTATTACGGAATTTTGGTAACTATTTTGTACACGGTTCCGGTAGTTTTAGGAATAAACTACTATATTTTTATGGTGCTGCAGGACATGCCTTTAAAGGAGTTTTTTGGAGAAAGAATGTTTTGGGTGCATCTTTTTTATGTCATTCTTTCTTTAGGAGTTTCAACTTTTATGCAGGCCAGAAGTTTTATGGTAAAATGGAAACAGGCCTCTAAATTTGAAGTAACACAGCAAAAGATTATCGCCGGAACGGCAAATGCCAAATTCGAAAGCTTAAAAAATCAAATTGATCCTCATTTTCTTTTTAACAGCTTAAATGTTTTGAGTTCTTTGATTGAGGAAAATCCCGATAACGCACAGCGATTTACAACTTCGTTATCTAAAATATACCGTTACGTTTTAGAACAGAAAGACAAAGAATTAGTATCTGTTGAAGATGAATTGTCGTTTGCAAAAACCTATATGAATCTGTTGAAAATGCGCTTCGAAAACAGTTTATTTTACGAACTGCCTCAAACAGATATCAATCCGGATGCGAAAGTAGTGCCGTTATCTTTGCAACTTTTGCTGGAAAATACAGTAAAACACAATGTGGTAAGTGAACAAAAACCGCTGCATATCAGAATTTTTGTGGATGGAGATTATCTGGCTATTCAAAATGATTTTCAAAAGAAAGAAGTTTTGCAGGACAGGCAGGGAGTGGGACTGCAAAACATTGTAAATCGTTACGGAATTATAACGAACAGGAAAGTTGTAATAGAACAAAACGAAGAAAATTTCACCGTTAAAATTCCGATTTTAACCAAACAAATTACAGTTATGGAAACTAATTCAGATTATAACGACGAGAATAAAGCCTATTTCAGAGCAAAAAAGAGGGTAGAAGAACTAAAAGGATTTTACGGCAACATAATTTCGTACTGCTGCATAATTCCATTCTTAATTTTTATAAATTTGAGATATTCTCCTGGATTTCAGTGGTTTTGGTTTTCGGCTTTAGGCTGGGGATTTGGAGTTGTAATGCACGCTTTTAAAGTTTTTGGCTATAGCACAGATTGGGAAGAACGCAAAATAAGAGAGATTCTGCAGAAAGAAAATAACAAGCAAACCTGGAAATGATCATGGAAAGAGTGTATACAGAAGCAGAGCGTTATTATCAGGTGCGCAAAAGAGTCGAAGAAATTAGAAAATTCTATGAACATTTGGCTGTTTTTGTTCTTTGCAATCCTGTTCTGATAGTTGTAAATCTTATGACTTCGCCCGGTTATTTATGGTTTATTTGGTCTTTGCTGGGCTGGGGATTTGCAGTTGCTATGCACGGCCTTAAAGTTTTTAAGATTTTGCCCTTTTTTGATAAAGAATGGGAAGAAAGAAAAATCAATGAAATTTTAGAAAAAGAACGAAACAAACAAATTTGGAAATAGTCATGGAAACAAATTGTCAAATTGACCAAAAAAAATTTAAGCTTGAGGCAATATGCAGCAAAAAATCTGTCAAACTAAAATCGTTTTACATTCACACATTTATTTACGCGGCCGGATTAAGTATTTTTATTTTAAAGGAGTATTACGGAGTTCAGTTGAATTTCTTCCCTGCTAAATATCTCAATAATGTTGTAATGGTAATCTGGACTAGCATTTTTTTATTTGCTGCAATAGATTTATTTACTTCTCTGAAAATTTTTGGAGAAAAGTGGGAAGAACGAAAGTTGAAAAGCATTTTGTATAAAAAATATAAAACACAAAAATGGGTGTAATCATGGAAGTACATTATAATGAAGAAGATAAATACTATCTGGCAAAAAAGAAAGTAGAGAAGATTAAAGGATTTTACAGCAATTTGACTTCTTTTATTGGCGTAAATATTCTGTTGATATTTATCAACTTGTATACAACGCCAGATCATTTATGGTTTTACTGGCCTTTAATATGGTGGGGAGCTGGAGTTCTCTTTCATGGACTGAAGGTTTTTGAAGTATTTCCGGTTTTAGGAAAAGGCTGGGAAGAAAGAAAAATCAGAGAAATCATGGAAAAGGAAAAAGAGAATATCAATAAGTGGCAGTAATTAATTCAAAATAATACTTTAAAATAACATGGGAAGATTTAGACAACGTATGCACGACGAATATGCGCATGAGTTTAGTACAGAGGAACGCTATAACGCCGCATACAAAAAAGTAAAAAAAATTAAGGGCTTTTACTCACATTTAAGAATTTATGTAATTATTAATATCCTTATCATCGTTTCGACAATAAATAATGATTTCGTTGGAATGGGATTTAATTTTAATGGAAATGGATTACTGGATTGGCATACTTACTCTACTGCTTTTTATTGGGGTATCGCTTTATCGATTCATGCTTTTTCAGTTTTCGGGCGCGATCTCTTTTTTAGTGAAGATTGGGAGCAGAAAAAGATTCAGGAATATATGGAGAAAGAAGCTGCAAATACCAATAAATGGGAGTAATTTTACATTAATTTTTTTTAAAATTTTGCATCTTAGTACATGACCACACTAATTATAGAAGACGAAAAACCTGCTGCGAGATTGTTGCAGCGAAAACTTGAAAAGCTGGAAATAGCTGTGTCTACGATGCTGCATTCTGTCGAAGAATCAATACTTTGGTTTAGCAATAATCCACATCCTGATTTGATTTTTTTAGACATTCAGTTGTCAGATGGTTTGTCTTTTGAGATTTTCGAACAAATAGACATTCAAAGCGCTATAATATTTACAACAGCTTATGATGAATTTGCGTTAAAAGCCTTTAAACTCAATAGTATCGATTATCTTCTAAAACCTATTGATGAAGATGATCTTGAGGCTGCTGTGGCTAAATTCAAAATGCGTCAGCCAAAACCTGATGCAGCAGCATCTAATTTACAGCTTGATTTTGAACAAATCAGAAAAATGCTTTCGAATCCTTTTGAGAAGAATTTCAAAAAACGATTTACAGTTAAAATAGGCCAGCACTTAAAAGTAATTACTACAGATGAAATTGAATGTTTTTTTAGTGAAAACAAAGGCACATACATTCATACATTCGATAACAGAAATTATCTTATCGATTCGACCTTAGAAATTCTGGAACAGGAATTAGACATGAAAGAATTCTTCCGCGTAAGCAGAAAATTTATTGTCCCGCTTCAGGCGATCAAAGAAATTCAGGTATATACCAATTCTCGTTTGAAAGTAATTTTGCCAACTTACAAAGAAGATGAGGTAATTGTAAGCCGCGAAAAAGTGCAGGATTTTAAAGCCTGGCTGGGGTAGATTTATTTTTATTGGCTGGAGTATTTTTAATATCATTTGTCACTACAAGATACATGCAAATAGCGAATTTTTTTTCAACCAGGAGATGTTCTTATGAACAATAAAGTTGATTATACTGAAATATTAGATTTGGAAATTTTATTTCATTTAAAAGAAACATAACACAAACCAAAAGAGCTGTTGGTCCGGTAACTGTATAAATAGAAAAATCCTTCAAACGAAGGATTTTTCTATTTATAGGTATATTATTATTTACTCAATCTGTGCAGCGTGTACGTCATCGCGCTCAAAAGGAAAAACGCCATAATCTGGTGAATTAATCCTAAAGCCAATGGCACACTGTATAAAAGAGTAAAAACGCCCAATGCAAATTGAATAAAAACAAAAACAACTAAGGTTTTGACTCCGTTGTTTTGAGTTCTGGTAAGTGTGAATTTATTGCTTCTAAAAAACAGAAAAAGAATAACGGCCACTACTGCATAAGCAAAAGTTCTATGCACAAACTGAACACCGCTTTTACCTTCGATGAGATTCTTTACTAAAGTAGGCTGCTCAATATAAACCGAGTCGTGTATAAATTGTCCGTCGCTCATTAATGGCCAGTGATTGTGAATTAATCCAGCATTTAAACCCGCTACAAAGCCTCCATAAATAATTTGAATTAAAAGAGCGATTAAAGCAAATCGGGCAATGTTTCGTAGCGGTATTATTTTATTGATATTTCGTGCAGGATAAATTAAATCTAATGCCACCCATAAAGTATAGGCAAAAGTGATAAAAGCAAAAGTAAGATGAAGAGAAAGTCTAAAATGACTTACATCAGGATTATCAATTAAGCCGCTGCGCACCATGAACCACCCCAGAAAACCCTGGAATCCGCCCATTGCCAAAAGGACAATGCATTTTTTTATTGTGGGACGATCCAGTTTTTTTCTGATCAAAAAATAAACAAACGGCACAAAGAAAACAAGTCCGATGATTCTTCCAATAAAACGGTGAAACCATTCCCAGAAGTAAATAAATTTATAATCCGAAAGTTGAAAATCATTATGAATATTGATTTTTTGATATTCAGGAAACTTCTTGTACTGCTCAAAAGCTTCATTCCATTTTGCTTCTGTCAGAGGCGGAAAAGTATCGGTTACCAAATGCCAGTCGGTCATTGATAATCCTGAATTGGTCAGGCGTGTAATACCGCCAACGACTACCATTAAAAATAATAAAACACAGCCTGATAGTAACCAAATGATTACTGATTTATTTTCTTTTTTCATTCTTTTCCGATTAATTCGATTTCATTTTTTGTTTTGGAAATTCTTTTAAAATAAAATTTCGCGAAATATATATTTGCAATAAAGCTAAGAGGAAATACTACGACGGCATACATTATCCTGATAAGATAAGTGTCGTAATCAATCTTTAAATTAGTTAATTGATTTAGATAAGGACTCATTAATATTGCCATAAACAAAAACATAATTAAAAAAGGTAAAAGAAGGCTCATCAAAAAATATATTGACTTAGGTATTAAAGTTTTTCCTTTAGCATTTTTAAGTTTTCTAAAAAATAAATAGTTTGGATATAGGACTATTATTGCAATAAAAAGCCAATAAATACCAACTATATAATTCATTATTTTTTAAGAGTTAAATGTAACTTAGCAGCTCTTTTAATTACAAAATCATAAGCAGCCTGATATTCATTAGGAATATCACCTTCTAAAATGGCTTCTTTTACGGCTTCTTTCAAAACTCCAATTTCTCTTGAAGGTTTCAAATCGAACATTTCCATAATTTCTTCACCTGAAATTGGCGGTTGAAAATTACGTACATGATCGCGTTCTTCTACTTCAACAATCTTCTTACGAACGATTTCGAAGTTTTTATGATATTTTTTGAATTTCGACGGATTTTTGGTAGTAATATCAGCTTCGCATAATGTCATTAAATTTTCTACATCTTCACCAGCATCAAAAACCAAACGGCGTACGGCGCTGTCTGTTACAATATCTTCAGCCAAAACAATCGGACGCGAACTCATAATCACCATTTTTTGAACAAATTTCATTTTGTGGTTCAATGGCATGTGCAAACGTTCGAATATTTTTTTCGCCATTTTTCCGCCAAGAAATTCGTGTCCGTGAAAAGTCCAGCCTTGTTTTTTGTTGAAACGTTTTGTTGGCGCTTTTCCAATATCATGTAACAAAGCAGACCAGCGCAGCCAAACATCATCTGTGTTCGGGCAAATATTATCTACAACTTCAAGCGTGTGATAAAAATTGTTTTTATGCGTATGACCTTCAATTTCTTCGACCTGATTTAGAGCCGTTAATTCAGGTAAAATAATTTCTAAAAGTCCGGTTTGGTATAAAAGCAAAAATCCAATCGAAGGTTTTGCTGTCGAAAGAATTTTGTTCAATTCATCGACAATTCTTTCACCGGAAATGATGTTGATTCTTGAAGCATTTTTTGTAATGGCATCAAGAGAATTTTTCTCGATTTCAAAACCCAATTGATTGGCAAAACGAATCGCACGCAGCATTCGCAAAGGATCATCAGAATAGGTAATATCCGGATCTAAAGGTGTTTTGATGGTTTTATTTTCTAAATCGGCTAATCCATTAAAAGGATCAGAAAGATCTCCGAACGTTTTTTCGTTCAAAGATAAAGCCAATGCATTTATGGTAAAATCACGTCTGTTTTGATCGTCTTCTAAAGTTCCGTTTTCAACAAGCGGATTACGGCTGTCAAAATTATAAGATTCTTTTCTGGCGCCCACAAATTCAATGTCAGTATCTTCAAAACGCAACATGGCTGTTCCGTACGTTTTAAAAACCTGTACTTTTGGTTTTTTCGGAAGCAGTTCAGATACTTTTAAAGCCAATTCGATACCACTGCCCACAGCAACAACATCAATGTCTTTTTTAGAACCCCGGTTTAAAAGCAAATCACGAACAAAGCCGCCAATTACGTAAGCATCAACGTTAAGTTCTTTTGATGCCTGCGAAATAATTCCGAAGATTTTATGTTGTAAAGCTGTTTTATAGTTTGTTTGTATAGCCACGAATTCACTAATTTTAAATAATACATTTCTTTTCTTGAAGAGAATGAAACGTGTGCAAATTTACAACATAGAAAATGCCTTTTATAATCTATTGTTGACTTTTTTGAACAAATTCATAGTTTGGATGCTGATTTTTATTAAAAGAAAAAAGTTCACCACAAATTACGCAAATTTGCACAAATTTTTTCGCAAGTTTACTAAAGAATCATTTGTGAAAATTTGCGTAATTTGTGATGAAAAGTTGAACAGTAATCATGATTTATAACACTATCAAACAAAACAATTAATATAACTTATTTTTAAAATTTCAATTTGTATTTTTGACTCTTATAAAAATGCACAAATGAAAATTGTTATATCGCCGGCGAAGTCCTTAAATTTCGAAAAAGAATTACCAACACCTCAATATACTGAACCTGCTTTTTTAAAAGAAGCTCGCGCGGTTCACAAAGTTTTAAAGCCTAAAAAGCCTTCTGAATTGTCTGAATTAATGTCGATTTCAGAAAAATTAGCTGATTTAAACTGGGAAAGAAATCAAAAATGGAAAACGCCCTTTACGCCAGAAAATGCGCGCCCCGCTGTTTATACTTTTGATGGTGATGTTTATACGGGTTTAGATGCGTATTCTATTCCTGTAGAAAAAATGAAAGATTTACAGGATAAATTAAGAATATTATCCGGACTTTATGGTGTTTTGAAGCCATTAGATTTAATGCAGGCATATCGACTGGAAATGGGAACTAAACTACCTGTTGGAGAATATAAAAATCTGCATGAATTCTGGAAACCAACTGTAACTAAAGCGCTGAACAAAGAATTGACTAAAGGTGAATTATTTGTGAATTTAGCCAGTAATGAATATTTTTCGGCAGTAGACGTGAAGGCATTAAAAGTACCCGTAATTACTCCGGATTTTAAAGATTATAAAGACGGAAAATTAAAAATAATCAGCTTTTTTGCCAAAAAAGCAAGAGGTATGATGGTTCGCTATATTATTGATACAAATGCTGCCACTATCGATGACTTAAAAGGCTTCAATTATGATGGATATGCATTTGATGCCAATCTGTCTAAAGGCAATAATTTAGTTTTTACGAGGTGATTTTTTAAGTTGCTGAGGTTTTACTAAAGAGTCGGAGACTTGGATTATATTGTAGGGATTTTAATCTCTTCTAACAAATCAATAATTTTTACCTTAATAAAAAAGCCGGGCTAATTAAACAGCCCGGCTTTTTCGTATTATAAATTATTATAATTATTATTAATGCATTGCATCAGCAGGATTAATCTTGTTTTTTCCTCTTTTTATAAAGAAAATAATCGGAATACAACATAAGAACATGATGCCTAAATACATAAAAATATCTATGTATGACTGCACGGTACTCTGTTTTAAAACCGCATAATCTATAGCCTGATAGGCTTTTTTAAGCGCGACTTCAGCACTATATCCTTTTGACATAAACGCCCTCTGCATTCCTAAAATTCGCTGTTGTACCTGATAATTGGCCGGATCTAAATTTGTCAACAAATTCACTCTGTGTTCCTGACTAAAACGAGTGATAAAAGTGGTAATGATAGCAATACCAAACGATCCTCCTAATTGTCTCATCATTCCGGTAAAAGCAGCTCCTTCGCCAATATGTTTCCCTTTTAAGGTAGAAAGTGAAAGTGTCGTAATAGGCACGAAAAGCAAACCTAAACCAACTCCTCTTAAAATCAAAGGCCAAAACATATGTTCTACACCAGTATCAGGTGTCATACGCGTCTGCATCATAAAGGTAAAGAAGAAGAAAACTAAAAATCCAACTCCCACCATATAGGCTTGCGGCACACCTTTCTGAATCATATTTCCAACAAAAGGCATCATGATTGCAGTTGTAATAGATCCCGGAATTAATAATAAACCGGCATCCATCGCAGTCCATCCTAAAATTGACTGAGTGTAGATAGGAATAATCAAGGTTGATCCGTAAAGACCAAAACCAAGAATAAAACACATTACAGTTCCAATTCTAAGGTTTCCGTCCTTTAGAACACTTAAATTAACAATTGGATATTTGTATGTAAGTTCTCTCCATATAAATAATACTAAACCCAGCACCGAAACAACACTTAAAGTTATAATAAGCGAGTCGTTGAACCAGTCATCTTGTTGTCCGTGTTCTAAAACGAATTGCAATGATCCGATAAATGAGGTTAGCAATACAATTCCCCACCAGTCTACCTGATTTGCTTTTAATTTTTCTCCATATTTTGGACTTCTCACAAAACTTATTGCTAAAATGGTAGCAATAATTCCCAGTGGAATATTAATATAAAATATATAGGGCCAAGAATACGTGTCTACCAGATATCCTCCTAATGGCGGTCCTAATGTAGGTCCTACAATAACACCCATTCCGTAAATGGCTTGCGCCATACCTCGTTTTGCAACGGGATAACTTTCGGTAATAATAGTCTGTGCTGTTACAAGAAGGGCACCTCCACCCATACCTTGTACAAATCTAAAAGCTACTAATTCCCAAATATTTGTGGCGTTACCGCATAAAAAAGAACAGACGGTAAAAATTATGATAGAGGCCACAAAATAATTACGTCGTCCAAATTGCTGCGAAAGCCAGCTCGTCATCGGGATTACGATAACATTCGCAATTGCGTATGCTGTAATTACCCACGCTACATCGGTCAGGGTAGCACCAAGACTTCCCCTCATATGAGTCAGCGCTACGTTTACAATCGTGGTATCTACAATTTCCAACAGTGCACAAAGTACTGCGGTAATCGTAATAATCACACGTCTGTAACCGTATTCTACTAAATCGTCTTCTCCTTGTACTGCTGTCATTTTATTTCAAATGTACGTCTACATCCACATTCATTCCTGGTCTTAAAAGTTTTACTTTTTCAGGATCATTTGTTGGGTCTAAACTAATTTTTACTGGTAATCTCTGAATTGTTTTTACGAAGTTACCTGTTGCGTTATCAGGAGGTAATAATGAAAAACGTGATCCTGTTGCAGGAGAGAATGAAGTTACAATTCCTTTAAACTCATAGTTAGGATATGCATCTACTTTTAAGCTTACTTTTTGACCTACAATCATTTTGTTTAATTGGGTTTCTTTAAAGTTAGCTACAACCCAAGCCTCAGTATTATTTATAATATAAAATAAAGATTGTCCTGGCTGTACCAATTGTCCCGGCTGAATATCAACTTTAGAAACCTGACCATCAATTGCGGCAGTAACAACGGTATAACTAAGGTTTAAGTGCGCTACATCTAACATTGTTTTCGCTTTTTTGATGTTAGCAGCTGCTACTTCAGTTTGTTTGTCAGAAGCTTTAGATTTAGATTCAATTACCGATTTTTGGTAAGAACTTGCTCTTTGCTGTTGTTCTAAAACACGCACTTGATTTTCAGCTTCGTCTTTTGCAGATAAAGCCTGCTCATATTGCTGCTTGGTAATCGTGTGTGTTTTGTATAAATTATTATAACGGTTGTAATCGTTTGTAATTTGTCTCAATCTAATTTTAGCACTTTCGATAGAACCACTTGCAGACCTCATATTCGCATCAGAAACCGAGATACTTGCATTAGCGCTTCCAATATCAGCTTTTGCAGCTTCATATTGGCCTTCAGCACCTAATAAAGCAGCATTTGCTTCATCAATTTTTAATTGGTAATCTCTTTTATCGATAGTAAATAAAGTATCTCCTTTTTTTACAAAATCATTATCTTTTACATACACTTTGCTGATGTATCCGGATACTCTGGGAATAATCGGATTCATTTTTTTCTCAATTTGAGCATCATCTGTTTCTTCGTGAGCAAGAGAATGCATGTATTTTGTTATTCCGTAAGTTCCGCCCACTAAAACCAAAACGGTTAGTATAATGATGAATTTAGTATTTGTTTTTTTCTTTTCCATGAGAGCTATCGATTATATTTTAGAAAGATTGAATGATTGAGATAATTGTCCTGATACTGAAAGTAATTCGTAATATTTTTGAATAATGGTTGCTTTAGACAAAGCGGTATTTATTTTAGCATTTAGATGTTCTACATCAGCCTCAACTAAATCATTTGTGTCTGATAAACCATTGTCAAACTTATCTTTTACAAGTCTGTAATTTTCTGCTGCCTGCAAAAGCGCTTCGTCATATACAACACTTTGATTAATTGCCAAGTGATAATCTTCAATAGATTGCTGTACTTCAACCTTAATACGATCTGTCATGACAGCTTCAGTATTTTTTACTTCTAATGCTCTGCTTTCAGCGGCTTTTACCGAAGCGCTGTTTTTTAGGATACCGGATAAATCATACGATAAACCAAGTCCAAAATTCATCGCATATTTCACCGTAATAAAATCTTTAAGATCAAGAGCAGTATAACCGCCTAATAATGCAAGTGAAGGATAATAACCTGCTTTTGCAATTTTTATATTAGCTTCACTGGCTTTTTGCTGGAAACGAATAGCTTCCAGATCTTTTCTGTTTTCCAAAGCTAATCCATCAGATGTTGGTGCATTGCTGGTTTTCAAATTAAAGAAATCCGTTTCGTTAACCTGAAGTTTCACACCCGGATCTAATTTTAATAAAGTAGTAAGGTAAAAATTTATATTGTTGATGTTGTTATTCGCTTCATCAATAGATAATTGTGTCTTAGAAACCAATAATTGAGATTTCAATAAATCATTTCTCGGTATGATTCCGTTTTTCTCTAATTCGGTAAAATCCGTAACACGCTGTTTTGCTTGTTTTTGATTTTCGTTTAAAAGATCTAACGTTTTTTGTGCCTTGTATAAAGCAGTATAATAGGTAATTACACGTAACGCAACATCCTCTTTAGTTTTTGCTGCATAAGAACTTTCAGCTTCGTATAAATTATCAGATGCGATAATGCTGTTGTGAATTTTAAAACCTGCAAATATTGGCAGACTAAGATTTGCCATCCCAACCATTGCGCGATCCGGAGACGCCATAGTTCCGGCACTTGCCTCGTCACCTCCATTGTTATGCAGGTCGATTGAAGCTTTTGTCAATCGCTGGTATTGTCCTGAAATTTTTAAATCGGGATATTGATTGTTTTTAACCTCTTGTAATTCGTATTTTTTTGAGTTTACCTTAGTGTTGGCAAGTGTAACTTCGTTACTTTTTTCCCAAGCCAGTTTAACGGCGTCGTCTAAGGTTAAACTTGTTTTTTCTTGTGCTTCTATTGACGAAATTCCGATAAAGAAAATCCCAAAGAGCATTAATTGATTAATTTTCATAAACAAGTAGAGCTTTTATAGTTTGTTGAATGTGCTTTGTAAGACTGGTTTTTATATAATCATTGTAAAGAGCTTCAGTATCTAAATGAAGCAGATCCTGAAAGAATAATTTATTCATGTGAAAATGAAAAAAAGTACCCATAATAGTTGGCGTAATCAGCGGAATAATCACATCTTTCCTGAAAACACCTTTTGTCTGGCCTTCTCTAATAATGCTTTCGAGCGATTTTAGATTCCCTTTTTTAAGTTCTGTAAAAGCCATTAAGTTTTGTTCTCTTTTCTTTGAAGTAAATTCGAAATGTAATATTCTGAAAATCCCTCTGTTACAATTAATCCTGTTAATGTAAATTTCGATTAATTTATTGACTTTATCTAAAGGTTCCAGATTTTCCTGCAATAAATTTTCGAGTTGTAGTTTTAAATCAGAAGTTTTGTAAAGAATCAAAGCCTCAAGAAGTCTTTCTTTTGATCCAAAATAATACGAAACCATTGCAATATTAATTTTTGCATGTTTGGAGATATCCCGTATTGACGTTCCCTCAAATCCCTTTTCTGAAAAGAGCTTTTCAGCGACATCCAGAATCTGAATTTTTTTATCGTTTAATTCGATGTTTGACATGGTATTGTTTCTAATCGGATACAAAATTAAACAAGCGTTTAAATTAAACAGTTGTTTAATTTTGTTTTAACAAAATATTAACAGAAAACCTTGTAGTTGTTTTTAGAAAAATTTAAAACAACTTAGTAGTCAAACGTAAGTTCAATTTGGTTGTTTGCACGAATAAAGAATTCGTGAATTTCATCTTCGAAAGCAATGCCATTTTTTCTTCTGGAAATTACGATATTATTTTTTTCTCCTGCTGCAGCCGTAATAGTATAGGCTTGATTTTTACTGAAGTTTTAATATATCCCCAGATCCATAGTAATAAAAAGATTCTAAAGAATTTAAATTTTCATTTTTGATTCCATGGGAAAAATAAGTTTTGACCTCAAAAAAATCACCTTCTTTTAATGGAATAAAATTTCATTCTGAGGAACAAAGAATCACACAGAAAACTCGACAAAGATTGTCGATTCTCTTTGCGGAATTACTTGTGTGATTCTTTGTTCCTCAGAATGACAAACTATATGTTTATTGTATATTTTTTTGAATTACCTAATCTCTCCAACAAACTTCTCAATTTTTCCAGAACCGTTTTCACTTAAATGTTTAATAAAGGCACTTCCAATAATAGCGCCTTTTGCAAATTTGGTTGCCTGATTAAAAGTTTCTTTGTTCGAAATTCCGAAACCTATAATTTGTGGATTTTTTAAATTCATGTTTGAAATTCTTTCGAAATAATCTTCCTGAACATTTCCAAAACCAGATTGAGAACCCGTAACACTTGCAGAACTTACCATATAAATGAATCCGTTAGAAACACTGTCGATAAAACGAATACGTTCGTCTGAAGTTTGTGGTGTAATCAGAAATACATTGATTAAACCGTACTTTTCAAAAATAGCTTTGTATTCATCTGCGTATACATCAACCGGCAAATCAGGAATAATTAAACCATCGATGCCAATTTCGGCACATTTTTTACAAAAAGCTTCGACACCGTATTGTAACATCGGATTAAAATATCCCATGATAATCAACGGAATTTTTACGCTTTCGCGGATGTTTTGCAGCTGATCGAATAGAATTTGAGTCGTCATTCCGTTATGAAGTGCCGTTGTCGAACTCGCCTGAATGGTTGGTCCGTCTGCCAAAGGATCGCTGAAAGGAAGTCCAATTTCGATTAAGTCAACACCATTTTTTTCTAAATCCTGAATAATCTGAACGGTATCATTCAAATTAGGATATCCTGCAGAAAAATAAATAGAAAGTATCTTTTTATCTTCTTGTAATTTTTGAGTTATTCTGTTCATTTCTTATATGTTTTTTATCCTAACAGGTTTCAAAAACCTTTTAGGTATTTATTAAATTATTTTTTTGCCACAGATTAAAAGATTTTCACTCATTTTTGGTGTAAATTTATTTCACGCAGATTTGGCAATTAAATTAATTAAAAAGAGCTGCGCATATCAGCTTTCATCTCTTAGAATCTGCGTAAGACAAAAATCTTTTAATCTGTGCATTCTGTGGCATTATATTTAAATTTTCACCACTCGGGTTGTCCAGTTATTATTGTCATTTTCTACTAATAAAAGGCCAGAATCCGAATCATTCATTTGTCCGGACAATTCTCCTTTATTATTCCAAAAAGCACTTTGTCCTCCTGAAGGATAACCCCATGATTCTCCAGCGAAGTTGGACATCAAAACATTCATTTTATGTTTCTCAGCATAACTTTGCAAGTCTCGATACGCATTCGGAATACCGTTTGGAGTAAAGAAAATACTGGTAATATAAATGTCAGTGGCTCTTTTGCACGCATTTTCAGGATGGAGCGGATGGTCAATATCGGCACAAATAGCAAACGAAATCTTTTGATTTTCAATTGTAATCATCGGATTATAATCGAAAGAAGATTCAAAAAATTCATCTTCGCCTTCATGCAGAAACTGCTTCGTATAAACGGAAACCGAATTATCCGGAGAAATGATAAACTCGCCAATAAACAATTTCGATTCGATGTAAATTGGTGCGCCGGCAATAATGATAATATTATTTTCTACAGCCAGTTTTTTCAATTGTTCCAGTCTTGAATCGTCTTTTTTGAAAGCTAATTGCAGCGCATTTTCTCTCTCATAACCTGTAATTGATAATTCGGGAAATGCAATTAATTGCGCTCCATTTTGTGCCGCCAATGTTATAAGACGATAATGATCTGCTAAGTTCGCTTCAATATCTCCTCGCGTTGGTTTTGTCTGCGCAGCTGCTAAAATCATATTTGCAATTATTAATTTTCTATATAAATCCAGGCCGTGGTTCCGGATTTTAATGCGACTTGAACTCTTTTGTAAGCATTAGACTCAAATACATCTACTTTAGCTAAATCTGAAGGAGAAATATTAAAAACAACACCATGAACAGGATCTACAGAATCTTCGCTTGGCACTGCTACAACATAATCTGCCATTCCAAATTCTTCCTCTATCTGCAGGCTTTTTAATTTGTGGCCCAGCAGCTGGTCTGGATTGCCGCTTAAGATTTTATTAAAAAGACGCATTTGGATTTCTTTTGATCTTAATGTTCCGTAAGAGAATAACTTTTCCATAAATCACTATTTTTTCTCGTTATGTATTTTGCGTTAGGGATAGCAGCGGTATCTCCCGATTTAGAAAAACAAGGCTTTTTAGCCGTAGTTTTTGTTAATTGGGAATAAAGCGGATAGCCCGACCGAAGGGAACGCCCAAATTAATAAATTTATTACAATTTAAAATGTTTGATATAATTATCTAAATCTTTGTCACCGCGGCCAGAAAGACTAATTACTACAATATCGGTAGGTTTAAATTTCTTTTGATCTAAAACTGCAAATGCATGCGCACTTTCGATCGCCGGAATAATTCCTTCTAATTTGGTCAATTGCAAACCTGCATTCATGGCATCATCATCGGTAACAGAGAAAAATTCGCCTCTTCCGGTTTGTGCCAAATGTGCGTGCATTGGGCCGACTCCAGGATAATCTAATCCAGCAGAAATTGAATAAGGTTCTGTAATTTGTCCGTCTGGTGTCTGCATTAATAGGGTTTTACAACCGTGAATAACGCCCACTTTTCCTAATTTGCTGGTTGCCGCGCTATGGCCGCTGTCGACCCCTTTTCCGGCTGCCTCAACGGCGATAATGCCAACTTCAGGCTCGTGCAGAAAGTGATAATAGGTTCCTGCAGCATTACTGCCTCCGCCAATGCAAGCTACCACATAATCAGGATTTTCGCGTCCTTCTTTTTCTTTTAGCTGCCATTTAATTTCTTCGGAAATTACACTTTGAAAACGAGTTACCATATCCGGATAAGGATGCGGGCCAATCGCTGAACCAATGATATAATGCGTATCAACCGGATTGTTGATCCAATCTCTAATCGCTTCGTTTGTAGCATCTTTCAGCGTTCTTGAACCCGAAAGTGCCGGACGAACTTCTGCGCCTAACATTTTCATACGAGCCACATTTGGAGCTTGGCGCGCAATGTCGATTTCGCCCATATAAACGATACATTCCATTCCCATTAAAGCACAAACTGTCGCGGTTGCAACGCCATGCTGGCCGGCTCCGGTTTCGGCAATAATTCGTTTTTTGCCCAAACGTCTGGCTACTAAGATCTGGCCAATGGTATTGTTGACTTTATGGGCGCCGGTATGATTCAAATCTTCTCTTTTTAAATACACTTTTGTATTGTATTTTTCAGATAAACGCTTCGCAAAATACAGCGGACTCGGACGCCCGACATAATCTTTCAGCAATTGATCAAACTCGGCCTTAAAATCTGGTTCGCTGGTAATTTTTAAATAATTCTGGCGTAATTCTTCTACATTCGGATACAGCATTTCAGGAATAAAAGCTCCTCCAAATTCTCCGTAATATCCTTTTTCATCAACGTTAAAATTCATTTCGTTTAAGTTTAAAAGTTGGCAACATCAAATTTGCGTTTGAAATTGCTAAATAGATTTTTGTTTTTCAGCCCTGGTTCGATTTCAAATTTACTATTTACATCGACACCATAAATAGGAAGTTTTGTTTTTGAAATTTCTTCAATAGCTTTTAATTCGTTTATTCCGATGCCACCGCTTAGAAAAAACGGTTTTTCAGATTTGTATTTTTTTAATATCGTCCAGTCAAAAGTAGTTCCGTTGCCGCCGGGTAATTTTCCTTTGGTGTCAAACAAGAAATAATTGCAGACTGGTTCAAACGGCTTTATAATTTCAAAATCAAAGTTTTCATCTGCAGAAAACACCTTGATGATTTCGACTTTTTTGTCTAATTTTTTCTTTAGTTCTGATAAAAATGCAACAGATTCATTGCCGTGCAACTGAACGGCTTGTAAATTGTATTTGACCACTTTTTCCAGAATTTCTTCCTGACTTTGATTGACAAAAACACCTGCTTTTTTGACGGTTCCGATCAGTTCCGGAATTTCTCCGTTAAAATACCGTGCGGATTTCTCCCAGAAAATAAATCCCATGTAATCGGGCAGGAGCGCGCCTACTTCGAGAATGTTTTCCGGATATTTCATGCCGCATATTTTGAGTTTCATTTTTTTTGATGCTTTAGGCAATAAGCTTTAAGCTTTAGGCTCTTTGCTTTATGCTGATTTTTTTTAATGCTTTACGCTGTAGGCAATAGGCAATAGGCTTTTTACTTTGCGTAGATTTTTTTTATGCTTTACGCTTTATGCTTTAAGCAATAGGCTTTTACATTGCGTAGATTTTTTTAATGCTTTACGCTTTATGCTTTACGCAATAGGCTTTTTACTTTGCGTAGATTTTTATTTAATTTTTGATAAAGCTTACAGCCTAAAGCTTATAGCCTAAAGCTTACAGCTTACAGCTGACTGATAAAGTCAATAGCTGCTTGTCCCGCGTTGTCTGTTTTCATGAAGTTTTCTCCAATTAAGAAACCGCTGTAGCCGTATGGTCTTAATTCTGAGATGGCTTCAACTGTCGAAATA
>Ga0247811_1000050_pt1 | contig 45382 bp, 36 predicted proteins | sample UWRJL134311R1_FD_189018 | JGI IMG/M metagenome (GOLD analysis project Ga0247811, IMG submission 189018) | Plant litter microbial communities from Arlington Agricultural Research Station in Wisconsin, United States - UWRJ-L134-311R-1 | ecosystem: Environmental > Terrestrial > Plant litter >...
AAAAATCGTCATGATATAACACTGAGCGTTCACTAGTACTTTTAGTAGGTAAAAGAAGATCGTTGTTAGATTACTTGAAAAAGAAAGAGATCAACAGATATCGTGAGATTATCAAAGTATTGAATATCAGAAAATAATCAATATAAAAAAGAGGTGCGAGAGTGCCTCTTTTTGTTTTTACATTACAAGCATTTATTTTATAAGAAAAAAAGTTTGGTTTTTCATTGGGTTTTAGAAACAACAACTACACACAACAACTACAACACAACTAAAACCCATTGTATAACCAATAAGGAAAAATTATGATTCCACAATTATTTGTAGAAAACATCGATTTAGGTGATGGCAGAAGCATCACAATCGAGACAGGTCGTTTAGCAAAACAAGCTGACGGTTCTGTAGTAGTAAGAATTGGTAAAACTGTTATTTTAGGAACAGTTGTATCAGCAAGAAAAGCAAGTCCAGGTATCGACTTTTTGCCGTTAACGGTAGATTATCGTGAAAAATTTGCTGCAGCTGGTCGTTTTCCAGGAGGTTTCTTCAAAAGAGAAGCACGCCCAAGCGACAGTGAAGTATTAACAATGAGATTAGTAGACCGTGTTTTACGTCCGCTTTTCCCAAGTGATTATCACGCAGAAGTTCAGGTTATGATTCAGTTAATGTCTCATGATGATGAAGTTATGCCGGATGCATTGGCAGGATTAGCAGCTTCGGCAGCACTTGCTTTGTCTGACATTCCTTTTGAAACTTTAATTTCTGAAGCCAGAGTTGGAAGAATTGACGGTAAATTTATCATCAATCCATCTCGTGCACAATTAGAATTATCAGATATTGATATGATGATTGGAGCTTCTACTGATTCTATCGCAATGGTAGAAGGAGAAATGAAAGAAATTTCAGAAGCAGAAATGTTAGAAGCAATTAAGTTTGCTCACGAACATATTAAAGTACAAATTGCTGCTCAAGAAAGATTGGCGAATGCTTTTGGAAAAAAAGAAGTTCGTACTTATGAAACTGAAAAAACTGACGACGCTATTTACGCAAAAGTAAAAGCAGCGGCTTATGATAAAATTTACGCTATTGCAAGCAAAGGTTCTGCTAAACATGAACGTTCGGCTGCATTTGATGCTGTAAAAGAAGAAGTAAAAGCATTATTTACAGAAGAAGAATTGGCAGAAAATGGCGATTTAGTTGGTAAATATTTCTATAAAACCAACAAAGAAGCTGTTCGTAATGTAACTCTTGATTTAGGAACTCGTCTTGACGGAAGAAAAACTACAGAAATCAGACCAATCTGGTCTGAGGTAGATTATTTACCATCTGTTCACGGTTCAGCATTGTTTACACGTGGAGAAACTCAAGCTTTGGCAACTGCTACTTTAGGAACCTCTAGAGAAGCAAACCAAATTGATTCACCATCTGAGCAAGGAGAAGAAAAATTCTATTTACATTATAACTTCCCTCCATTTTCTACAGGAGAAGCTCGTCCGTTAAGAGGAACTTCAAGAAGAGAAGTTGGTCACGGAAATCTTGCACAAAGAGCGTTGAAAAACATGATTCCTGCTGAGAATCCATACACTATCAGAGTTGTATCTGAAGTATTGGAATCAAATGGTTCATCTTCTATGGCTACCGTTTGTGCTGGAACATTAGCTTTGATGGATGCTGGTATCCAAATGATTCGTCCAGTTTCAGGAATTGCAATGGGATTGATTACTGATGGTGATCGTTTTGCTGTTTTATCTGATATTTTAGGTGATGAAGATCACTTAGGTGATATGGATTTCAAAGTAACTGGAACTTCAGAAGGTATTACAGCTTGTCAAATGGATATCAAAATTGACGGTTTGAAATATGAAATCATGGAGCAGGCTTTGGCTCAGGCTCGTGATGGACGTTTGCATATCTTAGGAAAATTACTTGAAACTCTTGCAAAACCAAATGCAGATGTTAAAGCGCATTCTCCTAAAATCATTACCAGAACTATTCCTGGAAACTTTATTGGAGCATTAATTGGACCAGGTGGAAAAGTAATTCAGGAATTACAAAAAGCTACAGGTACAACTATTGTAATCAACGAAGTTGATGAGCAAGGTGTTATCGAAATCTTAGGAACAGATCCTGCTGGAATTGAAGCAGTATTGGCTAAAATTAAGTCAATCACTTTTAAACCACAAATGGGAGAAGCTTATGAAGTGAAAGTAATTAAAATGTTAGATTTTGGAGCTGTAGTAGAATATACATCTGCACCAGGAAATGAAGTTTTATTACACGTTTCTGAATTAGCGTGGGAACGCACTGAAAATGTTACAGATGTTGTAAACATGGGTGATGTATTTGAAGTGAAGTATTTAGGTCTTGATCCTAAAACTAAAAAAGAAAAAGTGTCAAGAAAAGCACTTTTACAAAGACCTCCACGTGAGGACAAAAAAGAGTAATCAGATCTTAGTTTACTAAAGGTTTATTCATAGAAAACCCCAATTCATTAGTTTGAATTGGGGTTTTTCGTTTTTAATTATTGTCGATAAACGATTCCAAACAGTTATCCTAACTTAAGATTTACCCATTTTGTGCAAATGCGTAAAATGAGAAAACATCATTTCAAATAGTGTTTTATGATGATAAGGCTGTTTGTATTCTTTTGTGGTAGCTTCAATTATTTCATTTATTTCACTGTAATTGGTATGGCAGATATTAGGAAAAAGATGATGCGCTGCATGACAATTTGAACCGCCGCTTAAAAATCTCGCCCATCCTTTATTGGCATCCCAATCGCAGCTCGTATGAAGCTGGTGAACAGCCCATGTATGTTCAAGAAACTCTCCTTCGGGCTGCGGATAATCTGCACCGTCAAAAAAATGAGTACCCACTAGCATAATAATAAATACCAAAGAGGTAAATGCGCTGGCGGTAAGAAATGTGAACACAATAAAACCCCACGAAAAGTCAGCATACAATATTGGAAAAACCAAGGCGATAGAAAAATAGAATATTTTATACAGCATAAACCTGAAATACAGCTCCATTTTAGGAACACCTCTTTTCATCCAATCGTATTCGTTTGAAAATAAATATACCCAATCACTCATAAAAACAGAATGCAATAAAGTAAACATATAAACAAATGGCGCATAATAAGCCTGATATCTATGTTTGGGTTTCCAGGGATGCGTTGGACTCAATCGTAAAAAAGGATTTTTATCAATGTCAATATCACTTCCTTCTACATTAGCATATAAATGATGCGATCTTATATGTCGCAATCCCCAAAGCATCGGATCGATTCCGACCGTAAGAAAACTAAAAAAGTGAAGTACTGAATTGGCTTTTTTATTTTTGAATGCCGTATTATGTGAGGCATCATGACCAAAACTAAATCCAATTAACAATCCGGACAATTGAAAGATCACGTATAAAATCCAAAAATTAACCTTACCAATACTATCTGCAAAAAGTAACGAGTAAGATAAATAACAGATTAAAGTCCAGAACAAACCTTTAAACCAAAATCTAATATCTCCGTATGAAGTAGTCTTATCCTTGAGTTTTTCGTGAACCCTTTCTTTTAAAGCAGTAAAAAACAACTGCTCCTCTTTTGATTTATTGAAATATTTAGCTTTCATAAATTGTTCTTATTTAAAATTACAGGACAAACCTATTGCAATTATCACATCTAAATTTGCACAAATCAATAAAACTATTCTTTATATTTGTGATTATCACAAATTATGAAATATCAAGAATCATTTTTAAAGGCAATACGAAGCAAAATCCCAAAATCAGTTTCTTTAATTGATGAGATTGCTGCGGTTTTAGAAATCAGTTATGACGCTTCTCACAGAAGAATATCTGAAAAAAGTAAATTTTCTATAGATGAAACGATCAAATTGGCGGATCACTTCAACATTTCGCTGGATAATTTATTTTCGAGGAAGGAAAAAGTAATTGTCGAAAAAACAATTGAAATAGAAACATTAAAAGATATGCTTCAATATTTCAAATCATCAGCAGAACAAATAGCGTTATTGACTAAAAATCCAAATACGATATTGTATTATTCTGCAAAAGATATTCCGCTGTTTTACTTTATGGAGGGAACAATTTTATCAAAATTCAAGGCTTTTGTATGGTTGAATCTTTTAAATTCAAATCAAAAAAAAGTCTCTTTTGAAAATTTTGTAATCGAAGAATCGTTTGCCGAATATATGGAGAAATTAAAAAAATCGTACGAAGATGCAGCTGTAAATGAAATCTGGAATGACACCACCATAAACAGCAGTTTACAGCAGATTTTATATTTTTATGAAGCGGGATTACTTTCTATAAACAGCGCGAATGCATTGTGCAAAGACTTAAAGAGAATCATTCATTTAATTCAGGAAAAATGCAATACTTCGCAAAATAAATTCTCTATTTATTATAATGAGCTGATATTATTAAACAATAATATGCTGATAGAAACCGATGAAAAACTAACTATGTTTGTGCCTTACACGCTTCTGGGTTATTTTATTACTGATAATGAAGACAGCTGCAAAAATGTGCATGGCTTTTTTAGACAGCAGATCATCAACTCAAAACCTTTGGGACAATCGGGCATTAAAGAACAAAATCTATTCTTTAACCGGGCTATTCGAAAAATCGACTATTATATTGAAAAAATAAATTCTCAGGTCGATCTGCTATTTTAACTAATCATTCTCAATTACTTTTGGCTGTAAAATGGCTTAATTCAAATTAATGAATTAAGATTCTTCTTTTTTTTCTAAATAATTAAATAATAATCTTTTTAAACGTTTTAAAAACAATTATCTGGATAAAAACCAAAATACAATTTCAATTTTATATTTTATTGAAGGAAAAAAAATATCTTTAACACTAATTTTTTCATAAATACTAATCCAAAAACCAAATTAATTATGGCATTTACAGTTCTGCAAAATACCAAAATCAACGGAGAACCTTTTACATTTGCAAATCCTGAAACTGTTACTTATCCAGTTCCTCCATTAGTTTCATCAAAATTCTACACCACTGCAGACGGAGTTCGTACCTTAAAAATAAGAGCAACTTTGTACATTAACTCTGAAGATAACGATCATCCTACTGTCGAAGAGCCTAAAGAAATAAACAATACATTGCAATTATTTTTTGATTATAATTTTTCTGAAGAAACACCGGAAAGCTGTGATGTTTGGTATATAGAGGTAGATTACACCTCTGACACTGTGAATAACCTGACGGAAACAATCTCTTTCTTAAAAGATATTGATCCGGAAACTTCACGAGGAACCAGAACAGAACTGCCATAATATGAATAATAAATGGATCCTGCTTTTTGCCTTTCTTATTTTGATAATTCCAGGTTTTCTTTTTTCGCAATCTACTGATGCATTGGAAAAAAGCATTCTTAAAAAAAAGGCTGTAGAATATAAAAAGGAAATAAATTTTATTAAATCCCAATCTTTTTACCAGAAAAAAGAGTGGGATTCTACTCTTATATATTCCATGAAACAATTGAGTTCGACTAACAAAAAAGAACTTATTGATTTTTCGCATTATTTTAGAGGAACCAGTTTTATACAAAAAAAACTACATAAAGAGGCCAAAAAAGAATTATTGCTAATTTCTGATAAATTTGAATTTTATCTTAACGCCAGAATTCTTTTAGCCACTTCATTTTTAGAGCTGCGAGAATTTAAAGCTGCCTTACTGCATTATGAAAATGTTCTCAAGCTGCCAGAAATATCAAAACAGCCACATCATTTATCAAAAGCATATGAAGGTTTAGGAATCACTTATTTTTTTCTGGAAAAATATGACAGTGCGGAAAACTATCTTGTTAAAAGTTTAGAAATCAAGGAAAAACAAAAAAACGAAACTGAGTTGTTGAATGCTTACAATGCGATGGCAAATTTATATTATGTTCAGTATAAAGACAGCCAGGCGATTCCTTATTTTGAAAAAGCTTATGCCTTATCAAAAAAGGTAAAAAACATCAGCAAGAAAGCTATGGCGGCAGAAAACATGGCGGCAGTAGAAGAAAATAGAAACAATTACAAAAAAGCTTTGGCATACAAAAAAGAATCTGACCAGTGGAAAGATTCACTCAACAACCAAAATAAGGTTTGGGCTGTTGCAGATTTTGAGAAAAAATTTGCTGTAGCTCAAAAACAAAAAGAAATCAAAGTACTTCAAGTTGAAAATGAACTTAAAAATTCGCAGCGTAATGGTTTCTTTTTCGCCGCTATCGGCTTATTGCTTTTATTAACCGGCGGCGTTTACCTATACAGTCAAAAGGTAAAAAACTCAAAAATAATACTGCTGCAAAAAAATAAGCTGGACGAACTCAATGCAACAAAAGATCAATTATTTTCTATTGTAAGCCACGATTTACGATCATCAGTACATGCGTTAAAGGCGAGTAATGCTAAGTTATCTGAGACGCTTGAAACTAAAAATTATGACGAATTAAATCAGCTTATTGTTCAAAATAGCGGCATCGCAAATAGCGCTTACAGTCTGCTTGATAATTTACTGCATTGGGCAATGCTGCAAACCAAGCAATTGTATTTTCATAAAGAATCAGTTCATCTGCATTCTATTGTGCAGCAAATCGAATATAACTATAAACCGCTGCTGCTTGATAAAGCGCTGGATTTTGAAAATTTGGTTTCAAAAAATGTTTTTATATTCGTAGATCTTGATTCGGTAAAAATAGTGCTTCGAAATTTACTGGACAATGCCATTAAATTTTCTAAGCAAAACGGAAAAATCACTTTTTATACCCAGGAAATTAATACTGATTTATGCCAGCTTATTATTGAGGATACTGGAATTGGAATGAATGAAATTACGATTGAGGAATTGCTGCAGGAAAATGAATTACTGGCTAAAAAAAGAAATTCTGAAAATATCGGAACTGGTTTAGGATTGCAGTTGTGCAAGCAGATGATCAAAAAAAACGGCGGTACTATTGCCATAGAAAGTGCACCTGATAAAGGGACAAAAATGAACCTGAGTTTTCCAAAAACAAAAAATAATGGATAATATTAATGTTTTAATAATTGAGGATACTGCTGAACAAAGTGATGCGCTTATAAAAGTGCTGCGTCAAAATAATTACGCCGTCGCGGGAGTGGCCGCAAATTTTACAGATGCTTTAAAGCTTTTTTACGAAAACACTATTGACATTATAATTATTGATGTTTTTCTTGACGGAAAACCGGACGGAATTACGTTTGCTGAATCTATTAATATTATTCCGAATGCATCAAAACCATTTGTATTTTTGACCAGTTCGCAGGACCGCCAAATTTTTGAAAGGGCAAAACTCACGAAACCTTTCAGTTTTTTAATGAAACCTTTTAATGAGTTAGAAATTCTATACGCCTTAGAAATGGCTGTCGAAAAGTTTTATGCGCAGACAAATGTGTTTTTGAGCGAAGAGCAAGACACTGTAATAAGCAGTGATTTTTTATTTATCAAGAAAAAGAAATCACTAAAAAAAGTTGCTATACAAGAGATTCTATATATTGAAGTCGAAGAACGTTACTGCAATATTATTACTGAAAAAGAAAAGTTCGTCATTCTAATTTCACTCACTAAAATAAATGATTTATTAGATAAAAATAAATTTGTCAGAACGCATCGCAATACTATTGTGAACATTGATAAAATTGAAGAAATAATTCCTGCCGATAATCTTATCCTGCTCAAAGGAAATCACAAAATAAATTTAAGCGACACGTATAAGGATTTTATAAAAAAGATGAATATTTTATCTTGAAAAGAAATTCTGAAAATCCAAAATTCATCAAATCCTCTTTTTGTAAAGAGGATTTTTTTTGTTTTTAAGGCAAATTGGCTCCTCCCTACTTATTTTAAAAATCTCATGACATTAAAAATGCCTCTCATGACATTTTTAAAACAGCGTTACAAAATCAAAATTACATTTACACCAGAAAAATTAAAAAAACTATAGATGAGAATCGAACTAACCAAACGACCAAACATGAAATTTTTAGCGATCATTAAAAAAATTAAAAATAATCCCTGGATTGGCGTTCTAGTCTCTCTATCCTTCATTATCCCGAGTTTATATGAAATACTGGATGATGTAACGGTTTTAAGAATCGAATATTTGTTACTGCTGATTGCATTTCCGGTTTATCTAAAATCATTGAAAAAAATATTTGACGAAATATTAGATCCGTCTGATGATTATTATGAATAAAATGCCATTTAATTCAGTACACTAAAAAGCCCATTTTCTCCAAACCATAACTTCGGTTAAAAAACCCAATTCGTTGATTTGAATTGGGTTCTTTGTTTTAAAAAAATAGATATTTTATTACATTTTAACACTTATTCGTAACATTTATAACAATTTTTCAATACTTTTGGGCTCACCAAAACAAATCAAATAACAGCCAATCCTTTGAAAAATCTCAAAAAAAAGTCCTTATCAATCCTTTTCTTTGGACTATTCCTTAACATTAGCAACATTCATAGTCAATCCAGCAATAAAACTTCAGTTTATAATTGGTTCGATAAAACTACCAACAAAGAAAGCCTGCCAATCAATAACGGTAAACTTCACACTAATTTCGATAAAATAATAGGAACTGTTGATCGGTACTATAATTCAGAATTTGCTTCTGGAAATCTTGGTTATGAAGAACAGGAATATTTTGATGTGCAGTTAAAATATGATATTTATAAAGATGAGATTATTTTAAAATCTCCCGGAGAAGGATTGATTGAAATTAATTTGATCAAAGAAAATGTTCAGTATTTTAAACTGCTGGATAAAAAATTCATCAACTTAAATATTGACAAAAAACTGCCTGCAAATGCCCGGGGAGGATATTATGAAGAAAGCGTTATTGGTAAAAAATTCACTTTCTACATCAAACATTTTAAAGACAAAAAAGAAATCTTAAAGGGCACTGAAACCTTTATAGATTACTACAATAAAAATGAATTTGTATTATTTACGCAGGGAAAATACACGAATGTCGATTCTAAAAACGAACTTTTGAAATTATTTCCTAACGATAAAAATAAAATTAATGACTACTACTTAATGAACCGAAATTTAAGGAAAGAAAATGAAGCCCGTTTCATGGAAAATTTAATGCGATACATCAACAACATTTAAAAAATACTCTCCCTTAACATTTCAACTAATGAGGTCATTAATCATCACTATATTACTGCTTGTTTTTAGTCAGGTAACACATTCACAAGATAAAAATACAGTTATAAGCATCGAATTCAGCAATATAAGCAGAACAGCAGCGCTACAAAAAATTGAAGCCAATACGAAGTTCAAGTTTTATTTTCAGGAAAAATGGTTTGAAAACAACACGCTGATTTCTGGAAATTATGTAAATAAAACCATTGAAGAAGTTTTAACAAAAGTACTTGCAGATACTGACATTAACTTTTTTGTTGATGCAAAAAAAATAGTATTGACTAAAAACAGTATTATTTACGACAGTTTTCCAGACTACGAAACTAACAAACAAGATGTTGCTGCTAAACCTGCAAAATCTGTAAATCCGGTATTTTTTGGGCAATTTGATTCTATAAAAAATGCAGGATCAAAAAATAACAGCAATAATGTTGTTTTGGTTGGTAAAGAATCAACTGACTCAAATGTTGATTTGTATGCCTTGTCAGGTTATTTGAAAGATGTAAAAACAGGCGCACCTCTGGCAGATGTGAATGTTAAAATCAGAAATAAATCTATCAGTACAGCAACGAATGCTGAAGGTTATTACTTTTTGAAAGTGCCGACGGGAATGAATATTATTGATTTTGAATCGATCATCTATCAAAATATTACCCGAAAAATAATGGTGTACAGCGACGGAAAGTTAGACTTAACGCTTACTGAAAAACTAAATCAATTAGATGAAGTTGTGGTAAACAGTAAAGCGTCACAAAATATCAGAACGGCCATTACAGGAGTTACAACAATTGAAGCAGAAGGAATAAAAAATATTCCGCTGATTTTAGGAGAACGAGATGTTTTAAAAGTAGCATTGACTATCCCCGGGGTAAAAACAGCTGGTGAAGGTTCTGCAGGATTTAATGTTCGAGGCGGAAAAGAAGATCAGAATTTGATTTTGCTAGACAATGCCACAATTTATAATCCGATGCACTTTTTTGGGTTTTTCTCAGCAATTAATCCATATACAGTAACAAAAGTTGATATTTATAAAGGAGGAATTCCACCAGAATTTGGAGGAAGATTATCTTCTGTTTTTGATATTACCTCTAAAAATGGAAACGTTGACAAAATTACCGGTGAAGGAGGAATTGGACCTGTAACGAGTAACCTTACGGTTTCGACGCCAATTGTAAAAGGAAAATCCAGCTTATTGATTGGAGGAAGAGCCACTTATTCTGATTGGATTTTAAAAACACTTGACGATGAAAAACTTAAGAAAAGCCAGGCTTCATTTTATGACTTATTCGCAAAATACAATCACAAGATTGATGCAAAAAACTCAATAGAAGCAACTGCTTATTACAGTAAAGATGCATACAGTATAACATCTGACTCTTTATACAAATACAGCAACAGGCTTGCATCTTTGAAATGGAAACATGCTTTTAATGAAAAACACAACGGAGAATTAAACGTAACCAACAGCGAATACAAATTCAATATTGATTACGACTCGAATAATCCGAATGCATTTGATTTTGGTTATAAAATAAATGAAACCCAGGCTGTTCTAAAATTCAATTATAGTTTTAGTGAAAAACATAAATTTGTTTACGGGATTTCAAGCAAATTATATGATGTTAATCCCGGTGATTTAACTCCGAAAGATCCCAATTCATTATTGTTACCTGTGAGCATTCAAAAAGAAAAAGGACTGGAATCAGCAGCTTTTCTGTCAGATAATTTTAAAATTACAGATAAATTACTGATAGATTATGGCGCCCGATTCTCTGTATATTCTGCTTTAGGGCCGTCAGTACAAAAAATTTATCAGGAAGGAGTTCCCTTAAATCCGTCGACAGTGGTTGAAGAAAAAGAATATGCAAAAAATGAAACAATAAAAACCTATACTGGTTTTGAACCAAGAATAGGCGTTCGTTATTTATTTGATGAGACATTTTCTATCAAGGCAGGTTACGATAAAACGTTCCAGTACATTCATTTATTATCAAATAATACAACTCAATCCCCAACAGATACCTGGAAATTGTCTGACTTAAATGTAAAACCTCAAAGCGGACAGCAGTTTTCACTGGGCTTGTTTAAAAAGACAGACTATCAAAATTTAGAAGTGAGCGTTGAAGGATATTACAAAAAATCAAATAATATTTTAGATTATAAAGTAGGTGCCAATCTTCTTTTAAATGAAAATTTAGAAACCGAATTGTTGCAGGGAGAAGGAAAGTCATATGGAGTCGAACTTTTATTAAGAAAACCAGAAGGTCGTTTGAACGGATGGATTGGCTATACGTATTCGCGAGCTTTCATCAAATTAGACAGTCAGTTTAATGAAGAAAAAGTCAACAACGGAGAATTTTTCCCGACAAACTTTGACAAACCACATGATTTCAGTACGGTTTTAAATTATAAATTTACACACCGTTACAGTTTTTCTGCGAATTTTATATATCAAACCGGACGACCAATAACGTATCCAATTGGACAATACAATTACGGAAATGCCGAATACACACTTTACAGTGACCGTAATAAATTTAGAATTCCGGATTATTACCGATTGGATATTGGTGTAAATATTGAAGGAAACCACAAAATAAAAAAACTGGCACACAGCTTCTGGAATATATCTATTTATAATGTCTTGGGAAGAAACAATCCTTACTCTGTATTTTTTGTAACTAAAGAAGGAAAAGTTCAGGCATATCAGACTTCTATTTTTAGCATGCCTGTACCAACGATTACTTACAATTTCAAATTTTAATTAAAATGAAAAAATTAGTTTTACCTATTTTCATTGTTACTCTTTTTTTTACAGCTATTACGAGTTGTACGACTCCTTATAACTATAAAACAACTGAATTTGAAAATGCTATTGTGGTAGAAGCAACCATTACAAATGAGCTTAAAAAACAAGAAATAAAACTTTCAAGAACCTATAGATTTGAAGATGAAGGACCAATTTTTGAAAGTGGCGCAACCGTAACTGTAACAGATGATTCAGGCACAGTCTACGGTTTTGATGAAGAAGCGGGAATTTATCTTTCTGCAGCAGCATTTAAAGCTGCCCCGGGAAGAACGTATCAGCTTCATATTAAAACTAAAGACGGAAAATCATATAGTTCTTCAATAGAAAAACTAACAACTGAAACGAATCTTGATGAGATTATATCCAATGTAACGACCAAAGAAGGTGTTGCAGGCGTAGAAATTAGAGCAAAAAGTTATGACCCAACAAAAAGCTCTACATATTATCGCTACGAATACGACGAAACATACAAAGTCATAGCGCCAAAATGGACACCTTATGAAGCGATTGCTATTCCTAAGAACACTGGTCCGGCTCCGGGTGATCTTCTTATACAGCGTAGAACTAAAGAAGCCAGAATTTGTTATTCCAACAAAAAATCTGACAATATTATTCTAACCAATACAAATGATTTATCTGAAGACCGTGTGGATTTTCAGGTTCGTTTTATTGCCAGCACCAATTATATCATTGCCAATAGATACAGCATTCTTGTAAAGCAGTTTGTTCAAAATTTGAGTGCTTATACTTTTTATCAGACTTTAAACAAAATTTCAGGTTCAGGGAGTCTTTTGTCTCAAAACCAGCCTGGTTTTTTTGCGGGAAATATTAAATCTGATACAGATTCAAGCGAAAAAGTAATTGGTTTTTTTGATGTTTCTGCTTATAGCGAAAAAAGAATATTTTTTAATTTTTCGGATATATTTCCGAAAGAAAAAGTGCCAAGTTATCCTTACGATTGCCCTATTGCACTGATAACGCCAACACAAATAAGAGAACATCAGTTATTATATTGTTTTTCAGACAACAATGTTCCGCCCTGTTTTGGGACAACAGCTTATGCGGATATTGCTCAGGGAACTGGTGTGTATTTTAGTGGTTATAATTTTCTTGGCATTGTACCTAATAACGGAACAATTACTTTAGAGATGTATGATATAGAATGCGGGGACTGCACCTCATTTTCATCAAACATCAGGCCTTTATTTTGGGTAGATTAAAGAAGATAATCCTCTACGGGAAAATTGAAATTTAAAAAATGATAAAAGACCATCATTGTTAATGAAAAAAATATTTATACATAAAGTAGTAATCATAATACTAATCGCAGCTTTTGCAAGTTGTACAACTCCGTATAACTATAAAACAAATGCTTTTGAAAATGCTATTGTAATCGAAGCTACGATTACAAACCAATTAAAAAAGCAAGAAATAAAATTATCGCGTACCTATAAATTTGAAGAAGAGGGTCCCGTTTTTGAAAGTGGCGCAACCATTTCTGTACTTGATGATCTGGGCACCGTTTACGGTTTTGACGAAGAAAACGGTAGTTATTTTTCGGCAGCAGCATTCAAAGCTGTTCCGGGCAGAACCTATCAGCTCCACATCAAAACAAAAGATGGAAAGTCGTATAGTTCTACGATGGAAAAACTAACTACCGAAACGAATTTAGAGGATATCTACTCTAATGTAACAACTAAAGAAGGGGCTTTAGGCGTAGAGATTAAGGCAAAAAGTTACGACGCAACAAACAGCTCCAAATATTATCGATACGAATATGAGGAAAGCTATAAAGTCATAGCTCCGAAATGGACGCCTTACGAGGCAGTTGCGGTCCCTAAAAATACTGGCAATGCTCCTGGTGATCTTGTGATTCAGCTGAGAACAAAAGAAGCCAGAGTTTGTTATTCAACTAAAAAATCTGACAATATTATTTTAACCAGTACGAATGATCTATCTGAAGACCGCGTAGATTTTCAGGTACGTTTTATTCCTACCACAGATTATATTATAGCCAATAGATACACTATTCTTGTAAAACAATTTGTTCAAAATCTTAGTGCCTATACTTTTTATCAGACTTTAAACAAAATCTCAGGATCAGGAAGTATTTTATCTCAAAATCAGCCAGGTTTTTTATCCGGAAATATAAAGTCAGATACAGACGGTGCTGAAAAAGTAATTGGCTTTTTCGATGTTTCGTCTTACAGCGAGAAAAGAATCTTCTTTAATTTTTCAGAAATATTCCCAAAAGAAAAACTCCCAAATTATCCGTACAATTGTCCGCTTGCGCTGACAACACCAACATTAGAAAGAGAACATATAATTCCATATTGTTTTGACACAAATACTTCGCCTCCATGTGGTGGAGCTGGTCTTTATGCCAATATAGGCCAAGGAAATACCGTATATTTTTCAGGCTATAATTTTCTTGGTGCTATTCCATTTCCGCCTACAATACCAACTCCATTTTTATTAGAAACTTACGATGTACAATGCGGAGACTGCACATCTTTTTCATCAAACATAAAACCATTATTTTGGATAGACTAAAACTTTCTTTACTCGTAATAACAGCACTGTTTTTTCAACAGAATAGTGAAGCTCAAGGCAAAAACTCAGAAATTGAGTTAACTGCAATTGATACAAAAATCAATGAAGCTATTTTCGTTTCTCCAAACACAAATTCGTATTTGACGGGTGAAACTTTGCGATATAAATTATTTTGTGTTGATAAACTGAATAATACTGCATCCATATACAGCAAAATTGCTTATGTGGAATTAGTTGACAGCAATAAAAAAAGTATTTTTACACATAAGTTGTTTCTTGAAAAAGGCGGCGCAAATGGAGATTTCTTTATTCCGACCACTTTAGAAACCGGAAATTATAAATTGGTGGGTTATACGAATTGGATGCTGAATAAATCCAATTCAAATTATTTCAATATTGATATTTATATTGTAAATCCATATCAAACCAATAAAGATGCAAAAACTAATAGTCAAACCAATAATGCTGAAACAGCAGCTGCTTCACAGGATTTGACAGCGTCATCAGAGTCAATAAATTCTGGTTTGAGTTTATCCTTGGGCAAAAAAGTTTTTTCTAATCGTGAACTTATCAATTTGAAAATCAAAACAGATTCTGATGAATATTCAAAAGGAAATTACACTCTTTCTGTTAGAAAATTGGACGGTTTACTTTCTAAAAGCAAATTGAATTTTAAAGAATATTTTTCTTCTGATAAAAATCAAAATAACAATAATACAGTTGATACTCAAAACTTCGTACTTCCTGAACTTCGAGGCGAAATTATCTCCGGAAAAATAACTGAAAAAACGGCTGGAAAAAGTGTTGCGAAGAAAAACATTGCTCTTTCTATTCCTCAGAAAAATTTTGAATTTAAAATAACCGACACAGACCAAGAGGGGAAATTTGTTTTTGTTTTAGACAGATCAGTTCCCAATTCAAACATTATTATTCAGTTAATCGATACAGACAAAGAAAATTATTCTATCGAAATTGATAAGCCGAAAACTTTAAATTATAATGCTCTTACTTTTTCGACTTCAAATTTAAATACTGATTTTACTAAAAATTTAAAAGAAAGAGCCGTTGCAAGCCAAATCGAAAATGCTTATTACAACATTACGAAAGACAGCATTGCATTAGTAACAGATTCGAAAAAATTTTATGATCCGATTTCAAAAGAATATGTTTTGGATGATTTTAACCGATTCCCAACATTGAAAGAGGTTGCTGTAGAAATTGTAAAAGAAATGTATTATACTCAGACCAAAGGCAAATACGAACTGCATCTTCATGATTATGATGTAAATTATGAATTGACAGCTCCGGCATTAGTAATAGTAGACGGCTTAATAATACAAGACATCAACGAGCTTTTCGAATATAAAATGAGTAATGTTTATAAAGTCAATATTATTAATGGCGGTTATTTTTACGGAACAAAATTATTTAATGGTTTGATTTCATTTACGACTAAAAACTTTGATTACGTAAGCAAGACAAACGGAAGTTTTATAATTAGACCCGAAATATTAAGACCATTGGGCGAAAAAAATTACTATCAGCCCGATTATGCAGACAAGGCTAAAAACACAAGAATTCCGGATTACAGACATCAATTGTTATGGCTTCCTGATTTAAAATTGAATGGAAATGAAGAAAATGTCTCTTTTGCTTCATCTGATGTAAATGGTCAGTTTGAAATCATCGTCGAAGGATTTTCTGAGTCTGGAAAACCAGTTTATTCAAAAGAAATTATTGAAGTAAAAGATTCAACAATCAATTAAGATTTCAAAACACCAGTTATCACTTAAAAACTCTTACTTCAAAAACTTTGAATTAAGAGTTTTTTTTATTTGCCACGCAACCTTTTTCTCTTTTTAATACTATCAATTATACACAGAGCATTACTTAAATAATATTCGCGAAGGAATTTTAAAACTTACCAATAAAATTTGAATTTAGATCAACTCATAAAAGGCTGTATCAAGCAAAACCGACAGGCGCAGGAAGAGTTATACCAAACGTATAAAAATACTCTATTTGTTGTCAGCCTAAAATATTGCCAAAATTATAAGGAAGCCGAAGACAACCTTCATGATACTTTTATTGAAATATTCACCAGCATAAAGAATTACAAGGAAAAAGGAAGTTTTGAAGGATGGATCAAGAGAATCACGATCAACAAAGCCATAACACGCTATAAAAAATCTTACTTTTTAACACCGATCAAAGACGATTACCAGGAAGAAGAAACGGTAAAAGATGAAGAATTTAATTTACCGCTCGACATACTTCTGTCCTTTATTCAAGATTTACCCAATCAATATCGGTTGGTTTAATTTATATGAGTTAGACGATTATTCACATCAGGAGATTGCATCTCTTTTAGGAATAAGCGAAAACACCTCAAAATCAAACCTTCACAGAGCAAAACAGCTTTTGAAAGAAAAAATAAAATCGAAAAGTACATTTTACAATCAGAAGAAAAATGGAAAATAGGACTGAAATAGGAAAAGCATTCAAGGATAAATTAACGAATCTGGACAAAACGCCAAGCGATTTTGTATGGACTAAAATTGAAAAAGATCTTAATAAAAAAAAACGCAGAAGAGTTTTGTTTTGGCTTATTCCCAGTCTGTTGTTGGTTGGATTTTTGTCAACAGTAGCCATTATAAATCAAGATGATCAGGAGAAAGACAGAAACGCTGCCACACAAAAAAGAGCAAAAACTGAAACTCAGGTTGTTAAAACGTCAAAAACTCCTTCATTAAAAACAAAAATTGTGTCACCAAATAAAAGTTCCCAAACAGTTTCTATTCAAAATTCAAATACTAGCGACACTACTTTAATCAAAAAGAGCAAAACGGTAAAACTTGTAAAACAATCCAGCAAATTAATTTCTTCGACAAATGAATATGAAGAGTATGAAGTGGTGAAGAAATATAAGATCATAGTAAAGAAAGAGAAAATCAATATTAAAAAGGAAACAAAAACGAAGTTAATTGCCGGAAATAAGAATGTTAAGCCAACAATTGCTCAAAAAAAATATCCTAAAAAAAATATTGTATCAAAACATTCAAAAATAACGCATACAAAAGGCAATTCTACAAAAACGACTCCACAGCCTAAAGAAGTTACTTCTAGTACTTCTGCAATCATTGGTGAAAATTCAGAACCAAAAATTATTGAGAATCCTTCAATAATAACTGAAATTAAAAAAGATTCTATCATTAAAAGGGACAGTATTCCCATTAAAAAAAGAGCTGTAAAAAAAGAAAAAGTTGTTCCTGAAAAAATTGTAGTAAATACTAAACCTGAACGCAGAGTATATATTTACTACGGACCAGCAGTTTTTAGTTCCTTAAATAATATATCGATGATAGATCCATCTTTATCAAAACAACCAAAATCAAGTCCAGCAAGTACTTTTTATGGAGTTTACATAAAATCGATGTATAAAAAAATCGGATTTAGAGTAGGTGTTTCAAAAATTAATCTGCAGACTTCTACTCAATTAAATCAGGATGAAGTAATTCCAAATTACAGTAACATTGCATTACACCAGGAATTGACGCCTTCTTCTGTCAACAGTACTTTTGCAAATTCAACTAATATACAATTAGTTCAAAAAGTATCCTATTATGAGCTTCCCATAGAATTTAATTATGCGTTAAAAAAAGATGCGAGCAGATTAAATATAGAAGTTTTCGGCGGATTTGGGACTATGATTTTAGACCAAAGCAAATTAGAAATAAGTTCTGCTGAAGTTTCAAAACAAAATATTGGAGAAGCTCGAAACATCTCTAAAGTTAATGTTGCCTCGAATGTGGGAATTGGATTTAGTTATGAATTAACAAAGGCTTTACAAATAGATATTAACCCCCTTTTTAAATATTATCTCAATACATTTAAAAACGACAACGATACAAAACCTTATAGTTTATCACTGCAATCCGGCATATCGTATAAATTTTAAAAATATTTTTTTATTTAGTTGTAACTTTTTTGATACTTGATACGTATAACCATTTGTACACTTAAAAATTGAGGAGACAAAAACATGAGACAACTTAAAATCACCAAGCAGGTAACCAATCGTGAAACTGCATCGTTAGACAAATACCTACAAGAAATTGGAAAAGTTGACCTAATTACCGCTGATGAAGAGGTAGAATTAGCACAAAGAATAAAGGCCGGTGATCAAAGAGCATTAGAAAAATTAACAAAAGCCAACCTACGTTTCGTTGTATCGGTTGCAAAACAATATCAAAATCAAGGTTTAACACTTCCCGATTTAATTAATGAAGGAAACTTAGGTTTAATTAAAGCAGCACAGCGTTTTGATGAAACTCGTGGTTTCAAATTCATTTCTTATGCCGTATGGTGGATTCGTCAATCGATTCTTCAGGCTTTGGCAGAGCAATCTCGTATTGTTCGTTTACCATTAAACAAAATTGGTTCTATCAATAAAATCAACAAAATGTACGCTTTATTAGAGCAGTCTAACGAGCGTCCGCCTTCTGCTGAAGAAATTGCAAAAGAACTTGACATGACTGTAAATGATGTAAAAGAGTCTATGAAAAACTCTGGTCGTCACTTATCTATGGATGCACCTCTTGTTGAAGGTGAAGATTCTAACCTTTATGACGTTTTACGTTCAGGTGAGTCTCCAAACCCGGACAGAGAGTTAATTCACGAATCTTTACGTACTGAAATCGAGCGTTCATTAGAAACATTAACTCCAAGAGAGGCAGATGTTGTTCGTTTGTACTTTGGCCTAGGCGATCAGCACCCAATGACTCTTGAAGAAATTGGAGAAACTTTCGACCTAACTCGTGAGCGTGTACGTCAGATTAAAGAAAAAGCAATCCGAAGATTAAAACATACTTCAAGAAGTAAAATTCTTAAAACTTACTTAGGATAACATATATTTGTTTCAGGTTTAAAGTTTCAGGTTCTTCAAAGCAACTTGAAACCTTAAACTTGAAACTATTTTAACGCAAACAACAGTTTGATTGACTGTTCGTTTTTTGATTGATGATTGAAACTCCGGCTGATTACCGGAGTTTTTTATTTTATATTGAAAAGTTTTTTACCGTAGATTACGCCCAGGTCGCAAATCTTTGTGTTCACCAAAATTTGGGAACTTTGTAGATTCATCAAACATTCAGCATAAAACCTTGCTGCCTTTGCGTAAATATTTGCGGACTTTGCGGTTAAATTTCGATGTAAATCAGAAAAAATCTATCTTTGCAAAAAAAATAACACACACAACTACACACAATGAAGAATACACTTATTGCTCCTTCTGTTCTTGCGGCGGATTTCGCTAATTTACAACGTGATATCGAAATGATTAATAACAGTCAGGCTGATTGGTTTCATATTGATATTATGGATGGAGTTTTTGTTCCGAATATTTCTTTTGGAATGCCGGTTTTAGAAGCGATTTCAAGACATGCTAAAAAAACAATCGATGTACATTTAATGATTGTTGATCCGGATCGATATATTAAAACTTTTGCAGATTTAGGAGCAAACATCTTAAGCGTACACTATGAAGCCTGTACACACTTGCACAGAACTTTACAAGCTATTAAAGCGGAAGGAATGAAAGCTGGAGTGGCTATAAATCCGCATACTAGTATTGACTTATTAGAAGATGTTATCAACGATATTGATTTAGTTTGTATCATGAGTGTGAATCCAGGTTTTGGAGGACAGTCATTTATTGAAAACACGTACGATAAGGTTAAAAAACTAAAAGCATTAATTACACGCAAAAATGCTTCGACCATCATCGAAATTGACGGTGGTGTAACGAATAAAAATGCAAAACAATTAGTAGAAGCCGGAGCTGATGTTTTAGTAGCCGGAAGCTTTGTTTTTAAAGCCGAAAATCCTACGCAGACTATTGCCGACTTAAAAGTCCTTACTGCTTTTTAAATTTTTCAAATTAGGAAAGAAGTCAATACCAGTCATTTTTTCTAAAGTTTCTATAGGAACTACGAAATCATAAAGTGACTTATCGCTGTCTTCATTTGGAACCAAAAAAGCAATCGCTTTATGTTCTTTTCCTGCTTTAGCCAAAATAATTTTATAAAAATATTTAGGAACAGAAACTTCTTCTGTTCCTATTTTTTTATCCGATTCTTTCAAAATTCCTCCGGTTACGACATAAATATCATTGTATTTTGCTGCCCAATAACGTGTCTTTTGCTCTAAGCGATTCCAAATACCACTATTGAAATCATGCTTTTGAGGCGAAATATTCGAAGTGTAAAAAGTATCGTTATACGCCTCTTCAGAAAATTCCATATCGCCGGCCGGACAAAGGTGTCCTTTATCATAACCTGATTTTTTATAGTTACGCCAATCTGCAGAACCCGTAGTCACTTTTGGATCTTCAATAAAATAAGGTCTTTTAAAATTATTATTTTTTAAATATGCTGCCTTCAATTCATACGCTACCCATTCGGCCTGCTCAAACTTTTCATTATACGAAAGTGTGTAATAAGTATGTTTTACAATTTGTTTTGTGGTCGAAGTCGGGAGATACGCAACAGAATAGAGAGAACCCGTATTATTTTGATTAGAAACAAATGAAGATTCCTGATTTTGCGGTATTTCGCCATTATCACTCATTTCTTTTTTGCAGGATATTAATACAAGCCCCGCCAGCATTAAAACAATATAATTCTTCATTACAACAAATTTTTATTTTTAATAAACGTACAAAAAAAACGCTCCATAAACATAAGTTCATGAAGCGTTTAATACTACTATTTTAGTAAATTTAAGATTTTACTAATTTATCCTTTTTCATTTTAGGAGCTGTACCTTTTGCATATCCTTTAGACTGTAAATCATCTAAAACATTTAACGCTTCTTCAACATACACATCTTTAGACAAAGCCTGGTGCCAAACATTTCTTTTCTCTTTTAAGGTAGCATCGTTATTCATTTCAAGTTCTTCGTAAGGAAGCGATTTAAAAACTAAATTGTTTTTATAATCTGAAATTGGCTTGTATTTTTTGCCTTCATTTTCAACTTGTTCCTGAGTGGCTTTAAAACTTTGAATGTTTAGGCTGTATGTATTCTCTTTATTTTTAACGTCAATCCATTTTGCATTGTCTTCAATCAATTTGAATTGAGCATTTTGAGCAATTCTGTTTTTACTGTTTTCAATTGCTTTTCCAAAATTTTCGTTAGAAGTCCAAGTGTTATAATCCGCCTGATCTATTTTATCCCAAGGCATTGCATTATCAATATCACGTTCTCCCATTTTTAGATACGCATAACGATCCGGCATAACAACATCACTATGAACACCTTCTAACTGGGTTGAACCTCCGTTAATTCTATAAAACTTTTGTCCTGTAATTTTCAACGCTCCTAAATCTCCATAATTTGCATTACGAACAAATTGATTTAAATCTAATACGTTTTGAACTGTTCCTTTACCATAAGTTTGTTTACTTCCAATGATAACGCCACGTTTGTAATCCTGAATTGCAGCGGCCAAAATCTCTGAAGCCGAAGCTGAGAAACTATTCACCATAATCACAAGAGGTCCGTCCCACTCGATTTTTTTATCTTTATCGTATAAAACTTCTTTCTTTTTTCCTGCTGATTTCACCTGAACGATTGGTCCTTCTTCAATAAATAAACCTGCAATATCAACCACTGTCGAAAGAGATCCTCCTCCGTCATCACGAACATCAAGAACAATTCCGTTAATGTCTTCTTTTTTCAATCTCTCTACTTCAAGAGCGATATCTTTTCCGGCATCACGTCCGTCTTTATTTTCAAAATCAATATAAAATTTAGGTAAATAAATTACACCGTATTTTAAACCGTTTCTTTCTACAATACTAGATTTAGCATAAGTCTCTTCAATTTCTACTACATCTCTGATGATCGAAATAATTTTAATACTTCCATCAACTTTTTTAACGGTAAGTTTAACTTCTGTTCCTTTATGACCTTTGATTTTTTTAACAACGTCATCCAAACGCATTCCAACTACATCAACAGGCTCTTCGTTTCCTTGTGCCACTTTCAGAATTAAATCTCCGGCTTCAAGCTCTTTTCCTTTCCATGCAGGTCCGCCAGAAATCAATTCGTCAATTTGAGTAAAATCATTTTTCTTGGTTAATCTCGCTCCAATTCCTTCCAGTTTTCCACTGATATTCACATCAAAGCGATCTTTTTCTTCAGGTGCAAAATAGCTAGTGTGCGGATCGAAACGCGCCATGATAGAGTTTACGTATACTGAAAACCAATCTTCTTTATTTAAGTCTTTCATTAAACCAAAGGTATCATCTAACGATTTTAGTGAACTCTCACGAGTTTCTTTTTCTAAAGATTCAAATGATTTTTCTTTGTAATTAGCATCTTTTTTCTTTTTATCTTCTTCAATTTTTTGTTTGGTAACCAATGAAGAAAGTGTAGATAATTTGATTTGTTTTCTCCATCTCTCATTAATTTCTGTTACGTTTTTTGCATACGGAATGTGCTCATAATCCGCATTAAAAGTTTCGTCTACAGTATAATTAAAAGGCTGGGCTAAAATAGTTTTATATCTTTTTTTGCTTTCCTCCATACGCTTCATCAATCTTGCATAAGTAAGATTAAAAAACGTCAGGTCTTTATTTAAAAACTGGTCGTCTAACTGCAGTTCATATTGTTTGAATTCATCAATATCAGACTGCATGAAAAATCGCTTTGAAGGATCAAGCGCATCAATATAATCTTTAAAAATTCCTTTAGAGAACTCATCATTAATTTCAGCAGGACTATAGTGTCCTTTTTCAATAACAAAAGCTAATAATTCTAAAAGTGTTTTATCTCTATTTGGGTCCGGATCTACCGATTTATCTGCATTAATCTTAAATGCAAATAAGGTTACTGATAAGCATAATACGGCTATAAGTATTTTATAATTTCTTTTCATAAACTGAATAATAGCATTCATCAAATTTTTTAATCTAAGTTACGGTAAAAACTGTGCCAACAAAGCCAAGCTCACTATAATTTTTTGTTAAAGATATAAAAATGTTTGATGCGTGAAAATCTTCTTTTAATTAGTTGACAAATTTTATTTTATTTGTTAGTATTCTATAAAAATCTGTCACTACATTTGCTTTACTACAGCCTGAAACAACAGAATAATGTAAGTATGAAAAACAAAAAACCACTAATATTAGTTACCAATGATGACGGCATTCTGGCTCCCGGAATCAGAGCTTTGATAAGTGTCATGGAAACAATAGGAGAAGTAATTGTCGTGGCTCCGGACAAACCCCAAAGTGCAATGGGACACGCCATAACCATTAACAATACGCTGTTTTTAGATAAAATTTCAAAAGAAGGAGATGCGATAACAGAATACAGCAGTTCCGGAACTCCGGTTGATTGTGTAAAATTGGCTGTAAATGAAATTTTAAAAAGGAAACCTGACTTGTGTGTTTCAGGAATCAACCACGGATCTAATTCTTCTATAAATGTCATTTATTCCGGTACCATGAGTGCTGCTGTAGAAGCCGGAATTGAAGGCATTCAGGCAATTGGTTTCTCTCTTTTAGATTTTGACTGGAATGCTGATTTTGAACCTATAAAATCATTTGTAAAAAAGATTACTTTAGAAACGCTTGCTAATAAATTACCTCCCGGAGTTGTTTTAAATGTTAATTTTCCAAAACTAAAAGAAAATGAAATTAAGGGAATAAAAATCTGCCGTCAGGCGAAAGCCTATTATGCGCAGAAATTTGACAAAAGACAAACTCCTTTTGGGAAAGATTATTACTGGCTTACCGGAAAATTTACCAATGAAGATCAAGGCGAGGATACCGACGAATGGGCGCTCGAAAACGGCTATATTTCAGTTGTACCCGTGCAATTTGACCTGACAGCACATCATGCTATGCAACAACTTAATACATGGAAATTAAATGAATAAAAAAGACATTCTTATTGGTTTTATTATCGGAATTTTTACTTCGCTTTTAGGCAGTTATTTATTCATTACATTTTTTACAAAATTTGATGTTTCAACAGGATTTCAAACGATTCGTGAACAAGGATATTTAGGAAAGGTAATTACTCTTGGCACTATTTTAGATTTGGCTGTTTTTTTAATTCTTTTAAAAAGAAACCAGGAAATGATGGCGAGAGGTATTATTTTAGCAGTGATTGTTTTAGCAATTTCTACTTTATTTATTTAAATCTTATCTTTGCTAAACATTCTTTTTTTGCTGTGTTGCATTAGAAACACACATTCAAAAATATTTATATGAAATACTACATAATTGCTGGAGAAGCCTCGGGAGATTTACACGGTTCAAATTTAATGAAAGCTTTGTACGAAGAAGATCCTCAAGCTGATATTAGATTTTGGGGCGGCGATTTGATGCAAAAAGCGGGCGGTACTTTAGTAAAACACTATCGTGAATTGGCTTTTATGGGTTTCGTTGAAGTTATTTTTAATTTGAAAACTATTTTAAGCAATATTACTTTCTGCAAAAAGGACATCACCGAATTTAAACCTGATGTGTTAATTTTTATTGATTATCCCGGATTCAATATGCGCATTGCAAAATGGGCAAAAGCTTTACATTATAAAACACATTATTACATTTCTCCGCAAATTTGGGCCTGGAAAGAAAACAGAATCAAAGCGATTAAACAAGATGTTGATAAAATGTTTGTGATTCTGCCTTTTGAAAAAAGTTTTTATGAAGACAAACATCACTTTCCCGTAGATTTTGTGGGACATCCCTTAATTGATGCTATTCAAAACCAGCCGGCATTTGATGAAGCTGTATTCAGGAAAGAAAATCAGTTGGGAGAGAAACCAATTGTTGCCGTTTTACCAGGAAGCCGCAAGCAGGAAATTACCAAAATGCTGAGCGTTATGCTTAGTGTGGTCGATGATTTTCAGGATTATGAATTTGTAATTGCAGGTGCTCCAAGTCAGGATTTTGAGTTTTATCAGCAATTTATCAGCAATAAAAACATTAAATTTATTTCGAATAAAACGTACGATCTGCTTCGTTCTTCGACAGCTGCATTGGTAACTTCCGGAACTGCAACTTTAGAAACGGCTCTTTTTAAAGTGCCAGAAGTGGTTTGTTATAAAGGAAGCAATATCTCGTACCAAATTGCAAAGCGTATTATTACGTTAAAATATATTTCGCTGGTCAACTTAATTATGGATCAGGAGGTGGTAACCGAATTAATCCAGAGTGACTGCAATACAAAACGCATCAAAGAAGAACTGCAAAAATTATTAGAACCTAACCACCGCAAAAAACTGCTGGAACAATACGATATTTTGGAACAAAAATTAGGCGGTATTGGTGCAAGTAAAAAAACAGCAAAACTAATCGTGGCCGACTTAAAACAAGTGTAAAGATTTTTTGTTTTGAAAAAATTATTTCTTTTACTGCTTTTTTCTACTATGCTGTTTTCTTGCAAAACGGCTTCAACTGCTGTAATTACAAAAAAGGAATCGAAACGTGAAAACCGAAATACTATCAACAATCTCGTTGAAAAAGCAACAGATAAAATTGGCATTAAATACAAAGCGGCCGGAACCACAAACGCTGGTTATGACTGCTCTGGATTAGTATTTAGTACTTTCGAATCAGAAAATATAAAATTGCCCAGAAGTTCTTATGACCAGGCAAAAATTGGAAGAATTATTCAATTCGATGACGCTCAAAAAGGTGATTTAATCTTCTTTAAAACCAATAAAAGCAAACAAATCAATCACGTTGGACTTATTACCGAAAGAAATTCAAATGAGATTAAATTTGTACATTCCTCAACATCAAAAGGCGTCATCATTTCATCAACAAAAGAACCTTATTATCAAAATTCATTTGCTCAAATCAACAGAATTATTGAGTAATTACAATTAAGTAAAATATATTCTTTTTCTTACAAATTTTTAATACTTTTAGATCCATGAAAGTATTAGATTTTCCTTTGACCAAAATTACCATCAGTTTTATCCTTGGTATTTTAGTTTCTTATTATTTACAGCCTTCCATTTTCACAGCCATTGGCGGACTTATTGTTACCGCTATCCTTTTTTGTATTTTATATATCTCCGTCAAAAGCAATAAAAAACTCAATCTCTATTTTGGAATAAGCACCTATTTTATTTCGTTTTTTGTTGGAATAATTACTTTGATTATCAATAGCGACACATTTGATAATTCTCATTATACGCACAATAAAGCGGTATATAATATCCCTGAATACATTACGGTTACGTTACGTGAAAAACTAAAAAGCAATGACTATAATGACCGATATACCGCGATTGTAAATTCTATTGCAAACAAAACGTATTCTGGCCGAATTATTTTAAATGTTCAGAAAGACAGTATAAAAAACCCACTTATTATTGGAAACATTGTTAAAGTAAAGACTACTTTACAACCTAATAGTTCAAACAAAAACCCTAACCAGTTCGATTACGGTAAATATCTGTCAAACAAGCAGATTTACGCGCAGTTATATTGCAAAAAATCAGAAATTGCAATCAATAAAACAACCAAAAAAGACATTTGGTATTATTCCGGCCGCTTGCATTCCAGAATAAATAACAATCTTGAAAAAGCACATTTTAATAAAGATGAAATGAATGTTGCGCTGGCCTTAATTTTAGGACAGCAGCAGGAAATCTCACAGGATATTATTCAGGACTACCAATACTCAGGCGCTACGCACGTACTTTCGGTTTCAGGATTACATGTAGGTTTTATTATGCTGCTTATCGCTTTTGTTTTAAGACCAATTCCAAACACCCGATTTGGTGCCGCTATAAAACTAACTGCCGTTTTATTTTCTTTAGGATCTTTTGCCGTAATCTCTGGTTTGTCACCTGCTGTTTTGCGATCTGTTGTTATGTTTTCCTTTGTCGCTATTGGCACGCATCTTCGCAGGACCGGAAACATTTATCACACCTTATTAGTTTCTATTTTATTAATTCTAATTTTCGAACCTTTCTTTTTATTTGACGTTGGCTTTCAATTGAGCTATTTGGCGCTTTTTTTTATTATTTGGTTACAACCATTATTAAGCAAAATATGGATTCCAAAATATAAATTATCAACGTATTTATGGAATGCATTAACCGTTTCTTTTGCAGCACAAATTGGCACTTTGCCCTTATGTTTGTATTATTTCCATCAATTTCCGGGATTGTTTTTTATTACGAACCTTATTATTCTGCCGGTATTATCGTTTATAATGATCGCGGGAATTATTGTGATGGTATTTGCCATATTTCATAATCCGCCGGTAATTCTAGTCAAAATTTTCGAATGCAGCGTTTACCTGCTCAATAAAATGATTCATTTTGTGGCTTCATTTGAATCCTTTGTTATTCGCGATATCAGCTTTAATTTCTACTACTTATTCACCTTTTATGTATTGACCGTTAGCGCTGTTATTTGGCTAAAAAAGCCTAGCTATATGAAGCTGACAACTCTTTTAACGGCAGTAATCCTGCTGCAGGTTTCCTTTATTTATACAAAGAAAAATATCGAAAGCCAGCAAGAATTAATTGTACATAATATAAAGAAAAACACCCTGATTTCTGAACGAAAAGGAAAAAATATTATAGCCTTCACAAATGACACTCTTCTTATAAAAAATAAAAAAAATAATGCTTTTAATTCTTATTTAGTAGGAAATTCATCAGTCTTGAAGAAAACGGATAAAGTAAAAAACACCTTATTTTTTAATAATCAAAAGATATTTATAGTAGACAGTACAGGAATCTATGACCGCAGCATACAACCGGATATTTTGTTGTTAATTCAATCTCCAAAAATAAATTTAGATCGTCTATTACAGGAAATGCATCCAAAAATAATTATTGCTGATGGTTCCAATTCTTATGTGATCCAAAAAAACTGGAAAACAAGCTGCCTAAAGAAAAACATCCCCTTTCACTCGACAAGCGAAAAGGGATTCTATAAAATAAACTAGTAAGTGATTACTGCGGATTCAAAATTAAATTTGCCTCAGATATCCACGTTTTTACACCACCGCTGTTATAAGAAACTTTTCCCAGCGAGTCAAAAGAAGTCCTTCCTTTTCTGATATAAGCACTTGCCATGCATACAGCGGGTAACTCCTGAACAGCAAAAGCATTTTTCAATTTTAGATTTTGCTCTCTGGTCTCAGCAGATGCCGCAATATCAGAGAGGTCCAGTTTTACTAAAATAACATTACTACGAGACCATTTTTCAAAATCAGGGGTCTTAAAAACTTCATTATTAAGATTTTCTGAAACGCCTGTTCCTGTAAATAAAATCAATAGAGGTTTTCTTTTTTCATTACTCATAGCAATCGCATCAGACATGCTGCTTGTCCAGACTATGTTTTGCGACTTCATACAAATTGTAAAGAAAAAGAACATAAGCATAAGTAGTTTTCGGGCCATAAAATAGGTGTTTAAATTACATTAATGAAACTAAATTAACATAATTGAAAAACCAAACAAGTAAATTATGAAAAAATACAGCAACAAAAACTACGAAAAACGAAATTTATTATTAAAATCGCAAATTTTAAACAAACCAAAAAAAATGTCCTGTTTAAATATCAAAACCTCTGATTTCAAGGCGAAGTAAATTCTTAAAAAAAAATATCCCTTTTTACACTTGGCAAAAAGGGATCCTACAAATTAAACTAAGAAAACTTAATTTAAGTTAATCTTTATTTATACTTATTCACTCGGATGCAAAATCGCATTCGCTTCTGCAATCCACGCTTTAGCTCCGCCTGGTTTATACGATAGTTTTCCTAAGGCATTAAAAGTTGTTTTATTCTTTCGAACAGAAGCAATGGCATAACACACTTCCGGCAGTTCTTCAACACCAAAAGCATTTTTCAATTTGATGTTTTGTTCTTTGTCTCCATCAGAAGCAGATGAATCTGATAGATCCAGTTTTACCAGTACAACGTTATCGCGTGACCAAACGGCAAAATCTGGGGTTTTAAAAACTTCATTCTGAAGATTTTCCGGTACACCTGAGGCAGTGAATAAAATTAACATTGGTTTTCTTTGTTCATTACTGATTGCGATGGCATCAGTCATATTTGTTCTCCATGCAAGGGTTTGCGCCTGCAACAAAAATGAACCTAAAAAAAATAGTAGGATAAGTAATTTTTTAGTCATATCAATTTGGGTATTGGTTAGTATAGCATGACGAAATTAACATTATATTTTAATTTTCCAATATTTATTGGTATAAAAAATACATTATATGTTTTTTTATTTACAATAAAATATTAAACCAATAATTTACCAAAATGGGATCAAATACTTTTCCTACAAAACAAAAAAACTCCTTACATTTCTGTAAGGAGTTTTACAACAATAAAATATGTTTTTATTTATTTTAAGATTTCTTTGGATGAACAATTCCATCAGCAACAGTCAGCCATGCCGACGGTCCGCCTGCAACATAACCCGTTCTCCCAAGTCCTGTAAAATTAATTTTTCCGTCTTTGGACTCAGCACTTGTAAAAAATACAGTAGGAAACCCCTGAATTCCGAAAGCTTGCTGCAACTCATTATTCTGAGTTTTTAATTCAGGTGTTTGAGGTGTTCTTTGCGGATAATCCAATTCGACTAAAATTACATTGTCAGAAGCCCATTTTTTGAACTCTTCTGTTTTTAAAACTTCATTCTGCAAACGAATGCACCATCCGCACCAATCGCTTCCGGTAAAAAACATTAACATTGGCTTTTTCTTGTTATTACTTACCGTGATTGCCTCTTTCACATCAGTATACCATTTTAGTTCTTGTGCCTGCGTTGCAAAAGCACCTGCTAAAAAGAAAGCTATTAAAAGTAATTTTTTCATATCTAATTAATTTTCAGCAAATTTAAGCAAAAAACAAATTGCAAAATAACTGTTATTTTACTTCTTGCATTAATTTTTTGATAAGCGGCGTTGTAATAATCAAAACAACCCCCGCAATAAGAGAGTACAATGCTAATTGATAATAACCATCTGTGTAAGCCAAAAGCTTAGACATTAAGGTAGTTCCTGTATTCGCATCAGACATTTCAGCTCCTAATTTTCCTGCCGCAAACTGCCCGAAAGCACTTGACAAGAACCATAATCCCATCATCATTCCAAACAATCGTTTAGGAGACAATTTGGTAATTACAGACATTCCGATTGGGCCAATACATAATTCTCCAAGTGTATACAAAAGATATCCCAATGCAAAAACATCTAAAGAACTCAATCCGTCTGCATCGACAAAAAATCTCGCGCTGTAAAAAATAAAGAAACCTGCTGCCAGTAAAATAAAGGACAGACCGAATTTAATCACTGTATTTGGTTCGATTTTTCGTTTGTAAAGAAAAATCCATAGCAATCCAACCAGCGGACTGAAAATAATAACATACAGCGAATTTATACTATTATTAACCACATTTGGATCTATATTGAAAAATAGCAATCTGCTCGACAAATTATCTTTTGCAAACAATGATAAAGAACCACCAGATTGCTCTGAAATAGCCATAAACATGAAGTAGCCAAAAATAAATACAAATGCTGCTAAAAGTTTATACTGCTGTTTTCTGTCTTTAATCTTTATCAATTCATACAAGAAGTATCCTATCGCTGCAACTCCAATCGTGTACATGAAATACTCCGTAAAGTCTGAATTAATAACCATTATATATACTAATGGTATCACCAAAAATGAACCAACATAAACAGCTGTTTCATAACTGGTACGTTTTTTAGCCGAATGATTTTCTAAAGGAGAATTCCCTATTGGTGCTAAATATTTTTTAGTTAAAAGAAAGGTTATAACACCAATAATCATTACAATTGCTGCAGATAAAAAGCAAAGGCTCCACGAATAGTTTTTCCCCAAATAAATAGGAATTGCACCGCCCAGCATTCCTCCTATATTAATTCCTGCATAAAACAATCCGTAACCTGCATCACGGCGTCCGTCATTTTCATGATATAATTCACCAACCATTGAAGACACATTGGGTTTAAAAAAACCTGTTCCAATAATAGAAAGTGTGATTCCGTAATAAAAGAAATCATGCGGATTCGCTGCAATAAGCAAATTCCCTAAGATCATTACGATTCCTCCAAAAAGAAGTGACTTTTTAAATCCCAGAATTTTATCGGCAAAAATTCCGCCAATAAAAGTAAAAGCATAAACAAAAGCCTGAATGGCTCCATATTGAAGACTAGCCTCTCCATCAAGTAAACCTAATTGGTCTACCATGAAAAAAGCTAAAACTCCTCTCATTCCGTAGAAGCAGAAACGCTCCCACATTTCAACCAAAAACAAGTACCACAATTGTTTTGGGTACTTGCCTTTAAAATTTTGAATTTCCTCTAAAGTGATGTTGTTTTCCATATTATCTTACGCCGTGCATCATTTTCTTCAATAATGGAGTTAAAGCAAATAATACGATTGCAGCGATACCTGTAAGAACTACAAACACCATAAAAAATTCGTATAAATTATGAATTATAAATCCTGCAAATTGTGGATAAGAAACAGTTACAATACTTTTCTCTTTAATAAGATCAAATTCTTTTGCTGTAAATGTGGTATCTTTTGCTGTAAAAGTATTTACAAATTTCACATTAGTCTTAGCCGCAAGTTCTTTTTGGCTTTTTATTTCAGCAATAGTTTCAATCTTTTTTTCTACATCTAAATTAAACTCTTTCGATTTTTCTTTATCGATTTTAGCAATCTGTAATTTAGCTAAAGCAAACAATTCTGCTCCATTTGCTACAGATTTATTCTCCAATATAGAGGCCAAATCAATATTTACCTTTTCTGCAGCTTTATATTTATCTCCAGTTGGAGGCAAAATAGATCCTAAAGTTCCACCCAATGCATAACCTGAAGCATTAGACAGGAAGAAAACTCCAAACAATAAAGAAGCAAAACGTTTTGGCGATAATTTACCTACCAATGATAAACCAATTGGAGACAAGCACAACTCAGCACAAGTGTTTAAGAAATACAATAATATCAACCATTTCACCAATAACAATCCAGAAGTTCCGATGTATGAAACCTGAGTTGCAATCATAAAGAAACTCACTGTAATCATCACCAAACCTATAGCCAGTTTTACCGGTGATATTGGTTCTTTGCTTTTTGCTCTTAAATAATCCCACAATACACTAAAAGGAACTGCAAGGACAACAACAAATAATCCATTAAAAATCTGTACCATTGATGGTGGCATCTGCCAGCCAAAAAAGTGTCTATCTGTTTGATTGTTTGCGATAAAAGTTAAAGATGAACCTGCCTGTTCAAAAGCTGCCCAAAAGAAAATAATAAAAAATGAAACAATATAAATTACAAAAATTCTATCTCTTTCGATTTTAGTCAATGAAGAATCAGATATAATCAATCCTGCTAAAGCCAAACCGCTTGAATAAATTAAGGTATAAATTAAATTTTGCCCTACTACATAGTGAAAAAATAAGCCTAAAATTATAAATGCAACTCCTGCACCAATTAAAGCTTTACTAGAAAAATTAGCCTTTTGAGCTTCGCCTTCTTCAAAATCTGATGCTACATTTTTAGACGGCAATCCACCTAATGGTCTTCCTTCCGGAGTAACTACATATTTATTTTTTAAGAAGTAAAAAAGTACTGTTCCTAAAAGCATTGCAATTGAAGCTGCCAGGAATCCCCATTTAAAAGCATGAATATCTCTTACACCGCCTGTATCAACAACATCTCCTAATAACGGGCAGATTGACTGACCTAAAAAGGCACCAATATTGATTCCCATATAGAAAATCGTAAAAGCAGTATCCAGTTTTGTTTTTTCTTGTTTTGGATACAAACTTCCTACCATACTGGAAATGTTTGGTTTAAAAAATCCGTTACCAAAAACAATAGCCCCTAAACCGCAATACATAATAGTAGTTGCTAAACTTAAATTAGTGCCAAAAACACTACCGCTGGTAAACAATAATAATTGCCCAACAGCCATTGTTAATCCACCTAATAAAATACAGTTTCTGTTACCCAAAAAACGATCGGCAACAAAACCTCCCAACATTGGCGTTAAGTAACAAAGTCCAAGGAAACCACCATAAATCAATGATGCTTCTTCTTCTTTCATCAATAATGAATTCACAAGAAATAAAGTCAATAAAGCCCGCATTCCATAAAAATTGAATCTCTCCCACATCTCCGTTCCAAACAGTACCCACAATCCTTTTGGATGGCCAGTTTTTACTTGAGTTTCTCCCATATTATTCATTATTATTAAGGTTAAATAGATTTAGATTATAAATTTTCTTTGATAAAGTTAGTCATTTTATTGTAAAGCTGAATTCTCGTTTTACCGCCATAAATACCGTGGTTTTTATCTGGATATATCTGAGAATCAAATTGTTTGTTGGCCTGAATCAAGGCTTCCATCATCTGCATTGAATTCTGCACATGAACGTTGTCATCGCCTGATCCGTGAATCAATAAAAATTTGCCTTTTAATTTATCAACGTGATTTATTGGAGAATTCTGATCGTATCCGCTTGCGTTTTCCTGAGGCGTCTGCATGTATCTTTCTGTGTAAACGCTGTCATAAAATCTCCAGTTTGTAACCGGCGCAACGGCGATTGCCATTTTGAAAACGTCGTTTCCTTGAAAAATACAATTTGAAGCCATAAATCCGCCATAACTCCAACCCCATATTCCTATTCTTGAAGCATCAACATAAGGATAAGACCCAATTACTTTTGCCGCATCGATTTGATCTTCGACTTCATATTTACCCAATTGCAGCTGTGTTACTTTTTTAAATGCTGCACCTTTAAAACCAGTACCTCGACCATCAACACAAGCCACAATATAACCTTGCTGTGTTAACATCATAAACCAATACTCGTTAGAACTTCCCCATGCGTTGGCAACTTGCTGTGATCCCGGCCCAGAATACTGAATCATAAAAACAGGATATTTTTTTGAAGGATCAAAATCTTTTGGTTTCATAATCCAGGCGTTCAGTTCGTTTCCTTTTGCCGTTTTTAAAACAAAAAAATCTTTTGATGGCAAATTATATGCTTCCAGTTTAGCCGATAGGTCTTTGTTATTCTCGATAACCTGAATTTCTTTACCTGCCTTTGCCTCATTTAGCGTATAGGTTGTAGGCTGAGAAGCGCTAGAATAAGTATTTATGAAGTATTGGAAATTTGGGCTGAAGGTAGCCCCGTTTGTTCCTGTATTTTTTGCAAGAGCAAGTTTATTTTTTCCCTCTAATGAAATACGGTATATCGCTCTGTTAATTGAACCATTTTCTGTAGATTGGTAGAAAATAGTTTTGGTTTTTTCATCGAAACCGTAGTATGAAGTTACTTCCCAGTTTCCTTTTGTAACCTGATTTTTAAGTTTTCCTGTTTTATCATAAACATAAATATGATTAAAACCATCTTTTTCGCTTGTCCAGATAAAACTGTTGTCTTTTAAGAAAGTCAAATTATCCGTAACATCAACATATGCTTTGTCCTTTTCATTCAAAACCACTTTTGCAGCAGCGGTAGTTCCGTCTACAAATAACAAATCAAGATTATCCTGGTGGCGGTTAAGAACCTGAGCTGATAATGTATTGTTATCATTTGTCCACTGCAGTCGTGCAATGTAGAAATCATTATAATTTCCTAAATCAACTTTTTTAGCTGTATTTGATGCTGCATCATATATATGTAACGAAACGATTGAGTTTTTTTCTCCTGCTTTAGGATATTTAAACGTTTCAATTGTTGGGTATAAATCTTTCTTAAATATTGACATTGAAAATTCAGGAACCGCGCTTTCGTCAAAACGAATGTAAGCAAGTTTTTTACTGTCTTTACTCCAGTCGAAAGCCCGGACAAAAGCAAATTCTTCTTCATAAACCCAGTCCGTAATACCATTAATAACAGCATTTTTCTTTCCGTCAGTAGTAACGGCGGTTGATTTTTTTGAAGCTAAATCATATACATAAAGATTATTTTCTTTAGCGTAAGCAATTTTAGTTCCATCAGGCGAGAAAGTAGGTTCCTGAATTTGAAAATCGAAAAGTTTGGTTAGTGATTTAGAAGCGATATCATATAAAAAATAATCTGCCGTAAAGGAGTGGCGAAAAATCTGATTCGTATTATTGGCAATTAAAATCTTTTTTTCAGAAGCATCAAAAGTATAACTGTCAATTCCGTTGGCAAGTTGTTTATGATCTTTAGTATCGATTAAATTGGATACCTTTTTTAAAGTAGCAAAATCATACAAACCAATCTGCATGCTCCTGCTTGCCTGATCAACATTTAAAACAGTATATTGATCTGTATTTTTTAACGATTGTAGTTCGTCCATTCCTTTAGCACGAAATGTACCGCCATAAATGTTTTCAACAGTGATTTTTTGTTGTCCGAAAACGGTTGCAACTAAAAATAAAAGTACCAGCGTAATTTTACTTGTATTCATAGAATTATTTTAAATATAAAAAAGAGCCCAATTTTAGTAAAAAAAATAAACATAATACACATTTTAAGTGTTAAATGTTAAAAAAAATAATATTTACCTGTTTTGATATTTTAAATACATTAGAAACAAAACTCTTAAAATAGTATATTTGCTGCAACATTATTATTTAATATACTGAGAATGAACAACGCTGTTGCCGGATTTTCTAAATTATCCAAAAAAGAAAAAATAAACTGGATTGCCAATTCCTATTTTTCAAGCCCTGAAGAAGCCCTGAATATTATAAGAAATTACTGGAATTCAGACGACAAGCTCCAACAACTGCATGACGAGTTCATAGAAAACACCATTACCAATTTTTATATTCCATTAGGTGTTGCTCCCAATTTTTTGATTAACGGAAAGTATAAAACCATCCCAATGGCAATCGAAGAAAGTTCAGTAGTTGCCGCTGCCTCAAAAGCTGCAAAATACTGGGCTGCCCGAGGCGGATTTAAAGCAACTGTAATTGACACCGAAAAAATTGGCCAGGTACATTTTACATTTAACGGAGACGATGCAAAACTGCAATCGTTCTTTGATCAGATAAAACCTAAATTTTTTACTGATACACAAAGTATTACTAAAAACATGCAGCAACGTGGAGGAGGTATTTTAGATATTAAACTTAAAAATAAAAGAAGTTTACTCGAAAATTATTTTCAGCTTCACGCCACTTTCGAAACCAAAGACAGCATGGGCGCCAATTTCATCAATTCGTGCTTAGAACAGTTTGCTGCTACATTGAAAGAGGAATTTCAAAATTCTGATTTATTTTCTGAGGATGATTCTCTGAAAATAATAATGAGCATTTTATCTAATTATGTACCGAATTGCATTGTCCGCGCAGAGGTTTCATGTCCGATTGAAGATTTAACGGAGAAACATATTCAAAATCCACAGGAATTTGCCGAACGTTTTGTTCAGGCCGTGCAAATTGCCGAAGTCGAGCCTTTTAGGGCTGTAACGCACAATAAAGGAATCATGAATGGTGTTGATGCCGTGATTTTAGCAACCGGAAATGACTTTAGAGCTATCGAAGCCGGCATACATGCTTACGCTTCGAGAAATGGCCAATATGCCAGTTTATCACACGCTAAAATAGAGAACGGAATTTTTACTTTCTGGCTCGAAATTCCACTAGCGCTGGGAACTGTCGGCGGATTGACTTCGCTTCATCCTTTGGTGAAATTATCCCTCGAAATGCTCGAAAAACCTTCTGCCAAGGAATTAATGGAAATTGTTGCCGTAGCCGGTTTAGCACAGAATTTTGCTGCTTTACGATCACTCACCACTACCGGAATTCAGGAAGGGCACATGAAAATGCACTTAAACAATATCATTAATCAATTTGAAGCTACAGACGAAGAACGCCATTTAATTAAAGTACATTTCAAGAAAAATGCCGTTTCACACAGCGCAGTAGTTGAATTTATTGAAAATTTAAGAAAATAATCCTAGTATAAATTCCAAATATTTTAGTTTGAATAAATTTCAAATCCCAATTATAATTGGAATTTATGTGAAACATAATACATCGTATGCCAACAACCTATTATAGTAACGGAAAACTATTAATCACCGGCGAATATCTGGTTTTAGATGGTGCCCGGGCTTTTGCATTACCAACCAAATTTGGTCAGAATTTAATTGTAGAAAACGGATCAAATAAAGAAATTCAATGGAAAAGCTATAATTTTGACGAACATCTTTGGTTCGAAGACACTATTTTATTTTCTGAAATAATAGAAAATGTAAAGGGTTCTGTCGAAACTGTCAAATCTACCCTGATAAATATCCTTCATGAAGCTTATTTATTAAATCCCGATTTTGTAGGTCAGTCCGAAGGATACAAAATCAGTACGCAGCTTACATTCCCAAAAAATTGGGGCTTAGGCACATCGTCTACGTTATTGAACAACATTGCCCAATGGACTAAAATTGATGCCTTTACACTTCTTAAAAACAGTTTTGGCGGCAGTGGCTACGATATTGCCTGCGCGCAAAACGACACACCCATTATTTACCGATTAGGGGAGAATTTACCAATCGTAGAAATTGCTGCTTTTGATCCGGATTTTACACAGAACATTTTCTTTGTTTACCTTAATAAAAAACAAAATAGCAAAGCGGCAATAAATGCTTACTATAATAATAAAAATGAAGATCTGGCGCAGAACATTCGAGATAATAACAAAATTACCGATGCCGTTTTACACGCCAAAACCCTTAAGGAATTTGCAATCGCGCTGCAAAAACATGAAATCCATTTGAGTAATATTCTAGAAATACAAACCATCAAAGAAATAGCTTTTCCAGATTTTAATGGCGTTGTTAAAAGTTTAGGAGCTTGGGGAGGAGATTTTGTAATGGTGATTTCAAGAGAAAATCCTATTGATTATTTTATTTCAAAAGGATATGAAACTATTCTTTCTTACGACGAAATGATTTTACAGGCATAAAATGCCAGGCTGCAGTTATATTAAAAAAAAAGCAAACTAATTAGTTTGCTTTTTTTGATTTTATATGTTTTGTTTCAAGACGGTGCACTTTTTGCGTTTCTTGTTCATTAGATTCTATTAGTGTATTATGAAGACGCTCTGCCATTTTTTCTATACTGTTTGTAATAGAATCATATACCAGCTCCATACGGCGATGTTTCTCTTCTTTTACTGCTTTTAAAACATCTTCGACAAAAATTTTATCATATTTTTCAGCAACAGAATCACGAGTATTGGTCAGTCTGATGACATAATCGTTACTTAAAATCGTAACTTTAAAATGCTGTTCCTCATTGCTAAGATAATATTTACCACCCAGTTCATCAACGTTGATGTCTGTAGTGCTGACTTTTAAAAGTTCCGTAATTATTCCATAAATATGATTTTCTATTTTGGAATATACTTTCGGCTTTCTTCTTAAAAATTTAAACATTAAATGCTTTATTTTTAAAGTAGTTTTCACTCATTTGTTTTTGGTTTCTTTTGAATTTTATTTTACGAAATTCATTTGGTAAAATAAAATTCGCACAAATTAACTGCAATATTTTGAATATCCCAAATTTTTTAAATTATATTTCTATTATTCCTATATAACTTAAGAAATCAATTCGATTTTTATTACAAAAATAATTAAATATTTCATATTTAAAAAAATATGTTTTGCATCTCGATTCACCATAAAACACTGGATAACAGTACAAATAGCAACAAATATTAAAACCCTGAAGTGATGATCCGCATTTTATTATCGGATCCAGCCACTTTCTTTGCTGGTTTGTCGAAGATCGAAACTTTGACAAAGCTCTGCTCAGCAGCCAGACAGGATTTTATTCTATAAAAAAACCCGAAACGCTAACGTTTCGGGTTTATATTTGAAGTTTAACTGCTAATTAGTAGTTAAATTGTAATCTGTTATCTTCAATTTTAGCATTGTTTTTCAAAGCTGGTAAGATTCTGTTTGAATCAGATGCGCTTTGTGCTTTTACTTTCGCTACATATTCTGCATGGTTTGCAATTGCAGGTGCTTTGATAGTGCTAATATTTTTCACTACATACACTCCTGTATTTCCTTCAATTGGAGCAGATACCTTATTAGCAGTCAGAGCGAATGCATTACCAACAACTTTAGGCTCTTGCCCAACACCACCAGGTAAAACTGGGTTTTCCATCGTAATATTAGCAGCTTGTTGTACTGTTACGCCAGCGCTTTTAGCAATTGCCTCAAGGCTTGAACCTGTCATTTTTGCTTTTAGCATCTCTGCTTTTTTCTTGTTTTTCAAGATTGGCTCAACGTAAGGTCTTGCTAAGGTTACAGATACTAAACCTGATTTGTTTTCGCTTTTGTATTGTGCAATTACGTGACCAATATTAGCTAATTCAAAACGTTTAACGTCTCCAGTATTAGTTTCTTTATCAAATGCCCATCTTATAATGTTACGTTGGTTTCCTAAAGGACCAAACGCTTCATCCATAGCTTTAGCAGTTACCGGAGGAGCTGCTTTTAATCCTAATTCTTTTGCAGCAGCATTAAAATCTTTATCGGCAGCATCCATTTCAAATTTAGTTGCCAATGTAAATACTTTATCAGAAGTAGCTTCAGAAGGCTCGATTTTTTGAGCAATTGTAGCTAAACGAATTCCGTCTTGTTTATCTGTAATTTTGATAATGTGAAATCCGAAAGGAGTTTCAACTAAACCAACTTTTCCAATTCCGTTATTGAATACAAAATCATTGAATGGTTTTACCATTTGGTTTGGACCAAAATACCCTAAATCTCCACCTTGTTGTGCAGATGAATCGTCAGAACTTGTAAAAGCCAACATCATGAAACTATCAGGATTTGCCTGAACTTGCGCTAGAATTTCTTCAGCTTTAGCTTTAGCTTCTTCTTTCGTTCTTTTTTCTTTTGCATTTGGAGTTTGAGATCCTTCGTAGCCAATTAAAATATGGCTTGCTTTTGCGTTAACACCAGCTTTAAATCCTAAAGATTTAGAAATAGCATAATATCTTCCGTATACGTATGGCCCGTAAATTGATCCTGCTGGCAAGCTGAATAATTTGTCAGCATCTATTGCCGGAAGGCTGTTTTTTGGTACATAACTAGAATCATAAGGAACATCAGAATTTGAATTTACAAATTCAGCAATGTTTGTTGCGTTTCTGAAGCCAGCTAAAGTATCGTTTTTACCAGTTTTTGCATTGTACTCTACTCTTCCGTTTAAAAGAGCAGTGATTTTTGATTTAATTTCAGCCTCGTCTTCTTTTGAAGCTTTGTCTTCTACTAAAACGTATTGAATTTCACGAGTAGCATCCGCTTTGAATTTTTTCTCGTTTTTCTTCATATAATCTACAATCTCTGAATCAGTAATTTTTACATCACTATCTTTAATAGAAGAATATAATGCAGCAGCATAAGCAAAGTTAACTTTGTTAGCTTCCATTTCATATTTCAACTTTCCTTCGCTTGCAGTTGTATAAAGTCCAGATTTTACTAATGTATTGTAAATTTGGAATTTTGCGTTTAATTCAGCATCTTTTTCTTTATCAGAAATATATTGAGCCGCTTCTGGATTTGTTTTGAAGTATTCTTTGAATTTTACAACATCAAAAATACCAGCTGCATTTAAAAACATTGGGTTTTTACCAATATTTGGATCTGATTTTAAAACCTCAATAAGGTGTTTTTCACCAACTCTTAATCCTAATTTATCAAACTGAGCTGATAATAATGCAATTGAAACTTCTTGGTCCCAAACTCTGTTTGCAGCTTCAGTAGAAGTAATCCCTTGCCCACTTTTTTCAACATTACTAACTTTAACTCTAAAGTCTTCAAATGAAATATCTTTTCCATCGATGCTTCCTACATCTTTTGAACTTTGACCGAAACTTCCTTTAGTGAATAGATCTTGTATTATAAATGCAAATAATGCAAGTGCAATAACTCCTATCAATAATGCGGAACGCTGTCTAATTTTTGCTAAAACTGCCATTTTTATTATCGTTAATTTTATATTCAGTTTGCGAAAATACAATTATCTAGTTAATAACAATACAACTAGCGTTTTATTTTACACAATTTTTTTTATTAATTTAAAAATTTACTCTTTTATTGTCAATTTGACCAATTCAATTTTCTTATTTGTTGCCTCTTCAATTATGAAATGGTAGCTGTCAATCGCTATTTCATCGCCTTTTTGGGGTATTTCTTTCGTAAAATTGACTATAAATCCTCCGAGCGTTCCGTAAGAATCTTCTTCAGGAATCATCAGCTTATATGTTTCATTTAGATACTCAACATCTAAACGGGTAGAAAACAAATACTTGCCATCTCCTAAATCCTGCTCGATTAATTCTTCATCTAAATCGTGCTCGTCTTCGATTTCTCCAAAAAGTTCTTCAACAATATCTTCAATTGTTATAATTCCGGAAGTTCCTCCATATTCGTCTAACACAACCGCTACATTTCTTCTCTTTTTAATCAGAAGATTCAAGGCATCTTTTATCAAAATGGTTTCAGGAACAAATTCAACAGTCATTAGGACTGATTTTATTGTTTTAGGCTTTTTAAATAAATCAAAAGAATGCACATAACCCAAAATATCATCTAATGAATTCTGACTTACCACAATTTTAGAATAACCGGTTTCAATAAATAAATCTTTAAGATCTGCTATACTTTCAAATAAGTCTATGGCAACAATTTCAGTTCTTGGCGTCATAATATCACGCGCTTTTACGCCTGAAAATTCTAACGCATTTTGAAAGATCTGAATTTCAGAATCGACTTCTTCATCATCTTCAACAGAATTCATTTGTTCGGTAATATAATTTCCGAGTTCTATTTTACTGAAATACAATTGCACCTGGTCCCCCTCTGTCTTGAAAAATTTTCTCAAAACAAAATCAGAAATCCAGATAAAAAATGTTGAAACATAATAGAATAACCGATAAAACAGATAGGCCGGAATTGCAAAAAACTTAATTAATGAGTTGGCATAGATCTGAAAAAGTACTTTTGGCAGAAATTCAGCTGTGGCTAAGATTACAAAAGTCGAAATTAGAATCTGAACAAATAAACTGGTCCAGTTCGATAATTCAAATCCCAAACCGTTGATGCATTTTAAAATTACATCTCCCATGTAAAACCCATACACTACCAACGCTACATTGTTGCCAATAAGCATTGCCGCAATAAATTTTGATGGATTCTCGGTAAGCTTTGTTAGAATCTGAGAAACAAAATTATCTTGTTTTTTTTCGATTTCAAGATAAATTTTATTCGAGGAAATAAAGGCTATTTCCATTCCTGAAAAAAAGGCTGATAGTATTAAACATAGTATTATAATACTAATTTCCATTTTTTATTGCTTTTTATTACGTTCATCAAATTTCCTGACAAATTTTCTTCTGAAGAAAAACATAAACACGGCCATGCCTGCAATTACAAAACTTAAGGCATAACTTTCATTTCCTTCATTTAACTTTATAATACCGTCGTAAATAAAATAAAGTGCAAAAACTATGTAAACGTACTGTGTGTATTTTAAATAACCCATAATGTGTATTTTATTCGTTTGATTCTATTTCGCCGCTGATTCGCTGCGAATTAATCACTTTAAAATCTTTACTAAAATCAATTCCCTGCCCGTATGAGACCCCTTTAGCATCTGTAAGCTTGAATTTTCTCTCGGTATAAAACCATTCGTTTTTTTGATCAAAATACAATTGCTCGGTTTCTAAAACCTGCCCTGCTTCAGATGTGATTTTAACCTTTCCCTGCAGATCTATTATTCCGGTATTTTTATAAGAAACCGCATAATTTGATTTTATAAAGGTACGTTTTTGTTTTTTATCATATAAAGTAACATCAAGACCTTTAGGAAATTCAGTAAAAGGAAAATCGAGATTAGAATAATCAAGCATTTTGGGACTTATCAAAACACCTGTTATACGTCCTGAATCTGTATATTTTATATTCACTGTATCTGCATCACTTGCCGGAACAAATTCTGAGAAATTAATTTTCTGAACGTCTTTAAAATTACTTTCGCATCCAAAAAACAGCGTCACAGCGAGAACTGTGACAAGGTTTATAATATATCTCTTTGGTAAATTCATTTGCCAAATGTAGTAAATTGTAATGAGCTTAAAAAAACCTAAAGGCAGTATACTACGCCTATTGGAATTTACTTTTCACAAACCATCTGTCATTGAATGAGAAACTCAAGCTAACGTTGAAATAATTCTCCTGAACTAAGTTTGCAGAAACGGTTCCTCTTTTACCAAATTCAAGCCCAACGTTAACGTTAGAAAAAGATCCGTTGCCAAGTGGAATTCCAGCTCCCAAATTCATTCCAATATCATTTATAGACTGGTTATTTATTACCAGACCAATTTTTTCATATTTCAATCCTGCTCGGTAAGTGATCCTGCTGAAATAACTTGAAAAAGAAGTATAGTTTGGAAGATAATAACCTCCGATTGCATATTTAGTATATTTTTCATAACGCACATTTTCAGCTGCATTATAGTAATTCGCAAATTCTCCATCACCTTGAAAAGCCAATGTTGTACCAACCAGCCATTTTCTGGCTTTCCCAATACCAGCACCAAAGGTTACTTTATTAGGAAGTTTTAATTTTTGAGAAACATCCGGATAAGGGTAAGGATCAGGATCTCCAGATACTGAGATTACTCTTGTATTATCAGAATTTAAAGTACTTGAAAAAGTGTAGCTTAAACTCGTAAACAAAGACATTTTGCTGTTAATTTTTGTTTGATACATTGTACCTACATTAAAACTTACTCCGGATAATTCTGAAGTATTAACTTCTGAAGTCGTGTTTTGCACGCCTGTAACAGCTTCTAAACTTGTTGTTGTAATTTCACCAAAATTATATTGCACATCAGCACCAATATTCCAATTTGGTCTGATTTTGTACCCTAGCCCCAAATATACTTTATTAACACCGCCTTTTCCGCTCAGCTGCGAGCTTGTTGCTCCTTCTGTTGCTGAATTATCGTTTAGAATTTTATACCCCACAGAAGTTACAGGAACCAAACCAAACGATGCCCCAAATTTTCCCATTGGAATTCCTATTGCTATATAATCAAAAGTAGATCTTTGCGCATTGGCAGATTCTGAACTGGTTTTTAAGGCTGAACTTCCAAAAGTCCCTCCAATTGTAAAAGTTGTTTGTCTCAAACTAGCATAACTTGAAGGATTTTCGATATTCAAGTGAATACTGTCCTGCTCTACTGAAACTCCTGCCATAGATCTATTCTCGAGAGTTCCTTTAAATCTTACATCACCAATTCCATAAAAAGAATATGGTGAAGCAGTACCTTGTTGAGCAAATGAAACGAACGATATAAGCAAACAAGCGCTTATTATAATTTTTTTAATCATTGTCGATTTTATATTGAAATGTTTGGTTCAAACTCTCCAAAAGGAAATTTGAATTGGCAAATATGGTATTTTTTAATCGTTTAGCCAAAAATTCTGCGTCTCCACCAGTTAAAATTATTATAAAATTTGCAAAGTTTGCCTTATATTCATCGATAAAACCGTCAATCTCATAGACGAACCCATTGACAACTCCGGAGTGTATGGCCTGTATTGTTGAGTTTCCGATATATTGTTCAGGCATCTCCAAAGCGAGCAAAGGCAGTTTAGCCGTGTAGCTGTGCAGTGATTCATACCTAAGTCTTAGACCTGGCGAAATAGCTCCGCCCAGATAATTATCATTTTCGTCGACAAAATCGTAGGTTATACAAGTTCCGGCATCAATT
>Ga0247811_1000051_pt1 | contig 42570 bp, 73 predicted proteins | sample UWRJL134311R1_FD_189018 | JGI IMG/M metagenome (GOLD analysis project Ga0247811, IMG submission 189018) | Plant litter microbial communities from Arlington Agricultural Research Station in Wisconsin, United States - UWRJ-L134-311R-1 | ecosystem: Environmental > Terrestrial > Plant litter >...
CATTTCAATCGCGAGCTGCGGGCGCCGGAAATGGAGGCGTCGAAGGTCCTGACGATCACGGCGGAGACGACGTACCTACCCGCCGACTTCCTAGCGATGCGCGCGATCTTTCAGGAAGGCAGCCCGGACACGCCGCTGGTGAGCATGTCGCCGGCAGGCTTGCTCGCCACCTATCAGGGGCGGTCTGGCACGCCCGCGGGTTATTCGATCGAGGGGTTGCGACTGCGTGTCGCGCCAGTCGGGGCAACAACGCTGGAGATGGTCTATTATCAGGCAATCCCGGCGCTGACCGATGCCTCGGTAAACAACTGGCTGCTGCGCCGGCATTCGGACCTCTACGTCGCCGGCGTCATGTTCCACCTCGCCAAGCGGGAACGGGACAACGACGGCATGGCGATGGCGGGGCAAGAAGTACAGACTGTCATCGGTGCGATCAATTCCGCTACGCAGCGCGCACGATGGGGCGCGGGGCCGCTTGTGCCCGCCGGCATGTCACAGGTCCGCGGCGCGCGTGCGTAAGACGCTGCCGTTCCCGGCATGGCTGCCCGACCAGTTACCAACCGGAGCGGTGCTGACCGCCGCGGTGAACGTCCTGCCGGCCGCGAATGGGTATCGCCCGGTCAAGTCGCTGATCACGATTTCCGATGCCTTGCCCGCGGCGTTCGCTGGCGGTGGCTCGTTCATCGCGTCTGACGGGGCGGCGTATCTCATTGCTGGCACAGCAAACGGCCTGTCGCGTTTTTCCGCGGGCACCTGGGCGACGTTGCTTGCCGCTATGAGCATCCCCGGTCGCTGGCGCTTCAGCCAGTTCGGCGATTTCGTCGTTGCCGTGAACGGGGTGGACACCAAGCAGGTCAATCTGACGACCGGTGCGGCGTCGGACATCGCCGACGCACCCTATGGCACGTCGGTGGCGGTCGTTGGGCCGCATGTCGTCATTGGGCAGGCGAACGGCAACCGGCTGCTCGTGCAGTGGAGCGCGTTCAACAGTCATACCGCTTGGACGGCTGGCGTAGACCAATCGGGCTTCCAGCCGATGCTTGAGGGTGGCGAAGTCATGGGCCTTGCCGGCGGGGAATACGGCATCGTGCTCCAGCGGTTCGCGTTGCAACGCATGTCCCTGAGCGGCGATGCTACCGCCCCATTCACCTTCCAGCAGATCACCAACAACGTCGGCTGCGCCTCGCGCGCATCGATCGCGCAATCCGGCCGCACGGTGTTCTTCCTGTCTGACCGCGGCTTCATGGCGCTGGAGGATGGCCAATCCCTACGCCCGATCGGCAACGAGAAGTTCGACCAACATTTTCGCGATGCCGTGGCGCCGCAAGATTACGAAAAGCTGTGGAGCGCGATCGATCCAAAGCGCTCGCTGGTGTTCTGGGGCTATCCAGGCGCGCCGGGCCGCATCTGGGTCTATAACTGGGTTATCGACCGAGCCGCCACGATCGAGATGCCGTTTGCAGGCATGTTCGCCGGGTATGAGAGCAGCCTGACGCTGGAAGCGGTCGCCGCGCTGTATCCGAACCTCGACACGATGCCTTACAGCCTGGACGACCCGCGCTTCTCGGGCGGTGATCCGCGGCTGTACTTCGTGTCGCTGGATAGCCGGATCGGGGCGTTGGCAGGGTCAAATCTGGCTGCGAACATGACGATGGGCTGGCTTTCTCCCGCGGGTGCCAATGTCTCACGCGTGCGCAGCGCTTGGCCGATCGGCGATGCCACCGGTGGCGTTACCGTCACGATCGACGCACGGCAGCGCATGGGGGACGGGGAGGCGGTATCTGCCGCTGCGACGATGCAGGCGAGCGGTCGCGTACCGTTGCGCAGCCGGGGGCGGTTCCTGCGCATCTCCGTCGCGCACGCCGCGGGAAGCGCCTGGACCTATAGCGAGGGCGTGGAACTGGAATTCGAAGCGGCCGGCACGCGATGAACCGCCAGCCAATTCCGGTCGACGGCAAAGGGCTGGACTGGCCGCGGAGGGTGGCGAACGCAATCAACGGGTTGTTCCGCACGACAGACGATCACGCCGCGCAACTGGCGACGGTGGGCACCGGGTTCGGTTTCATCGACTACACTGATACGGAATCCCCGACCGCGATCAGTTTGCCCGCAGGCGATACCGTGCAGGTGTTGCGCACGCTGGCGGCTTCGACCGACAACAACCGATTACGCAGCGTTTTCACGGGGCACGCATTTTGGGCCGCTAACAAGATCACGCCGCGCGCGCTCTACGATGTGATCCAGATCAGCATTTTTATCCGCATCGTGCCTGGCGCATCGAACGGCGCGCTGGATGTGTCGCTTATGGCAGGGGCTATCGAGATCGCGGCCAAGGCGTTCCCCCTTACTGGCACGGTTGGTGCGGGGCAGGGGCTTCGCGCCGACTTTATTATCCCGGTGCGCGGCATGTTCCTGGCTAACGGAGCCAAGGTGATGCTGCGATCGTCTGTGACGGCCACGGTGACCGAATTCAGCCCGGAATTCTACCCGTTGGGATACGAGCCATGAAGATGCGCGTGTTCAACGACGGCAAGGCGATCGTCCGCGACGCGCTGCTCCCTCAGCCGGCCGGATCCCTGAAATGTTCGATTGTCGGCAGTCAGGTGAAATTGACCGCCAGCAACGGCATCGTCGTGCTGGATCTCCCCTATACGGAGGTGACGGACCAGGCAGGCAACGGGTTTGCCAGCGCGGCGCTCACCAAGGCCTATCTGGACGCCGAACTGGCCAAGACGCCGGCCGTAACGATCGCCGATGTGACCGGGCTGCAGAGTGCCCTGGACGCCAAGCTCGGCACGGCAGTGACGCCGGCCACGCCGACCCGCGCATTCGGGACCGCATTCCGCCCGCATGCCACCAAGGCTGTATTGTGCATATACAGCGTAAAAACACAGGTGACGAACCCGCTTATTTCTGGCACCAGCGTATCAACCGCTCGTCTGCTTAGCGACGCGGCCAATCCTCCTACCGTCGAACGATCGCGCGCCGAGGCAACCTCTGGCGTCGGGGTGGCGGTTGCCATCGCAATTACGCAGTCGAACACGGCGACTCTTGTCTACCTGTGCCCGCCTGGGCATTACGTGTTGCTGACCTCGACGGTTACGGGAACGGGCGCCACAGCAATCGCGGCGCAGGTCGAATTGGTGCTGGGATGATCGGAACGTGGCGCGACTATCTCCGCTTCCGGCCTGAGATCGCCGAACTGCTGGACCCCCGCTGTTACGCGATCGAATGGCTGGACGAGCAGGTCGTCTCGGGTGCTGCTATCGTGTTCACGAGCGACACGGCGGTGATCCTGGTGGAGATCAAGGCTTATCCCGCCGGCGCGCGGGAGGTTCATGGGCTGGTGGCGGCTGGCGACTTAGCAGCAATCCTGCCGTTGATCGACGAAGCGGAAGCATGGGGGCTGGGTAACGGCTGCATCTTCGCTGGCATTGCGTCGCGCGCTGGCTGGGGCCGGGTGCTGCGGGATCGTGGATACCAGCCCTATCAGATCGAATTGCGAAAGGAGCTTTTTGCTCATGGGCATGTCTAGTTCCAAGACCAAATCCACAACGAAGCCGATCTATTCGGCGGAGGTTGAGGGCGCCGCTGGCAACATCAGCAATGCCTACGCCGCGCAGGCGCCTAAGATCAGCGCGATAACCGATCAGATCGGCGGTCTCGCGCCTGGCCTAGTAGAGAAGTTTCAGAGCGGCGACAGCGGCGTCAACGCGGCCAAGGCCTACGACGGCGACGTGCTATCGGGGAAGTATCTCGACGCCGGCAACCCGTATCTGCAGGGCATGATCGACAAGACGAACGCCAGCACGCGTAATGGCCTAGCGGCATCGCTCGGCACCCGCGGACTGACCGGCGGTTCGGACTTCTCCGGCATCATCTCGCGCGCGCTGGCGGAGAACGAAACCGGACTGCGATATCAGGATTACGGGGCAGAGCGATCGCGCATGGATTCGGCGTCGGGCCGGGCGCCCGGTCTGGCAGCCGCCGGCTATCTCCCGCTGCAATCGCTGCTTGAAGTGGCGCAGTCTCAGCAGATGCCGGTGCAGACGGCGGTCGGGGCAGGCGCGGGGATCGGGGGGCTTTTGGGTCAGTACACAAGTCAAAAGAAGACATCCACGCCTTCTCTTATGGAGTCGATCGCACAGGCGATGGATATCGGCAAGGCGGCGGCGGGGTTCTTCTGATGGCTATGTTCGGAAACCGCCGCCGCCCGTTGTTCGGCGCGGAAATGCTGGGCGACGTTCCTTATGGCACGCCACCAATCAACGGCAATCCAGCACATCAACTGCCAAGCGACGCCGGTACGCCTTGGCCGATGCCGCGGGAACCAATTATGTCGCCGGGCGCAGAGGGCGGTACGATCACGCCAGCGCCGGCGGAAGCGTTCACCCCTCGCAAGCGTTCGACGCTCGATAAGATAGGCATTCTTGCGGACGCTTTTCGTGGCACGCGGACGAACCAAGATGCGCTGCAGGCGGTGGACGATCGCGACTACGCTGCGTGGCAACAGCAGCAGCAGTACCAGCGGGCTCGCATCGACAAATTCGCCGATTTTACGCGGGAATACGATTATCGAGTGAAGAACCCGATGCCATCAACTGCCCAACCCTACCGCTGGGAGGGCAACGACGGTGACGTGTACGAGCTTGGCGCCGATGGTAAGCCGCGGCGCTTGTTCGACGACCCTACGCCTCGCTACGTTCCCGATGGCGTCGGCGGCTTGGCGATGATCCCGGGCACTGGCGCGGCTAGCTCTGCGCCGGTGGGCACGGTGCGTCCTGTCGGGAAACTTACGCCGATCGGAGGTGCGGGGTCTATGGCTCCGAGCACCTTTCGCTGATCCGTTCAAAGCGCCGGGCACGCTGACAAGTGGACGCCGAACGCCAGAAGGCAACAAGCTGGTCGGCGGTGTCCCCAACAGCCACCACCTCGACGGCACCGGCGGCGATTACGTCAACGCGTCGGCCGCCGACCTTATGCGATATTTCGGCGCGGGCACGAGAGTGTTGGACGAAGGCGACCACAAGCACGTCACTGTGCCCGGCGGTCGGTTCCCTTACTACGGCAAGCGCGGCACCGCTGGATTGAAGAGGTAGATTATGCCCCAACAGCTAGCGCGAGACGAGGCCGGGAACGTTTTCGACGTATCCGACCCGAACAACCCTATTCTCGTGCGTCAGGCCGCAGCCCCAACGCCTTCTTACATCCCGCCCTCCGCAGCTCGCCAAGCGCAGGACGCGCGCACTAATGCGCGTGAGGACGTTCGCGACGCGCGCGCTGCCGAAGATCAGGACTTGCAGCGAAAGTCGGCGGCGCGCGCCGCACAAGCTGCCGCGCTGCAGGCGCAAGCTGCGAATCGTCAGGCGGGCGCTGCCGAACGAACCGTGGGCAACACGCGCTTCGACAACATCGCCCTGCTGCGCAAGGAGTTCACCGGGCGCAAGGAGGTCGCAGACTTCCAGACGATCCTGCCAATGGTGGCATCGGCGATGACGATCGCTCGCAACCCCAAGGCGACGGGCGCAGATGATCTCAACCTGATCTACACGTTCGGCAAGGTCATGGATCCTGGCTCGGTCGTTCGCGAAGGCGAGCTGGCGCTGGCTTCGGGCACCGGCAGCTTTGCACAGAGCATTGAGGGGGCGATCAGCAAGCTGCAGAGCGGTGAGCGGTTGCCCGATGCGGTGCGTCACAACCTCGTCGAGTCAATGCGCCGCCGCGGTGTGGAACTGTCGCGTTCGTATAACCTGTCGCGCCGGGACTATCAGGAACGCGCCAAGCGTTTCGGTTTCAATCCCATCGACGTGGTGGGCGAGCATCCTGCCAAGCCATTCCAGCAAGTAGAAGCCGACTTTACGGGGAAACCGATCGGCAACCTTGACGGTTCGCCGGGGGCAAGCCCCACACAGGCGGCTACTGGCGGCACGAAGGTTGACCGCAATCCCGCACGTGAAAAGGCGCTGGACGCTCTGCTGCGCGCCGGCGCGGACGACGCGCAGATCAACGCCACGTCGCGCGCGCTGGGCGGCATGGACTTCGACCCAGCGGACTTGGCGCGATCGCGCGAGGCTGTCAGCAAGGGCTTCAAGGGCAGAACGTTCGACACGTCGGTGGAGGTGCCCACCACTGCACTCAATAGGGCGTCGGCGTCGGGGCCAGCAGTAGGCTTTGTCGGTCTGGCGAACGGGTTAAGTGCCGGGATGCTGGATGAGGGGATTGGTGCGGCGAATAGCCTTCTCACCGGCAAGCCGATGGCTCAAACGATCGAAGAGGCGAACCGTGGCAAGCAGGCCGGTGCGGAGGCGCATCCCATTTGGTCGGCGGGCGGCAATATGGCCGGATTGGCAGGCTCAAGCGCTTTGGGCGGCGCGGGCTTGGCACGCGTTGGACTTTCTGCCGCGCTGGGCAAGGCGACGCCGTACGCCGCAGACGCGGCCCTCGGTGCGATCTCAGGCGCTGGCGAAGCGAATGGTAACCGGCTGTGGGGGGCAGGGGTTGGTGCCGCCGGCGGCGCTATCGGGCGCGGGATAGGCGAAAAGGTGCTAGCTCCTGCGGTTGGTGCGGCCATGCGGACAGCGCCTGCGCTAGCTGTGGCCCGAAAAGCGCGAGGCATTTTCGGTGCACGCATGCTGCCGGAAGCACCGCGGCTGTCGCCTGCGGATCAAGATATTGCGGGCGCGATCAGGGGCGCAGCACCCGACACGGAAACGATGCTTTTGGAAGCCCAGCGGCTTGGCTTGCCCATGGCCTTAGCGGACACCTCGGCTCCAGCACGCGAATTGACCGCGGCGGCGGTTCGGCGTTCGCCAGCGGCATCGCAGATCGCAGAAGACACGCTCATTCCGCGCAACCGCGGGCAGTACGATCGTTTCAGCGCAGCCGTGACGCGTGATCTTGGCCCAACGACCAACATCCCGCAGCGGAGCGCGGATATGATGGCAGAAGCCCGAACGGCGGCGTCCGGTCTATATGACCAAGCCTACAGCAACCCCGTCCCCAGCACTCCCGAGCTTGACGCAGTGCTCGGCACGCCATTCGGTCGGCAAGCGGTTGGTCGGGCGCGTACGATCGCCGCCAATGAGCGCCGTTCGCCGGATGAACTCGGGTTCGCACTCGACGCAGACGGCAACGTGGCGCTCAATCCTCGCCCGAACGATGCTATTGCACAGCATCTCGGCGCGCGCGCTGATTTCGACGCGGCACAGGAAGCCTATCGGGCGGCACGGCAGACCCCCGGCGCGAATGTCGATCAGGCGCGCGACGCGATGATGAGTGCGCGCGAAAACCTGCGCGCAGCAGAGCAGCGGCTCAACGCCGCACCGGACCCGAGCAGCGCCGCCAGTGTTCCCGCCTATACCACGCAGACGCTCGATTACGTGAAGCGCGGCATGGACGACGTGCTGGAGGAACAGCGCAACCCGATCACCGGGCGGCTGCAGCTTGACGAGGCGGGCAGGGCGCAGAACGGCGTGCGCGGCCAGTTGCTCAGCGAAGTTGATCGCCTCAACCCAGACTTCGCGGCAGCTCGGCAGGCGTATGCCGGTCCGATGGCTTCACGCGATGCACTGTCGCGCGGTGTCGATGCCTACGGCTTGCACCCCGACGAGCTCGGCATGCAGGTGGCCAATCAGACGCCCGAACACCTGGGACAGATGCAGTTGGGTTATCGCGGCACCCTCATGGATCATGCGGGCAAGGTCCGTGATTCGAGCAACCCTTGGGAGGCGACGCTCGGGTCGCCGGTGGCGCGCAATCGGCTTGGTACCATGTTCCCGGGCAGCCCAGGCGTGCCTAATCTGCTCCGCCAGCGGGCGTTGGAGTCGCAACTCCAGCAGACCAGCAACGCAGTACTCGGAAATTCCAAGACGGCTCAACGGCAGATCGCAGACGAGGCGTTTTCCGGGGGTGGGTTCGCCAACGCTGCAGAGGCCGGGGTAAATGCCCTCACCGGTGGCGGCGCGGGTCAGATCACCAGAATGGCGGCGTCACGCGCGGCGGCGGCGATGGCAAAAACCAACATCGGCAAGCGGGCGATCGCCAAGGCCGATGCTGTAGTGCCTGTTATGTTGAACACCGCGCCGGCAGAAGCACTGGCGAATATGCGCGCTCTGATGGCTCGTGATGACCAATACCGGGCATTTGTCGAGGCGACGACGCCCCGGCGTAAATTAGGATTATTCGGCCGGGCGCTCGGTGCCAGCACCAGCCCCATGTTGGTCGAATAGGCCGGGGGTCGTCATCTGCACGTAGCCGAATACGACCCCGGCAAGCGCGGCAAAAACCCAAGCCCAGATAATCGCCCGCTTGATGCGAATGAAGTGCAGGTCTGGGACGTATCGACCTCGCCAATCGCGATAAGCGGGGATCTCGGTTCTCGCCGCTTTCCACGCTCGGAACTGCGCAAGGTACACGCGGGCGAGGTTCGCCAAGGCGGTGCCGAAAACGATGCTCAGAAAATAGCCGGTGGTCACCGGACTCCAGTACATCGAAAAAGGAGCAAACGCTATGCCCAGCGCTAGTGAACTCTCGGCCACGCCCGAAAGCAACACCACGATAGGCGGCGTGAACGTCGGTGAGAACTGTTCGCCGGGAGGAATCAATAACGCCCTACGCTACCTCGCGGCCATCGTCCGCACCCTATACGACCAGGTGCAGGGCTTCACCTCCGGCATGCCATTCACCGGCGGCACGTTCACCGGGGACATCTTCCGCCAGAGCCGCGGCGCCTACCGTCATAACGCCAGCTCGTCACATACTAGCGGGCGGGAATTCTACCTTCCTGAAGGCTCCGCGCTTCCTGCTGGGCAAGAAGGTGATGTCGTCTGGTTCTATACGTGAGCGGCCGGCCGTTCATCGACGGCGCTTTCCGAACAATTAAGGGCGGTACCGTTTGGCTGAATTCCACGCCACGCAAAGTCACGCGCGGGCAAGCTTTTATCAACGGCGCTTGGCGTAATCTCGTTAGCTTCGCCTCGCCACTTAGTCTCTACATTTCGCCCGATTCAATATCCGGCAGTGTCACCGCAAATAGCCTGCAGACGGTGTACTCGGACGCGGCAACAGCGGTCGTCGCGGGCGGTGTCGCTCCGTTCAGCTATGCTTGGAGCGTGTTGAGTGGCGGCGCGGCTCTTACGTCGCCAGCGAGTGCGATCACCAGCGTCAGCAAAACGCTTGGCGTCAATTCAAGCGCTACCGGAACAATCCGCTGCACCTGCACCGATGCGGTGGGCGCGACCGTGACCGCGGACGGCTTTTACGAACTTAGCAATTACAAGAACTGAGGGGCGGCATGGCATATTACCTGTTCTACGACCGGCTCAATAACGACCAGGGAGCCGGGCTCGAGGGATATTTCGTCCGCATCCTGTCGGCAGGCGTTGTACAGCCGATATACGCCGACAAAAACGGCACGCCGATCGCGACGGTTAGCGGGGTTGCCAATGCGGCAATCTGCGATGCGCTCGGCAATTACTCGATCTACGCCGCGCCGGGGATCTACTCACTGCAGTTCCTTGACCCGAACGGCAATCAAGTTGGCAGCCGTAATGACGTGTCGCTCGGGCTGATCGGGGTCAATCCGGACTTCATCAACTCGCTCGGGCCGATCGCCGACAAGATCAACCTCCTCGGCACCACCAGCGTCATCGCCAGCATGACGGCGCTGTCCGATCCTGCCGTACTCGCCAACATGGCCGCGCTGTCGCCGGCGCAGGTGATCGCTAACATGGCGACGCTGGCACCGCGTGCGTCGGATATCGCAACGCTGGCACCGCGGGCGGCTGACATCGCTACTTTGGCCCCGCGCGCCGCCGACATTGCAACCGCAGCGACGAACATCGCAGCGATCATCGCGGCCCCCGCGGCTGCAGCGCAAGCCACGACTGCCGCATCCTCGATAGGCAATGCCGCAAAACTCTCCGCCAATATCAGTTCGGCAACGGATGTGGTGCAGGTCGGCTCGTCGATCATCGCCACACAGCGCCGCGCGGTCAGCACGGACTCCTATGGGTTGGTCGCCTCCACGGGCAAGATGAACTTCCCGGCCGGCGCACGAGTGTTCGGCTCGTGGAGTGCGGCGCATCGCGGCATGAAGGCGCCGATCGCGGGGCAGTCGGCCGATGTGCACGAGTTGCGCATCCCCTCCGGCACGATCATCGGCAACAACAACGCCATTGTCTATGTCGGCATCGTCACGCCGTCTGCACCGCTTCCGCTGGCGTTCAACGCGTCGGTCACCTTTGCAGCGGCGCGGCTCGTGGGCACGATCGATTTGACCGGGCTGACTGCGCAGACCCTGGGCGAAATCGTCTGGCGCGGTACGCCGGTCGATTATGCCGATGGCGACCTGCTCGTCTATTGGGGGCCGAACGTCCAGTTCGTCTATGGACAGAACGTCGGTGCCACACCGCCTGCCAATACGGCATATGACGGGCAATTCCACATGGTCTTCAGTCTCGGCGCCCGACCGAACGATGCCACAGCGCTGTCTACCGGGTTCACGGTGTCCACGGAGCCGAACTACCGCCAGTTCCCATACTCTGCTTCGACGGCAGCGGGACCGGTGCGCGCGGGGCTGTCCGGCCCCTCCAGCTACGTCGCGACGGACGCGAACAACAATATCCCGCTGGCAACCGCGCGCGCGATCGACACGCCGTGGCGGGGCAAGAAGGTAGGGATCTTCGGGTCTTCGATCGAAACCGAGGGCGGCGGCGGGCCACAGGCGGCGACGCAGATCGGTTGGGCGCGGCAGACGGTCGATAATCTGCTGTGCGCTGGCACGGTAGGCGGCGTCGGATCGTCGCCGTTCTGCTGGGTCGGCAATCAGGGCGGCGGCGGCGATCTGCTGTCATTCTCGGCCACTACGGCGGAACTGACGGCGGCAGGCGGTAACCCGGCCAACAGCTATCAGAGCAAGATCATCGGGCAGCAATTCGATCTCGTCGTGATCAGCGGCGGGCTGGTGAACGATAGCAACCGCGGCGGCGGGCTGATGTTGCCAGGCAATCCGAGCGACAGCACGCCGGCAACCGTGTGGGGGGCGTTCAATCGCGTCATCCCAGCGATCCTTGCGGATCGGCCGACGTGCATCATCGTGATCGAGGGCGTGCAGAACGGGTTCCAAACGATCGGGGCGAGCGAGCAGGCTAACCGAACGATCTATAACGATACGGCAAAGGCCATCGCGCTCGCCTATCGGCTGCCGTTCCTCGACTTCTTCTCGCGCAGCGGCATCAACGCCTCGACGGTGGCGACATTGACCGGCGACGGCCTGCATCCGCTGCAGATCGAGCAGGATCGCATGGCGCGCTATGCCACCCGCTTCCTGTCGTCACTCTGATGATGACCCCCCTCAACCCGATCCCCCAGCTCGCCAAGGAGAAGTAGCATGCCAGACGACGGACAGACCACACCCCCGAACAATCCGACCCCCACGCCTAGCCCGACGCCGACACCGACGCCGCGCAAGCCCGGCGTGTAGATGGACTGGGCACTCGCCCTGAAGATACTCGCGTGCGCGGCCGTCTACCCGATGGCCGCGTATGCACCTCCACGTGTGCGTCGGGAGGCCGTTGCGCTGGCGCTCGCCTTTCAACTGACGTGGATGGCGGTCCTGTCGTCATGGACCCCTGCCTCGGTGCCCGAGCTCGCCAAGCTGTTCGGGCTGGCGGTGTACGACGAGCCGGTGTGGGTGTTCTGCTATGCGGCATACGCGCTGGCAGCGCTGCTGATCGCCCCGCGCCTGTGGGCCGCGTGGGCGCTGTGGGCAGTGATGATCTATCTGGAAATCTGCCTCGGTATCGCGTCGCTGATGGAGACGCCGTACGGCGAATACCGGCACGGCCTGGACCTTGGTTTCTACAGCGTAGTCGCGGTGTTTGCGGCGATTGGTGGGAAGGGAATGTTTGAGCATGGGCGGGCTATCTTTCGCGATCTTGTTGGGATCGATCGGGCTGTTCGTCGCCCATCCTTACATCGCTCGCCTGTTCAATCGGAAATAGCGCAGTGACGCCCGAGGACAGCGCGTGGATCAAGGCTGCGACCTATACGGCTGTTGCGGCGATCTCCGGCGCGATCACGTCGTTTTCACTGAGCGACTGGAAATCACGCACGAAATTCGAAAACGGGCTGACGATCTTCACCTCGATCGCATTTGCGATATTCTTCGCGCCATGGGCTGTGCACGAGATGTTCGGCATGGACGAGGGTACGCTCCGAACGGGGGCGTTCGTCACATACATCTCGGCAGCCGGCGCACCTATTCTGGTGCCCAAGGTCATCGGCCTCTTTTCCCGAATGGTCGCATCGATCGGAGGCGAAAAATGAGCTGGTCCCCACCAGTAGAGGCATGGGTTTTCCTGATACACGTCATGCTGCGCGGGCTCGTCGCTCTGGCCATGGTGATCGGTCTGCACTTCTTTCGAGAGGCGCTCAACTATTGGGAGCGGCTGGGCATGGGCATGATCGCGGGTGGCGCTCTCATGACGCTGCCGATCATCATCGACCTGTCGAAGGACGGCACTCCGTTCGACAAATGGTCGCCGTCGATCATGTCGCTCGGCATCCTGATATTCTTCGGCGCGCGCATGGTTCGGATCGTCCGGCACGCAAAGAACAACGATTTAGCGCGGCGCGAGGCCGCTGCGTATCTGGCAGATAGGGGGAAGTGATGACCATTGACGACATTCTAGCCGGCGTGCTCGCCAATGAAGGCGGCTACACGAACAATCCCCACGACACCGGCGGGGAGACGAATTGGGGCATCACGATCGGGACGGCGCGTGCGAACGGCTACACTGGATCGATGAAGGCGATGTCGCGCGAACAGGCGCTGGCGATCTACCGAGGCCGGTATGTGATCGAACCGGGCTTTGGCCTTGTCGCGAACGTCGCGCCGTTGGTGGCCGCGGAACTGGTCGATACGGGCGTGAACATGGGGCCGTCCGTCGCCGGACGCTTCCTCCAGCGCGCACTCAACCTCGTCACGGATGCGGGACTGGCGGTAGACGGCAATGTCGGCACTGCCACGATCGCCGCGCTGAAGGCGTTCAAGGCACGGCGGGGGGCTGAAGGCGAAAAGCGGCTGATCGCGCTGCTGAATGCCTTCCAGGGCACTCGGTATGCCGAGCTGGCGGAGGGGCGGGCGCAGAACCGGACCTTCATCTACGGCTGGCTCGGGAGGATCGCGGCATGAACGATCGCCACACCCTTATCGCCTTCTGCGCGATCCTATTCGCGATCTGCTACCTCGCCACGATCGCCGCCTGGCTGGCATCTAAAGGCAAGTATGCGGAAGCACTTGGGTTCGGCGGGCTGACGACGGGGCTTGTCGGTGTGATCGGCACCTTTCGGCCCCGTGTGCCCACGACTGCATCAACCGAAACCGGCGACGTAAATCTGACAAAGGAGCCTGCAGCATGACCCTCAACCTCGGCAAACTGCTCAACACCGTCGCAACCGCGACAAAGAAGAACCCGGAGATCGCGCTGGCGGTGGTCGGACTGGTCGCGCCGAAGGTGGTGCGCAAGGTTGCGCCAGTGCTGGTTACGCTGGCGGCGGCGAAGGGGGAGTAGGGGCGTTGCTGTGGGCCGGGCTTGAGTACCGGCTCGTGAACCGCCCTACCGATCTATCGGACTTCTCGCGGTGTGACTGCGCTTTCCACAGCCTACGGGCTCCACGTCTACAAGGCGTCTGCGCTTCCTTCAGCGCCGCCACAGCAACCACGCATTTATGCCTGGAACGGCTTGACAGCGCAACCCTGACCTTGCCCCGCGATTCGCGCTCTGGTATCAGGCGGGTGTTGCTGTGGCGGGGCCGCCTGCGCTTCCTTCGCGGGCATGGCGTGCAACCGTCTCGCTCTGCCACAGCAACGATAGTTTGGCATCCGCGTTCGAAAGGCTGGCAATGAAGCCAGATGCGGCGTTCCAGTGGTAGCGCTATGCCAAGCGCGGTAACCGCTACCGGGTGAGGGCCGGTAAGATCGCCCCACTTCCCCCTTGCGCCGCGTTCCCCATCCGTTCCACCCTACGGCATGCCCTCCGATGCCGAGTCCGCGGTCGCCGCTTTTTTCTTCGCCAGTCGATCGGCACGCAAACGGAGCAAGCACGAGTGGGCATCCGACAAGCTCGGTCAAGCGATCTACGAGATGGCTAAGGAACGGATGGCGCTGCTACGGCTGGAGGAAGAAGCCGAGCGGGATGCCTGGGAGCGGGAGAGGGACTAACCCCGCGCGCCGGTTTCAACGTTCGGGGGTCTACCCCTCCATCGGCATCGTGTCCGCCTTCGCACGATACCCGCTGCCAGCCAGCGACTGGTAGTACCAGTGATGCAGGAACCCGACCGGCGCGTCGCCACCCATCATGCGAAGCCACAGAACCCGTCCCGATCTGCCATTGCCGTCCGTGAACGGGTGAAGCGTCTCGTATTCGACGTGCGTCTGGTATGGGTCGGTCGCACGCTCAAGCAAGTCGCAAAGCGCCAAGGGGATGCCGTAGCCACCTGCGGGCGGCACGTGGTCGCCCACGTAGACATTGAGGCCCTTGCGATCGCGCAAGTGGGCGTTCGGTTGGACCTGTCCGACGAACGCGACAAGCGCTTCTAAGTCCACTTCTGGCGCGGCAAGGAAGGCCGCGTGCGCATTTATCTCCGCCTCCGTGGGGTCGCGCCGGATGCCCTCGATCCAATTGCTCTCGCGCACGAACAAGGCGAGTTGCTCGCGATCAATGCTGACCTTCTTCATTCCCCCTTCCCCGCGGCTGGAGGGGCGGGAAGCGGGCGGACGAGGGCTAGGATGGCGTCGGCGGCGCGGTAGTCCTCATCCGCTGTGGGATAGTCACCAGGCTCGCCCAAACCGGGATAAAGCGAGCCGCCATAGGCGCGCGCTACGATCTGCGCCACTTCCTCTCGATCAAGCGCAGGCGCACCTTCCCCCTGATCCGGCTGTGCGGGCGGGTTGGCGAAGGCGAGGCGGTGGGCGGCGAACGCTCGGGCAAGCGCATTCGTACTGCCTGTCGCGGCATTGCGGACATGAGCTATAAAGGCAGGACTGCCTCCCATTTCCACCCCATAGTATTTCGCAGCAGCTTCACGATCCGCCTGGATCACCTCCCGTGCGCTCTCTTCGGTCTGCTCAGGCATGTGGGGTCTCCGGGGATAGGGTGGCGCGGAGGACGTTGCTGGCCTCCCATGCCAATTTATGGAGGTGGTTGCCGCCGGCGACCTCGGCGTCATCGTATGCGTCCAGAAAGGCTCGTGCCGCCCGTTCCACCTCCCCCGCGCCGGTCGGTCGAAGCGCGCGGACCAGAGCTTCCGCAATCTCGCGCTGTGTCTCTAGGTCTATCGGTTTGGTCAGCCAGCCATATGCGGCGGCATCGTCTGGCTCGCGATCAAACACATATTTGAGTAACTTACGCCCGCGCAACACCGCAAGAACCACCTCCACCCCATCGGCAAAGGTGCCGCCCGTAGCGGTGGCGAGGGCGGCGTAGGGCACGACCCGCCAAGCATCTTCGTCTTCGCGGTGTACGGCCTCGGCATCCTCACGACGGGCGTACCTCGTGGCTTTGTCGCGATCGGTAGTCCAATCGGGATTGCCGTACTCCCATATGCGCCATCTCTCGGCTTGCCCATCGCCGACGATCCAGCCGCCGATATCCGCGGGCGCGGTGGCGGGTGTGGCTAGGGGTGTCCACGATCCGTAATCGAGCGGACGCCATGCCAGTTCTTCGCCGTACCAATCAACGACGACAGGGCCGTTTTCTTGGGCGATCTTGCCGATATCCGTCGCCGCGGTAACGGGTGGGGATAGGGCCGCAAATATGTCGAGCGCATCGGCCCAAACCCACTCCGTCATCGGTATGCGCTTCAAACGAGCGAGAAGGCTCTCCCCCTCCGCCGTTGCTGGGGTCGTATCGGGGGCGAGGGCGGCATAGTCGCGCATTGCGGGCCAGAGAACATCAGCCCACAAGCTGCCGTCTTTAGCGGTGCCGCGAAGGTGGTGCTGGTAGATAGCGCGGGCCGTTTCCTCCCCGCCGTTATCCGCGGGCGCGGTGGCGGGTGTGGCTAGGGTTGCGAGGATACGATCTGCGTACGGCTCGGCGTGCGTGATCCAGTCCTCGGGTAGAACGAATGTGCTATCTACGCCAAGCGCGGCTTCAACGATGATCCGCGTCACCGTTGTGCGCTCCCCCTCCGCCGTTGCTGGGGTCGGGCTATCGGGGGTGGTCGGGGCCGGGTGAGGTATGAAGTACGTCGTCTGTTCGCATTGCCGCTTGGCGTTGTGTTCGGACAGCGGCCGGCAGCAGGCGAGACAGCACGGGTCTTCTTTCTTGGCGCGGGATGCCATCACTTCTCTCCTTCATTCGTACCGGCGCGCGAGGGCGGGGCGTCAAACAGAATGCGGTTCATGTTGGCGTAGCTGGCGAGCACCTTCGTCGCCGATAATCGGAAGCCCCAACGACTGACCTTTCCCGCGCCTCGGCAAGCGCCACACACGGCGATTGGTTCTCCGCGCACCCAAACAGCGTGATCCCATTCCCAGGGCGATGTTTCGCCTGTTCCGGCGCACGCGTCGCACTCCTTCGAGCCGTTCGGCATCGGTCGCATCGTCATCACCATCATTCTCCTTCGTCGCGCGACTGCGCTACCGTGGGGGTGGATAGGGCGGCCAAACCAAGCGGCGTGATCGACCAGCGGCGCGGGTTCTTCAGGACCCGGACAAAGCCGCGTCGGCGCATCGACTGGCGCACCTTGTCGGCTGCGCGATCGGCCAGTCCGAGATTACCGCCCGTCACGACAGCCTTCAGAAAAGCTCGCTGCGCCTCGCTCAGCACGTCCGGCGTGGCGTCCGATTGCGGGGTCAGCATGGGGCATCCTCCCCCGCAGGAAGAGACGCGGCGGATTGGGCGCGCGAACGTAGGGCGGCTGCGGTTAGGGCGCGGGCGGGGGAAGATGCTTGACCAACGCGCGTAAGGGCGGGCTGGTCACCTTGAACTAGACGACACACAGAAGCCGTTGCCCGGCCCAGATAATCCGGCCAGAGGTCCTGCCTAACCCAGTAGTCGCCTTCCGGCACCAGCGTCATCGCCGCGTCGAGCGAGGCAGTGAACCGGGGCACGAGCTGGGCGCCGCCATGGCCCGGATGGATTTCCGCGCCATCGCTGTCGAACTTGCCGTATCCGATCGGCCCCCCTTTCCACTTCGGCGGGACCTCGAAATAGCCAAGGCAGGCGACCGCGATCAGGCAGTCCAGCTCCCGATCAGCCCCATCCCCCGCCTCGACGCGATCCGCTAGGGCGTCCGCTTGGTTGGTCATGCTGCTTCTCCGAAAAGCTGGCCTTGGCTTTGCTGCTGTTCGATCCGCTCGCAGGCCATCGCGAAGTAGGCCGGATCTTTCTCGATACCGATGAACCGGCGCCCCAAAGAAAGAGCGGCACAACCAGTCGTCCCGCTGCCCATGAACGGATCAAGCACGACATCTGCGGAGATAGCCTCCAGAGCGCGGCGCGGCAGTTCGACCGGGAACGGCGCGGGATGAGGGTTACGATCTGGCGTGATTTGCCAGACATCGCCAGCGCCCGATGCACCGCGTGACTTCAGCCGAAAAGCCGGATGCGCCAACATCATCAGCCACTCGTGGGTCGGCACAAACGCGGTCGGATTGAAGTTCATCCCGCCCGGCCGCGCCCAGATGATCGTCTGGCGATGCAGCACGTCTGCCGGCAGCAATTCGGTCGGCTGCCAAACCTTCGGGCCGATCACGCGCGGCTTATGGTTGTAGAACACGACCCCGGCCGGCGCGGTCAGCCGCCACAGTTCGGCAATAACGCGCTGCTGCCAATGGACGTATTCCGCCCAAGGCATGGCATCGTCGTGCTCGGTGTACCCTCCGCCCTTGTTGCCGTCACAGCCTTCGCGCCACTTCCCCTTGCCGCCTGACGACTTGCCGGAGCGCCAGTGTCCGAAGTGCTGCCAAGGACGCTCGCCCAGATTGTACGGCGGCGAGGTCACAACCGCGTCCACTCGGTCGAGTGTAGCCATCACCTCCAGGCAATCGCCCAAGTAGAGGGTCGCGTTGCCGATGCGTTCGACGCGCCCGCTCACCGTCCACCCTCTGCATGAGGGGTGAGGGATGCGATCCTGTGCGCGGCGAACTGCTGTGCAAGCAGTTGAGCGAAATATCCGCCATCCGCCGCCCACTCGATCTCCAGAGCATAAGCCGCTTTAGCAGCCGCATCGCGATAGGCTTGGGTGACCTCCACCATCTCCGGCCCCGTGCTCATGCGTCGGCTCCGTCGCTTTGGTCGGTGAGAGCGGGGAGCATCGCCGGCATGTGGCCGATTCGATACGCCTCTGCGATCTGGGGCCGCATCCACTGCCCTACAGATTTACCGTCTGGCAGCACGATATTCGCCATGAACTCGTCTTCGAAGATTGCGATGCCGCTTTCGACGGCCTCGAGCTTCGCCTTGATAACGAGCGCCAAAGCCCGCCAGCGCTGTCGGACGGCCTGCTCCCACTCGGCCAATGCGGCATCAGGCGTCCGTGCGCCGCGAGAATGATGGGTGAAGCGTCGCTCTGTTTTCGACGGAAGCGGCAGGATGAACTTGATCTGCCGATCCATCATTCGGAAACCAACGACTGCAGCATCGTCTTGCCAGCCGTACAGAAACTGGTTTGCGCCATAGCGGATCAATGTCCGCTCGATTTCATCGCGCGACCGTGCGCTCCCGACTTCGGTTTTTGCCGCGAACTTGCTCATGCGCCGGCTCCGGATGCGAGGGCAGCATCAACTTCCGCAAGCGACGGCTCGCCGCGAGGGTCGCGATACGCTGGTTTATGCACCTTGCAGCGTCGCCCCGGCTCTAGGATCGTCGGCTGACGCTTCGGTTGTTCTGCGATGCATCGCGGGCAGGGTCGTCCGAAAGCAGCGCGCATCCGGGCGCGATACTCTTTCAGGTCGCGATACATGTCGATCATGTCGCTCATGCGCCGGCTCCCGTGAGAGTGGCGCGAACGGCGAGGCCAAGAGGGGTGATGCAGTTGCCGCGATCATAAAGCCCCTGTCCCGCCATTTTTCGGAACATGCGGTCTTTGGCGCCACCTCCGCGCTGGCTGATACCGATGAACGGCCACGGATTGCCGGCTTCGGTGTGTCGCCCGAGTAGCATTGTGCGCATGCCACGAGTCAGCCGAGCCGCAATCGCCGCCGGGTCGGTGGGGGCGACCGCGCTCATGACGCTTGCTCCTGGGTGGGGCCTAAGCGGGGGACTTCAACGACGGGCACGCCAGCGGCTTTCGCCCTGCGCACCATATCCGCCGTTCCGCGACCGCCCGGAAAGGCCACCACAAGATCAGGCCTGCCGTTGACCAGCATCGCTTGATTGCGAATCGGACCGGCAGCCTTGCCGTCGCGCTTCCACATCGCGTCATACGTCTCGACGCCGCGCTGACGGAGCTTTGCCCAGGTGCGACCGAGATAGTCCGCGCCGGATGCGCCGCCCTCGATCACCACGCGAACAGGCGGCTCAATATCGTTGAGCGTGCGCTCTACCAGTGCCGCGTCATGAAAGTCGCGACCTCCGCAAACTAGAACTCTCATGCCGCATGCTCCTGTGCCGACCTATGTGCCCGAATGTTCTGCGCGAACGGACCCGGAACACGGTTATTTCGGCTAGGATTTGTGCGGGTTTGGCTGTTTTTGGCGGTGTTGCGATGTTCACGGCAAGCGGTTTTCAAGACCGTTGCAATCGACCACTCTGCCACTCTTCCAAACCCACGCATTTCTGCGCCTAACGCTATCTTATCATACCCACGAACCGTTGCAACTGTGCCGGACTTTGTGCCGACTACTTTTTTACAGCGGCGGCTTGGGCAGGGGTCAGATAGCGTAGATACCACTCGGTCTGCCCGATCGTGCTGTGTCCGAGCAGCTTCTGCAAGTCGTAGATCGACCCTCCGCTTTCCAGATATCGAATGGCATATTCGTGCCGCAGATCGTGGAAGCGCATGTGCTGCAGCTTCCTTCCCGATCGCTGTGCCATATTTTGTGCCCTGACCCTGATCTCGCGCCACATCTCCGTGACGCGCCGGTAGGGGCTGCCGTCCCGCGTCGTGAACAGATAGCCGCCCTTGTGCTCCGGCTGCCGCTCCACGATCGCCAGCGCCTCGCCCGAGATCGGGATCACCCGGAATTCGTGCTTGGTCTGCCATAGCTGCAGCTTGCCGCCCCGCGCGTCCGATGCCTTCAGCAGCGCCAGCTCGTCCCGCCGCGCGCCCGTCAACAGCGCCAGCCGGCACAGATCCCCGAACGTTCCCGGCATGCGATCGAAATACGCTTCGATGTCCTCGGTCGGCGGGCGCACGTAATGCAGCCGCTTCTCCTTGCGCGGCTTCTTGGGCAGCAGCTTGACGGGGTTGATCTCCGGCCAGCCCTCCAGCTCGCGCACATGATCCGCGATGCCGGAGACGACCGAAAGATAGCGGTTGATCGTCGCTGTTCCGGATCCGGCCTTGCGCCGTGTCTCCATGAAGCCTTGCAGCGCGGCCTTGTCCACTTGGTCCCAATAATAGGTCCCGAAATGAGCATCGAGCACTTTGATCAAGCTGAGGTATCCCGCTTGCGTTTTCGGCTTCCATTCCCCGGCACGAAGCCAGAGAGCGGCAGCATCGCGCCACGTGTGCCGGATCGTGCCGTGATAGGGAGATTTGCTTTTCAGCCATTCCGCGAGCCTCCGCTCAGCTTCCACTCGATCGCCCGTTTTAAGGGATTGTCGCTGTTCTCTCCGGTTGACGGTGATGCGTGCGTAATAAACTCCACCGCGGAGGTAGAGGCGATCTGGCGACCCGTTGCCGCTTCGTTTGCGCGTACCCATGCCCGCAGTCTCGTCCTGTCATATGTCCAGCGCCGGCCGAGCTTGGCCGCGCCCCAAATCTCTCCGCGCGCACTTAGGCTCTGCAGCGTGCGCTCCGGCAAGCCCGTTATCATATGGGCTTCCTCGATCATGCAACGCTCAGGCTGTGTCACCGCGCGCACCTCCCCAACCGATACCGCACCACATACCTCCGCCACTCCACCGCCGCGCCGCTCGCCTCCACAGCACAGCGGAGGTCGTGCCCATCGGGGAGGGTGCAGACCGCGACAACGCGCTTGTGCGAGCGATCAACCGGGCGGCAGGTGAGCGTGCGACGGAACACGATGCGCTTGGTGATCTCGCGCGCCTTGGCAGCCAGCACGTCGTTGCAGACGTAGCCCGGACGATGCGCACGACACGGCGGCGCGTTCTCGAAGTCGGGAGCCTGCACGCCAGCGATACGGACCTTGATGCCGTTGTCGCACCACAGGGGGCCGTCTCCGTCGTGAACGTGGATTACCAGGCAGAGGAAAGGGGCTAGGATCATGCTGTCAGCCTAGATGCCAGCACCCGGCGCTCCATATCGCGCTCAGCGGCGACGGACGGATGCTCGACAACCCGCCGCCCATCGGGCCAATGGCAGACGGACAGTACGTCTCCTTCACGGATTGGCGGCAATCGACGAAGCGGGAACACCGGCTCACCGGTTATCGGATCCACGCGCGGGCCGATGAAGCGCTTGCCGCTGGTGTGATGGGTTGGGATCATGCTGGCACCTGTTCGGGCACGGCGTCCTCGAAGTTGAGGTACACGCCTCCGCCCTTAGCGAACCTCTCCTTTTCGGCATCCGGCACGTAGAGGTAGACCGCCTCGTCCATGCGGATTTCAGATATCGTGCCGTCGCCAAAGCGGTGGCTGATCCGATCGCCAACTTTGAGCTCGGGAGCAGGCTTGGTTTCCGCTGCCCATGCCTTCACAGCATCACGATGTGCCGACCAAATATAGGACGAAGCGCTGTCGAGTATTCTGACCAGTTCGGCGTCGATCCCGGACACGTGGTGATAGCGGTCTAGCTCGTTCGCCACCTCATAACCGTTGGCGCCCAAGTAGCACTTGCCGAGCATGGCGCTCCATTTGTCCACCGTAATGCCCGAATCCCAATCGGCGCAGTCCTTCGCCAGCGCGGCGATAGCGGCTGCTTTGACATCGGGTGAATTGCGTGTTGGTCGTTCCATCTCAAATTCCTTTTGCGGGGCCGGACACTCGAAGGGGTCCGGCCCCGTCTCCCGACCGGTGGGTCGGTATTTCTAGGCTGCGGCAATCACTTCGTCGGTGATGCGCTCGCTGCCGTCGAACTGGTCGCCGTGTTGCTCGTCGGAACGGCCTTCGGGTTCGAAACCGTCGCCAGCATCAGCACCGATCTGCTGCTCGAGCGCATCGAGGCGGGACAGCGGCTGCGGCTGCGGTTCACGATCGCCGATCATAATTGCGGCCGCATTATCGGAAACCCTGATCATATCGTCGCGATCAAGCGCGGCCGCGATCTGCTCGACATCGGTGGAGGCCGGCAGATGCTTAGTGTGGTGCTTGATCACGGTCTTGACCGCGCCTTCCTCGTAGAACGTGGTCCACTGCAGACTGTTGGGCTGGCGGCTCACCTTTCGGCGCTTCTCAATGTCGGAAAGAGTCATCACGTCACGCGAGACGCTGCCGTCGCGCAGCTTCACGATCGAATAAGCCGCGATCACGTCACCTTGCTCACCCATCGCGGGCTTGTGGATGATCCGCTCGTCGTCACCCAGCACGTATTCGAAATCGTCGTTAGCGTGTACGGCGTGGGCAGACCAAGACGAGATTTCGCCCGACTGCCGAGCCTTCTTCATCAGCCCGGCGACCATCGGCATATATTGCGCCTGACCCTTGAAGATCGCGATCGCCGCATCGCGCCCGTCCGGTAGCAGACCATCCTGGGCGCACTTCATCAGCGAGGCGAACAACGAGGCGCGATCGCAGGTCAGCAGGTCTTGGTTCGTCTGCACGGCGGTGATCGCCACGCGCTGAAACTTCTCAACCGAGATATGAGACGGCAGCGCCATCTTGATCTGTCCGGCCATCTTGTCCAGCGTCTGCCGCAGGGCGGTGGTTTCCTGCTGGCGCTGCTGCTGCACGGTTAGTTGGGTCGCCATTATGCTGCCTTTCTGTATTGATGAGAGAAGCCGGAGACGTGCCGCCCTTTGGCGAGCATATCGGCTGTGTTGATGGCCGGCGTCCCGGCGAACAGGTGGCGCGGGTTCACGCAGCTTGGGTTGTCGCAACGGTGACAAATCACCCAATGCCGCGGGAAATCTGCGACCAAGAACTCGTATGACAGGCGGTGGGCGCGTTCGAGCCGATCACCGAACCAGAGGTCGCCGTAACCCTTTTCGTTCACGGTGCCGATCCAGAGCCAACATCCACTATTCGGCTCTGGTGAAACTTTGTCCCAAAATCTCGTCGGGAGGCGCTCGTCGCCAAAATGTACGATCATTGACCGGTTTCCTTTAGATCGAACCTTCGATAGCCGCGCCGCGCGCCGATGGTGGTGCCGACGTGTTCGGCGGTGATCAGGGTGCCGCTCGAGCCTTTGGTGACGCCGCAACCGATGCGGTATCCGTCCAGCATGGCGACGCTGGCGGTGCCGAGCTTTTCCAGCAGTTCCGCTTTTGCGGCATCGGCATCGGTTGCCGCCGCCTTCTCGCGCGCCTTCGCGTTCAGGTATTCGGCGGCAAGCAAGCCAGCGCGATTATCGCGCGACAGATCGACCACTTCGTCCGTCACATCGCCATAGAGCGCTGCGATCGCATCGCCGTCGCGCGCGTAATCCGGCTTGGGCGGGGTGCCGCTGCGGACGGTTTCCCAGAATGCCGCGGCCCGCTTCTCGATCTCGGCAAACAGCGTCGGCCGGAAATCGTAGCAATGACGCTCGAGCTTGTTCCCCCCGACGAGCACAACGACATCGCCCCATGCGACGCCGTCAAGGCCCTGGCACGTCATGTTCTGCAGAAGGTAATCCGCCGGCGGTTCGTCGCCCCATTTCTTGCGCTCGAGCCAATCCACCATCTTGACTTCGATGATACCGGGTCCGCGCTCGGGACAGGTGACGCGCCGATCGGGATGCCCGCCGAGACCTTTGCCATTGGTCAGGTGCGGCACCTGCTCGCGATCGACATAGCCGTAGCGCAGCTTGGCCGCTTCGATGATGGCCGGCTCGAGTGCGACACCCCAAAAGATGCGCTCGTTTTCAGGCACGCCGTTCTCATCAACCGCGTTGAATTCGGGAGTACCGATCGTGCCGTTCTTGCGGTGCCACAGCTCGAATAGCGTGCACCAGCGAGACAGGCCGAACAGGGCGGCGACTTCGGACGCGCCGACCACCGACTTGCGGAAAGCATCGTCGCCATCGCCTGCGATCTTGAGCGAGACCGTCACAGCCCCCACCCCAAAAACGCCCCAACGGTGTGCGCAACACCACACACCGCGCATACGATGGCAGACGGCAGCAGGAAGCACACAGCGAGCGTGAGGAACTTCAGCACTTCCTGCGTTACCGCCACCTTCTCGGTCAAATCAGTCATGGGAGGGATCCTTGGTGGCGAGAGGAAACCAGCGGTGCAAAGCTACCGCCATGGTCGCGATCTTGATTTCGTGGGACGGCGCGAAAGAGCGCAGCAAGGCGGACGTCGTATCGCGCACCTCCTCAGGCGTTGCGTCGACAGCGAACTCGCGACCCGACATTCCGAACTGGTCCTCGCCAAGATGACCCACGCCGAAAAGCATGTCCGCCATGGCGGTTTCCTCAGGTAACGCCGCACAAATAGCGCGTGCGGCGTCCTTGCTGACGTCAAGGTAACGGCTCTGTTGCGCGCCAAAAACGGCTTCAGGTTTTTCCACATTGAAGAAGGGGTATCCGGGAATTTCCATCACGCCGCCGCCCTCTCGCAAGCATCGACATACGCCCGCTCGTCGGCGGTCAGATCGCGCTCAACCCGCAGGATCGACAGCAACCGCGCGTCAGGCTCCAAGGCCCGCACAGCGACCGCGGGAACGTCCGTCATCGCCGCGTGGTCGATCGCCTCGGCAACCGTCCGCTGGTAGGGCGTGCCGTCGCGTTGGCCGGGCTTGTGGTTCGCCTGCAACCACTCCCAGCGCAGGTCCTCCAGAGCATCGGCGATCGGGCCTTCGTACTCGCGCCATTCGTCGCGGGTGACGGCATAGGTGGCCGTGCGGATCGTCGGGCGAAGGTCGGACGCAATCGCCTGAATGATCAGGGTGCGCGCTTCAGGGGTTTCGTCCCAACGATCGGCGACAGCCCCAACAAGCTCGTCGGCAATGGCTGCCAGCGCGTGCGGGTCGGCGGGGGTGATCGGTGCAAACGCGTTCACGATTGCACCGCGGGGGCGCGCAGGAGTATCGCCTGTTCGTATGCAGCGGCCAGTAGGCGCAAGTCGCCAATCGTGGGCGATTGCGGTGCACCGGGACCGCCAAGCCCTGTTGCCGTCGAAGCCAGTGCGTACCCATGCGACGAATCAGCATCATGGAAAAAATTCGTGCTTCCTTCGAAACGCGGGCGACCGCCATCGTAATGTGATGCCGCGGCGGCGAACTTGGCCACGAACGGCGCGATAAGGTCGAAGGCCTCTTCCGCGCGTTGCCGCAGTTCACGATCGCGCTCGGCCTGCCGGTAGAGGTTAAGTTGCGCATCGCTCGCCGCAACCGGACACTCGCCCCCGTCGTGCGGGGTCCAGGGGGTGGGGGAGGCGGTCATGCCGATGCTCCGCAAATGTCGCACGTCTCGCCAGCGGGCAGACGGCACTCGCCACAAGGCTCTTTGCCATCTTGGCGTCGAGGCTGGGGAAATGAGCAGGCTGAAAACGCGTCCAGGACGTCATCCAACGTCTGCGTATATTCCGCTGCCACCTTACGGACCTCGCAACCCGGCTGGCCAATATGATCGCGGGTGTAAGCGTGGTGCGCGCGAACGGCTTTTAGGTCGCCAAGCAACTTACGCAATGTCGCGACGGGGAGGGGGCTCATGCTGACACCAGCGCGCCGACGACGTACTCAGCGGCCCAGCCGGAGTGATCGTCGTGGTCGTAATCCATGCCCGCATCGACACAGGCGTCGAGCAGGACGTTCGACTTGCGGATCCACGCGCGGGGATCGTCGCACGTCATGAAGTCGCCAGCGCGCAGGAACGCATCGAGCGCTCCGTCTACCGCTTCGAACTTTGAAAGGGTGGTCGCCACGTTCGTCTCTCCGCCGACCTGAGTGGCCGGTGAGGACGGGTATGTGGGATATTTCACACGCCGTCAATACGCCGCGTGGGAAATATCACATTATTTTTTGCAGCGGTACTCGCTACGCAGAGTGTCCGCGACCAGCTTGACGGCCGGACCCGACCAGCGGGTGGGGTTATCCTTAATCGCTTTCCGAACGAAGCGCGCCGAGATCGCTGTCCACGACCCTGTGCGCGGGCAGATCAAGCCACCGGCGGACAGCCCATCGGCAACGCCCCATATGTACATATTGCATGGATCCGCCGCCAGCATGCCGTTCTCTGCCTCACAGAGGCTTGCCAACTCGCCGCCCGTAAGCGTCGTTAGTACATAGGTCTTCGAGTGAACTGCTGTCGGCCCGATCGCGAGTGCTATCGCCGCGGCATAATGAAGAGCACCGGAGCGGCCCATACAACCTCCACGTTTTCCATATCGGCCGCGTTCAGAGATCGCAGCGTATATCTGTCTGGTTCGGTGCCTGGCGCGAGACGCTTCAGGTACGTGCCATTATCGGCAAGGTGCACAGCGCAGTACTTGCCGAGATAATCGGGCAGAACGCCATCGTGGTCGCGTCGGACATAGATCACGTCGCCCGGCTCGTACTTCGGAAGCATACTCTCGCCCGCGACGACTAAAGCCATAAGCGGACCGGGCGCGAGGGGAGGGCGCTCGACCATCTCGAACTCGTGATCGTCCTTGAAGAACGCAATCGCGCCGCCCGCGCCAATCTGGCCTAACAGGGGCACGCGTTCCGACCCGTTCACAGACTCATATGGCAAATCGAGTGCTTCCGCGATTTTGTAGAGGGTCCCGATGCCGGGATTCTCGGTGCGTTGAATGAGGTCTCGAACGGACGTGACTGCCAAGCCGGCCGCGAGAGAAAGGCTGCGCGGGTTAAAACCCTTTGCTTCCATCTCGCGTGTGATCGTCTCGCGGATAGCTTGGATATTAGGTTTCGCGGGCATGGGTGAAATATCCCACGAAAGCCGCGAAAGGCGGTAGGGTCGAAATATCCCACGCACGGCATCTTGACCGTGGGAAATTTCACACATAGAACAAGCGGCCATGGAAGAGCTGCTATCCGATATCGAGACGTTCATCGCCGATCACGAGATCAGCGAATGGGCATTTGGCGAAGCCGCGTTGCGCGATCGTCACTTCATCCGCCAGTTGCGCGAGCAGCGCGAGCCGCGCCGCGCGACCGTGCAAAGGGTGCGCGACTACATGGCGTCCTACTGCGACCAGCAGGCCGCGGCATGACGTCAATCGTGCATCTCGACCCGAAACTGCGGATGCCGCGGGCAGGCTCCGTGAAACGGGACAACCACCGTTTCTTGCCACCTATCATGCGCATCCAGCATCGCGCGCACCGCGTTATTGAGCCGTCGAACGCGCGCCAACGGGATCGCGAAGGACAGCCAGCGTCCGGCGACGTGAAACACGCCGTCCCGAACTTCGAACTTCGGATCACGCCCAACGAACAGCTCCAGCAACATTCCACATCTCCCGCTCGGACAGGCCACTTACAGGCGACAGGAGATGTCTGGCGGTGCCGGTACGCTGGCATCCGCTTTCCGCTCGCAGGGGTAAAGCTGCGCCGGTCCAAGCGGCTCGTAAATAGACAAATGTGCGGGCAAACCTTTAATATTGCTCGCCGTCTCGGTTCCGCTGGAACAGCAAGCTCCGTCGAGGCCGCCGCCGCGCCTATCGAGCAAGCCGCATGAGCGCTTGTCATTCAGCGACGCCTAGCGCTGGGCGCGGGTTCCGAGCGAACGCCGCGCGTAACAATCTCCAGTCCGCAGGGATGGCAACGCAATATGTGCGTTCGGCCCACATACAATATCTCCGGTATCAGGTACGACTTCTTCTTGGCGTGAAAGCAGTTGGGGCAAAGCCACTCGCCACTGTCGCCGTCTGGCTCCGTGCCTGTGCGGCGATAAGCGATCGGCCCGCGCCCGGTATTCGCCGGTTCATAGCCCGCCGCCTCTGCCGACCACTCTTCAAGCTCAACGATTTGCTGTTCGAGATCAGCTTTGCGTGCGGCCATCGCGCCCATCGTCTGTTGTGCATCGAGCAAGCTTTCTTGTGTGTTCAGCAGCAAGCTAAGCAGTTCCGTGCGCAGAGCCATGAGCGCGTTTTCGGTACGAACGCCGTCGATGGCCTTTACGAGATCCTTGGCGGCACTCAGGCTGCTGAACGCGCTGCTTATAACCTCGATCATGACTTTTCCCTCGCCGACGCTTTGGCGGCATCGTCACGTTCGGCCGGAGAAGAGTCAACGGTCCCTTCCCGCAACCGGATCGGGGTGGGGGCGGGGTGGTGAGCGGCACACGCGATCTTGCCAGCTTCACGCCGGATGAGCGCCGTGTGATTGCCAACAGGCATCATGGCTGGGAGTCCGCCTCGTTCGCGCTGCTGGCTAAGGTATTCGATGCGCACTCGAATACGATAGCTGCGATATGTCGCGAGCAGGGTCGCGTGGCATGATGCTCCACACCCTCGCCAGCGGTTTCGCCAACTGGCTCGCCCCCTACGGCTGGGAGGCTCCCGATGGCTGGCACGTAGGCCCAGAGCCACTGACCGTCAGCTTCAACGAGTTCTCGGTCGCCGGCTTCGACGTGACGCTCAATCTGCTCCCTGAGGTCCGCGAAGTGTGCGTGCAACATCACGTCAAGCAGGAAAAGTCCTGATGTCATTCCCCGTCAGCCCCAAACGCAACCTGCCCACGCCTGAACGGCTCCGAACCGTGCTGCGGCTCGACAATGGCGTATTCTACTGGCGACCGCGCACGATCGACATGTTTAGCACAGAACGCGCCTTTAAGGGGTGGACTACCCGCTTCGAAGGTAAGCCGGTCGGGATGCGGCGTCACATCGGCTATGCGACTTTGAAGGTCGACGACGTCGGTTTGTACGCTCACCGCGTCGTTTGGGCCATGGAATACGGCGAGTGGCCTGCTGGCTTCATCGATCACATTGATGGTGACCGCGGCAATAATGACCTCAGCAATTTGCGAGATGTACCGCGGGTACTCAACCAGCGGAATATGTCTCGTTGCGCTGGCCATACCGGAACGCCTGGCGTCTACTGGTATCCCGAACGCCGCAAGTGGCGCGCCCATCTCACAGTGATAGGCGCACCAAGCCGCTCGGCTACCTTCGACAGTTATGAAGATGCCGCCGCCGCTCGCCGGCTCTGGATGTCGGAGCACGGCTTCACTGATCGCCACATCAACAGCCCCGCGCACACTGCACTCCCAGGCCAGCACGCAGAGCAGCGCTCGGACGTGGTCGCGGAAGGGGCGGGGGAGCGGTTCCAACAAACTCATAATGGGGTTGATAAATGATGGGTGAGAATTCGTCAGTGGACGACATCGGTTGCGTCAGCCCCGATCGTGTTCGCGAGCGCGTCGCCGCGGTGCTTCGTGTAGCCCAGCAAGCCGGCCTGTCGGATGAGACGCTGGAGAGCCTGTCGGGCATCAAGGCGCGGCGCATCAAATCGTACCGGGTCGAAGGCAAGATGCCGTCCCTGGACGCGGCTCTGTCGCTGGCGGTCGCGATCGGGCCTGCTGCCGTGAACAGCATCCTGTCGCTCATCAATTACGCAGCGCGCCCGCTGGACGATCCAGACGCCGTACAGCCGATGCAAATGGTGGCGGACGGCATGAAGCACTTCGCTGTTATCGCCGACGCTGCTGCTGACAACCGGATCGATCACACCGAGGCGGAACGCACGCGCGTTGCGGCGGACGGGATTATCGCCACGTTCCTTCCTCTGTCGAGCGCGGGGCGGGCATGAAGCGCGTCTCCGCACCTCGCATTCGCGCCACGCAGGATGAGCTGAACGCCATCCGCGAGCAGGTAGCGCTCGGCAAATCCGCCTCGCAGATCGGCGAAGCGATGGGCCGCACTAAGCGCAGCATTGTTGGGCTGGTCAAAGGACATAATCTCGGCCCGTGGCGGTCGAAGCACGGCCACGCGCCGGGTTCAGTGGATTGGATCCCCACGGACCTCGAGCAGCACTGGCATCTGATGAACCAGGCCGCGCTCGCCAAGCATTACGGGCGATCAGCGAGTACGATCAGTCTTTGGGTTCGCCGGATGGGGCTCGTCCGGACGGCGGAAAAGCGCTTCGTCCCCGTGTCGCCAAAACAGCGTGCCAAGCCAAAACCCGTTGCTCCAGTTAAGCGCCCACTCGCCAGCCACGGCGGCGGACACAAGCCGGCACAGTTCGAGGCACCGCAGCGCGATATGTCGCCGGTCGGACTTGCGGTGGAATACCTGCGCCGGCTGTCCGCGGTCTATCGCTGCACCGAAACAGGCCGCGCTGACGTCGCCGGTCAGTTCTGGCGGCGCGGGAACAGCGTGCTGACCGATGTCGATGTGATCGAGCGGGCGGACTGGCTGCGGTCGCGTGAACGGCGGGCGGCATGAGGGCCAACGCATCCCGCTACCCCGACAAGCGCATGACGCAGGCGCAGGCCAAGACGCAGCTCATGCTGCTGCTGGAAAACTGCACCGATAGCGCGTTGGCTGGCTTCACCCCGGATCGTCTGGCGGCGACGCATAACGTCGATCGCAAGGACGCAGAGTACGCGCTGATTATCCAGCGCCAGCGTCGAACGGCGCGCGGGTGAACGCGTTCGCACATATCGCCAGCGAAGATTTGCGCGCTAAGCCGGTCGCGCGGTTCATCGTGGAGCCGAAGGACAAGGGCGACGCATCGGAAGCCTCGCGCCAGGCCGGGTTTCGCGATGACCTGAAGTTCGTCTCGCGCGGCATCAAATCTTGGGGCGTGCCGAACGCTGGCAAACGCGGGTTCAAAGCCCAGGCACGCGCGAAAAAAGAGGGCCTGACCGCTGGCGTTTTCGACGAGCATTACCGCGCCGCAGGCGGGTGGTTCGCCGCGCTGGAGTGGAAAGACGGGGACGGCGATCTCTCCCGCGAGCAAATCGAGTGGGGCAACGACATGCTCGACTGCGGTTTTCACGTCGCTTGCGTGCGCACGTCGCCTTTTGCGCTGGAATTGTTCCGCCAGTGGGGCGCGCCGATCGTGGAGCGCGTGGGCCTATGAACGCCATCACCACCATCCGCGTCGATGAATCGACACTCGAGCGCGCGCACCGTGCCGCTATCCGCGTGCATTGCCCGGGCTGCGACGAGTTTGAGATGGCCGCGCGCGTCGATCTGGCCACGATCCGCGACCAGGCGACGTTCGGCATGGCCCGCGCGACTGACAGCGCCGCGGTGCTGCTCGGAGAGGTCGCGAAGCTCGCTGGGCACGCCGTGTTCGCCCAGCAGCCCGCCAGTGCGCTGATCCGCATAAAGACGGCTCTAACCCTCACGATGTTGGCGGCACGGTCTGTAGACCGGGTGACGCGGGATGGATGACGATATGGGTGGCGACGACATCAACGCGTATTGGGATAGCTTGCCGGAGCCTGAGGTTGACGATTGGTCGCCGCGGCTGCGCGTAGTGGACGAGACGTATCAGCCGGTCGAACGAGACCCGTTGCCGCTGGTCGATCCCTCGACATGGGCAGGCCAGGAACCCCCTGAGCGCCGCTGGCTGGTCGATAGCATGGTGCCATTCGCGCAAGCCTCGCTGCTCACTGGCGCTGGTTCGGCCGGTAAGTCGCTGGTCGCGCAACTTATGGCGACGTGCGTTGCGCTCGGGCTGCCGTGGCTGGGCACCGCAACCGAACAGGCCGTGTCGATCTATATCAGCTGCGAGGATGACGAAGCCGAGCTCTGGCGGCGCCAGAAAGCGATTTGCGAGGGCCTAGGCGTCTCGCTGGAGGATTTGAGCGGCAAGCTGTTCCTGTTGTCCCTGGCGGGCTCGCTGGACAACGAATTGGCGACGTTCGACCATGCCGGACGTATTTCCGTCGCCGATCGTTTCCGCGACATTCAGGACGCCACGGCGCGGGTCGAAGCGCGGTTCTTGGTGCTCGACAACACAGGCCATTTCTTCAGCGGCAACGAAAACGATCGCCACCAGGTCGCGTCGTTCGTCAATCTCGCCAACGGCCTTGCCCAGACGATCGGCGGGAGTGTCGTGATCATCGGGCACCCGAACAAGGCCGGCGGCGAATATAGCGGCTCTACGGCTTGGGAGAACCAGGTCCGGTCGCGTCTGTTCATGGAAATCCCGACGAACGACGACGGCGCGGTAATCGAGCCCGATGTGCGCGTCATCCGTCGCAGCAAGTCCAACTATGCGCAGAAGGGCGGTGATCTCCGCTTCATGTGGCACAAATGGACCTTCGTGCTGGAGACGGAAGTACCGGAGGAACAGCGCATCGACGTGCGCGATATCGGCCAGGCGAACCACGAAAACGAATGCTTCCTGAATTGCCTGGCAAAGGCCACCAGCTCGCGACGCGCGGTCAGCCACGTCAATGGCATCAACTATGCCCCGCGCATCTTCGCCCACATGCCTGAAGGCAAAAAGCTGAAGGAGGAAGCGTTCCGGGCGGCGATGGAAAGGCTGATCAGCCTGGGCCGGATCGAGCTCGAAGCGAACCTTTGGAAAGGCCCAAACCGGCACTGGAAAACGGGAATTAAGGACGTCGGCACGTGCGCCAACCCCCCCCAAGAAATGGCGGAAAACCGTGCGCCAACCCCTGCGCCAACCCCCTGCGCTGACCCGCGCCAACCCCCTAGCCAAGTCATTGAAAACATTGCGCCGACCCTGCGCTGCGCTGACCCCCCCTATACTACGTATAGGGAAGGCGGGCCTTTGGAGGCCCCGCCTTCCTGGCTTGATGAAGCACCACCCGCGTCGCCCGATGATTACGGCTCTGGCGACTGGCGCGACAATCCGATTTTGGGAGGTACCCGATGACGAAACCAGCGGCAGCCACGACCGGCCTCACCCCGTTCCTAGTCGCCCTGATGGGCACGCCACGCGAACGCCTTACCCGCGCCAACCCCGCCAAGCTCGCCTCGAAATACGAGATCCCCGAGGATTGGGCTCGCTACTACCTCAACGATTGGACACGCCGATGACCCGCGAACAACGAGCTGAGAGGGGAGGGGTGCGCGAAGCCGATATGGTTGATCGTGTGGCCGAAGCGATCGCTGGTAAGTGCGAATGCCGGGAAGAAGACTGGCTGCGGAATGAGCAAGCGCGCGCCGCTATGACCGCGATGCGCGACCCAACCAACATCATGTGGGATGGTCTGGCTCGGTCGATCATGATGTGGCTGGATATGCAGCCGCGCACTCCACGCATGCTGTTTCAACATTTGAAGCGGACAGGTGTCGCGGTTCCACAGTGGCTGCGTGACGAGCCCGAAATGAAGCGCCTGGATCATGTGCCAAGCAAGGGCACCCGTTGCGTGCTGATCTACCGCGCCATGATCGACGCAGCCCTTCAGGACGATGTGGCATGACGAAAGAGGAACGTGCGCGCACCACTTGGGGCATGGCGACGGGCGAGTATCTCGATCCCGAAGGTCTCGCCGCCATGCTGGCTTTTGCGGATGAGGAGCTGGAGCGGGCGGCGAAGGTGGCGGTTGCCTTCGGAGACCCCATTGAAGCGACCGACCACGAAAACCGCTGCTTTGGGCATATCGCCACCGCCATCCGCTCGATGAAGGGGGAAGGGTGATGCGAGGGATCCTGATCAGCATCATCACGGTCGCGGCGTTTACAATCATTGAGCACGTGTTCGGTCGTTCGGCTTCGACCTGGACTGCCGTGGTGGTCTTGGCGTTCGCGCTCGGTCTGTTCTGGGGTGCTGGCAAGGATGCTGGCGAACGGGAGGGAGCCGAATGACCGACATCCCCGCCGCCGCCCTGTCGCACGCCCCCGCCGGCACCACGATCACCGGCACCGAGCGCATGTCCGATGCCTTCACCAAGTATCACCTGAGCGATGGGCGCGCGCTGCATCACTTCACCCAGGGCGAGCCGGATGCTGAGCCGCATGATCATCCGTGGTCGTTCGAGACGACGATCTTGGCAGGCGGGTATGTGGAGGAGGTGTTCTGGCTGACGGACGATGATGGTCGCGGATGGGCCAGCGCGTTCGTGAATAGGCCCGATGAAACGAAGCATCGTCTGTTGGCTGAGCACATTCACCGCATCGTTTCGCTCCCCGAGGGCGAATGCTGGACGCTGGTGCGCGCCGGGCCTGTGGAGCGCGAGACACGCTTCTGGCGCTTCGGAGAGCGGGTGGAGTCTAGGGCGCATAATGAGGGGTGGGGTTGATGGGACGCAGCAAGGGCAAGTTGAGCAAGGGGCAGCCGGCCGGGCAGCGTTCCGCATCGGGTCGCAAGCGGGACCGCACGCCGCGGATTGTCGGGCCATGCGAGGGCATCATGCGCCGGCGAGAGATGTACGGGGCGCCGTCGAACGATAACGAGACGTTCGACGCGCTCGGCCGGGCATGGCGTGCCGGATTGCTGCACAACGATCCGACGCGGGCGAAGGCGCTGCTGGACGGTGGGCGGAAGTTCCAAGGGCAGTACTGGTACACGTTAGGGGTCGTATCGTCGGACAGCCTCGCCAAATTCCAGCCTTCCGCGCCGCGAATGACGCTTGACCCGGTGGTAGAGAAAATTCGTGAGGATGCTTTCCATGTGGCGCTGGCGATGGTCGATGCCCGCGGGCGGAGCGTCCGCAAGTATTTTGATCACCTCGTGACCGATCATAATTTCGACTGTGGCCCACCGTGGCTGGACCGGATCATTTTTGCGCACCGTCGCGGCGGGCGATCGTCAGAACAAGATTACGCTTGGCTAAAGCTAGCGCTTGAGGGGTTGGAGCAGATCGCATGACCGATCGTCTCGGCTGGCACGTGCCTGACAACTTACGCTGGCTTGCTCAACAGGGCGACCGCCCAAGCCACGTTCCACTCGGTACACTGACTGGTAGTTTCCTGTTCCAGGTAGCAGATCGCTATGAGGAAATGGCGCGCTACCGACAGGCGTTGCAGGCGGTGCAGCAGGGTAACGTGCCGCGGCCTCGCGGCGAATACTGGCGCAAGGATCGAAAGCCGAGCAAGCACGATCTGTGTATTCACGGTCAGTCTGTGAACTCAAGCTGTTCAGGCTGCATTGACGAATATATCGAAAGCGTCTTGTCCCCCAAGCCGCACCTGCAATTCGTGAATGACGCATAGCAGATCGCTTGACCGGTTGGGGCGTTTCTGGCACATGGTCATTGTGCCGGTCGTGTGTCGATAGGCTTTCCAAATTAGATAGGCTTTAGAATGGCGAGACCGCAAGGTACGCCGAAGACCGGCGGTCGTGCGAAAGGCACGCCGAACCGGGCTTCAGTGGCGCGTGCCGCTGAGATAGCCGCGTCGGGTTTGACCCCTCTGGACTTCATGCTGTCGGTAATGCGCGATGGCGGGAACGACACGGACACCCGGCTTGATGCGGCCAAATCTGCCGCACCCTACGTCCACGCAAAGCTTTCCTCCATCGACGCCAAGCTGAGCGTCGATGGGCAACTCGTCATCAACATCAACAAGCCGGCCTGATGCCCGTCATCAACCTGCCGAACCAATGGCAGCCGAGGGATTATCAGGACGCGCTCTGGCGCTACATGCACGGTGGCGGCAAGCGTGCCATCGCAATTTGGCCGCGCCGCCACGGTAAGGACGACGTGGCGCTGCATTACACAGCCTGCGCGGCGCACGAGCGGGTCGGGGTCTACTGGCACCTGCTGCCCCAGCAGAACCAGGCACGGAAGGCGATTTGGGACGCGGTGAACCCGCACACCGGGCGCCGCCGCATCGACGACGCGTTCCCCAAGGAATTGCGCGAGACGACCCGCGAACAGGACATGCTCATCCGCTTCAAGTCGGGATCGACTTGGCAGGTGATCGGGTCGGACAATTACGATGCGCTGGTCGGGACGCCGCCGATTGGTGTGGTGTTCTCGGAGTGGGCGCTAAGCAATCCTCAGGCGTGGTCTCTGATCCGCCCCATCTTGGCCGAAAATGGCGGCTGGGGGATGTTCATCACGACGCCGCGCGGACGTAACCACGCGTTTCGCATGTACGAGATGGGCTTAGCCAGCGACGATTGGTTTTCCGAGCGGCTGGTCGCGACGGACACGGGGGTCTTCTCTCCTGAAGTGCTGGCCAGCGAGCGCGCGGAGATCATTGTCGAGCGCGGTGAAGACGACGGCGACGCGATCTACCAGCAGGAGTACATGACGAGCTTCAGCGCCGGCCTGCCGGGCGCATACTACGCCAAGGTGATCGACGGGCTGGAGCGCGACGGGCGCGTTACCGCCGTTCCGTACAATCCCCAGGCGCAGGTTCACACGGCGTGGGATCTAGGCCGCAACGACCAGACCGCGATTTGGTTCGTGCAGCGGTACGGCACCGGGTGGGCGGTGATCGACTATCTGGTCAACACCAGCGTCGGGATCGACTGGTACGTCAAGGAGCTGCGCGCAAAGCCGTACAACTACGGCGAGCACCTGATGCCGCACGACGCGGAGAACGAGCAGCTGGTGAGCGTCACCGGATCAATCGCCGATACGGCGAAGGGTATGGGACTCGACAATATCCGGGTCGTCCCGCGCACCAGCAGCGTGGCGAATGATATCAACGAGGTCCGCCAAGTCCTGCCGCTGTGCTGGTTCGACAAAACGAAGACCGAGAAGGGTTTGGACGCGCTGCGATCGTATCGCCGTGTGTGGGACGAGAAGCTGCGGGCCTACCGCGACACGCCCTTGCACGACTGGGCAAGCGACCCGGCGGACGCGTTCCGGACCTTCGCGATCGGCAAGCCGCGTGATCGCCAGGCGGCAAAACCGCTGGACCTTAGCAGACTGACGAGGGGGGTAGCATGATCGAACTCCCCGAAGGGCTTATGTCGTATCTGCAGAGCGAAGAGATGCGCGCACGCGACGATTCGCTGAACGAAGAGCGTAAGGTCGCGCTGGATTTCTACAACGGTAAGCCATTCGGCGATGAGGTTGAGGGCCGTAGCCAGCTCGTGACGCGCGATGTTGCCGAGGTCGTGGATTACATGACCGTCGCCGTCGTGCGGACGGTCGTTTCGGACAAGGTTGTCGAGTTCGAAGCGCGGCGGCAGGAAGATCGCGAGGCTGCCAAGGACGCTACCGAGTTGGTCGCCTGGCAGTTCATGCGCCAGCAGTCGGGCTATCGGATCGTCCACGATGCGCTGAAAGCGGGGCTGCTGGAAAAAACCGGCGTCCTGAAGACTTGGGTCGAACTCGGGTCGGATGTGGTGGAGGGTGAAGCCATCGCCTCCGAGGTAGAGGCTGACGACACGATCATTGCCGCGGAGGAGCAGCCCGGTCGCGTCGCTGTCGGTCCGGACGGCGAGACCCTAGAGCAGGTCTACAGCGTTCGCCGTCGCGTGCCGGCCCCGCCGAAATTCATGGACGCCGCGGTTCCCAACGAGGAATTTGGCTTCTCCCCCGAGGCGCGGGAGTTGGACGAGGCGCGGTATATCGGGCACCGGACCCGCGCGACGCTCGCCAGCCTGATTGCTCGGTTCAACGTGCCGGCGGCGGACAGTGAGACGCTATGGGGCGCGGCGCAGGACGGGCAGCAGCTATCCGACGCACGCGACAACGCCCGCTCCCGCAAGGACAGCGAGAACACGCAGGCGCAGGGCGTTTCGCGGCAGGTGTGGCTCAACGAAGAATATGTCCGTTGGGATTGGAACGGCGACGGCGAAGAGGAACTGCTCTGCGTTCATCGTGTCGGCAGCAAGGCGCTGTCGATCATTGAAGTGGACGAGCAGCCTTTCGTCATCTGGTGCCCTTTCCCGATGGCGCACCGGATCGTTGGCCAGTCGCTTGCCGATAAGACGATGGATATCCAGCGCATTCGGTCGATCCTGCTGCGTCAGGCAATGGACGCCTTGTACTTCGCCAATGCGCCGCGCCCGCTGGTCGAGACGACCAACATGGACGAGAACACGCTGGATGATATCCTGACGACCGTTCCGGGATCGCCGATTCGCTACAAGGGCACTGCGCCGCTGCCGATGCAGATGCCGTTCGCTGCGCCGCACGCGTTTACGGCGTTGGAGTTCATGACTGGCGAGCGCGAGAGCCGCACCGGCATTACGCGGCACAACCAGGGCATCAACGCTGACACGCTGAACAACACGGCGACTGGCTACAAGCTGCAGATCGAAGCCGGCGCGCAGATCGAAGAATATGTCGCCCGCAACTTTGCCGAAGCGCTTGCTGAGCTATTTGAGAAAAAAGCGCGGCTGATGCGCCAGCACAATGCTGTGGAGCAGGTCCGCGTCGGTGGTGAGTTCAAGACCGTCAGTGCCGGCGACTTGCCCGAGGATATGGATATGGGCATCCGTGTCGGCCTCGGCACCGGCAGCAAGGACAAGCGCATCGCATCCCGCATGATGGTGCTGGAGCTTCAGAAGGAGGCCATGGCCCAGGGGTTGGGGCTCGTGGACGAGGCGAAGCTCTACGCCAGCGCCGCCGGGGTCGTGTCGGAAACCGGACTCGGCGACGCCAATATCTTTTTCAACGACCCATCCACGCAGGGACCGAAGCCTCCCAAGCGCGACCCAGCCGAGATCGAAGCCGAGGGCAAGGTTCAGGTCGAGATGCAGCGCCAGCAACAGGCGCACGAGCGGGCGATGTTTGATGCTGAGACCGCGCGAATAAAGATGGAGGCGCAAGCGGGCATCGATCGGGAGCGCGCGGAGTTCGAAGCGCAGCTAGCGCGCGACAAGGCGGACTTCGAAGCGGACATGGCTCGTGATCAGCGCGAATTCGAACAGTCAATGCTATTGGATCGTATAGCGAGTGAAACCAACGCACCGACGATCCCCGCCAATCGCCCAGGCGGGAGGCTAGACGCATGACCCCCGAAGAGAAGCGGGACGAGGGACAGGCGGCACGTGCTGCGATCGACCGGTTCCTTGGCCCAGCCTTCGATCTGGTCGAGGCGGCATATGTCGAGCGGCTAGCGGAGATCGCCGGCAGTGAGCCTTGGGCCGCGGACAAGCTGCGCGCGGTCGCAACCGCGCTTCGTGTGACGCGCGAGGTTCGTGCGCACGTCGATGGCGTGGCGGCGGGCGGTCGGGCTGCCCAAGTGACGCTGGATCATCACCGCAAGATCGAAGCCATGTCGCCCGAGCGGCGCCGGATACTCGGGCTATGACCGACGCCGCGCACGAGTGCTACGCCCGGCTGTTGCAGGCTCAGCAGAGCCGGCCCGCCGCCCATGAAGCTGACGAATGGGCCAAGGCAGACGCGCGCGCCACGGTGAACGCCAATATTCGCAGGCGACTGCCAAAGGTCGCCTGACACTGGATCCCGCAAGGGAGAGCGAGCCGCCCGCTAGGCGGATTATTGGAGCACCCTATGACCCAGCTTGCAGCCGAAGAGGCCGCGGCAGTCGGCGGCGATCCTGTCGAACCAACGACGGACGCACCCGAAGCCGTCGTTGACCTGCCCGAGGTATCCCCCGAAGGCGAACTGTACCCGGATGAGCGCCAAGACGGCGAAGATGCCGGCGAACAACCCATCGAAGACGAGCCGAACGAACCGGAAGCCCCGGCCATCGACGCTCCGCATTCGTGGAAGGCCGAAGACAAGGAACGGTGGAACGCCGTTCCTCGCGAAGTGCAGGAAATTATCGCGCGTCGGGAAACCGAGATCGCGCGGGGAATGACCGAAAAGTCGCGCGAAGTCGAGAAGGTCAAAACCGAGACGGTGGCCCAGGCGGCGACGGAAATCTCTGCGTTTCGAATGGAGCAGGCCCGAGCAATCGAGGCGTTGGCGGCGCAGTTCATGCCGCAACCGCCCGATCAGCGGCTAGCCTTCTCCGACGATCCGCAACACCACGTCCTCTACAATCAGCAGCGCGCCTATTACGAGCAGGCGGTAGCCCAGCAGCAGCAGCTGCAGCTAGCCGCCCGTCACGAGATGGGGGAAGCCCAGCGGATAGAGCAGGAGTTGGAAGGCCAAGCGCGTGCGGCAGACGACGCCAAGCTGCGCGAGGCGTATCCGGAATATTTCGATGAAAGCGAAGCCGGCCAGAAGGTCCAAGCCGAGCTGAAATCGATCGCCGACGAACTCGGCTATTCCGAACTATGGGACCAACGGAACGCAGCGGATGTGCTCGCGCTTCGGACGGCTGCTGGATACAAAAGGGACGCGCTGAAATGGCGCAGCCACGATCGTAACCAGCGGAATCCGAACGGTACATATCGCGCCCAGCGCGCCGTCCCCCCGATCAGCAAACCTGGCACGACGCGGGCCGGCGGTGTCCCCACCGACGATCCGGTCAAGCTGCTTTACCCCAACGATTGATAGGAGGCCACAGTGGCGACCATCGGAAATTCGTATCTCAACCTCGTGGATATGTACAAGCGCACGGACCAGAACCGTGCGATCACGCCCGTTATCGAAGCGTTGCACGCGCTCAATCCCCTGATGCAGGACGCGTTCACCGTCGAATGCAACCAGGGCACCAAGCACCTGACCACGACGCGCACCGGACTGCCGGCCGTGACGTGGGGTCGGCTCTACCAGGGCATCCCGCAGAGCAAGTCCACCACGCAGCAGGTCGAAGACACGACCGGCTTCGTCGAGGGCCTGTCGTTCGTGGACAACCGCCTGCTGGAGATTTCCAAGAACCCCGGCGCCGTTCGCATGAGCGAAGCGCAGCCGTTCTTGGAGAGCATCGCGCAGGAAGTTCAGACGAACTTCTTCTACAGCGACACGGCGACGACGCCGGAGCGCTTCAAGGGGCTAGGAGCGCGCTACAACACGCTGTCCAACTCGCAGGTCGTCAACGGCGGCGGAACGGGTTCGGACAACATGTCGGTCTGGTTCGTCACGCACGGTTCCGGCCAGACGCGCATGATCTTTCCGGAGGGCACCGCCGCAGGTGTCAGCCGCAGGGATAAAGGCGAGCAGCGCGTGACCGACGATCTCGGCAATGCCTACTACGGCAAGGAAGAGGAATTCCGGCAGCACGTCGGGGTTTCGGTCGGTGACTTCCGCTTCAACAGCCGCATCGCCAACATCGATGTGTCGGACTTGATCGCGGGAACGACCGATCCCTACGCCCTCCTGCGTCGGGCCTACTGGAAGCTCCAGGGTCGCCGCAACGGACGCGTCGATAACGGCGGCATGATCACGATGGGCAAGACGGTGATCTACGCCAACCGCGACTTCCTGCAGGCGCTCGACGGCGCAACCACGAACTCCAACAAGGTCGAGCTTCGGCCGGATGATGTGGCTGGCAAGGAGGTGCTGACTTACCGCGGCATCCCGATCCGCGAAACCGACGCACTGATCAACGCCGAAGCGCTGGTCTCGTAAGGAGAAGACGAAATGATCATGGACCGCACGCTGCTCTTCTCGGATGGGCAGGCAATCACCGCCACCTCGGCATCCACCAACATCGTCGATCTCGGCGCAACCGGTACCATTTACGGGGCCGCTTCGCCGATCATCCGCGACGTGGGCAAGGGCCATCGCATCCCTCTGTTCGTCGGCATCACGCAGTCGTTCAATAACCTGACGTCGCTGACCATCTCGGTCGAGACGGACGATAACGCCGCGTTTTCGTCTGCCAAAACCGTCAGCACGTCGCCGGCTTATTCGCTGGCGCAACTCGCCGTGGGCGCGGAATTCCTGCTCCCCGAGTCGATCCCGAGCGGCACGAACGAGCGCTATCTGCGCCTCAAGTACACCATCGCCGGCACTGCGCCGACGCTCGGCAAGGTTACCGCCGGCGTCGTCGATGGCCGCCAGAGCGCCTAAGGAGGGCTGAAACATGACCACGAAGAACGATAAGGCGCGCGCGCCGAAAGCGTATGTGTCGGACCAGCCCTATTCGGACGGTTCGCGCTATTACAAGCCTGGCGAAGTGTTCGTTAGCGATGCGGAGCCCGGTACCGGCTGGAACGAAACCAGGCCAGCAGAAGCCGCGGCAATCGAGGCGGCGACCAACCCGGTGCCGGACGATGCGAACCTGGAGGCGGCCGACAAGGCGGCGCTTCAGGCCGTGGCGATCATGAAGCACGTGCCGATCGCCGGGCTCGACAAGCCGGCGCTGATCACCGCGATCAAGGCCGCGTACGAACCGAAGCTGTAACCGGAATGGGCGGGGTTACGGCTCCGCCCAGAACACGAAATTAGGGAGAGGCGACTATGACCCTCGCCGTCCCCACCTATGCTGTCGGCGCGATCCCAACGTACCTCGCGTTCGTGGAGGAGATCCGCGACCTGATGGACGACGACGGCTACGCGCGCGAGAAAATCGACCGGGCGCTGCGCAAGGCTGAGGCGCATTTCAATCGCGAGCTGCGGGCGCCGGAAATGGAGGCGTCGAAGGTCCTGACGATCACGGCGGAGACGACGTACCTACCCGCCGACTTCCTAGCGATGCGCGCGATCTTTCAGGAAGGCAGCCCGG
>Ga0247811_1000052_pt1 | contig 42317 bp, 39 predicted proteins | sample UWRJL134311R1_FD_189018 | JGI IMG/M metagenome (GOLD analysis project Ga0247811, IMG submission 189018) | Plant litter microbial communities from Arlington Agricultural Research Station in Wisconsin, United States - UWRJ-L134-311R-1 | ecosystem: Environmental > Terrestrial > Plant litter >...
GTTCGTGGAACCCCTCGCCAGCGGCACCGTCGACATCCCGATCGGGGAGCAAGACCGAGGAACCCACCGCATCCGGGTGACGTACTCGGGCAGCGAACTGGTGGAGCCGGCGAAAGGCTCGGCGTCCATCCGGGTGACCCGGTAACCACAGCGGCGACGGGAGCGGCGAGAGGGAATCTCGCCGCTCCCCGTGCGACAGGGTCTTGACACTGCACTTTCATTTTGGAAGTGTTGGCCGCATGAGCCTATTCATCACCTGCCCGGTCCAAAGCGTCGAACGCGCGACCGCCTTCTACACCGGCCTCGGCTGGACACTCAACGCCGAGATGTCAGATCACAACGTGTCGTGCTTTGCCCTCGCACGCGATCAGTACGTCATGCTCGGAAGCCGCGAGATGTACGCCAGCGTCGGCGCCACCGAGGCGTTGGTCGGTGGTCCCGACACCCCTTCGAAAGTCACGGTCTCGTTCGACCTCGGCAGCCGCGAGGCGGTCGACGAGCTGGTCGAGCGCGCCGGCGCCGCCGGCGGCCGGATCGGCGACACCGACGACTACCCCTTTATGTACCAGCGCCAGTTCGACGACCCCGACGGGTACCACTACTCGCCGTTCTGGATGAAGCCGGACACTGATCCGACCGCGTGAGCGACCTGGCCGCGGCCCTCGACGTCGTCGGCGCACGGTGGGCACTCCTGATCGTGGAGCGGCTGCTCGACGGACCGCAGCGCTACGGCGATCTGCAACGTGACCTCGGAATGGGCACGAACATGCTCGCTACCCGATTGCGCGAACTCGAAGCGGCCGGCGTCTTGCACCGCTTGCCCCTGCGGCACAACACCCGGGCCTACGCGCTCACCGAGCGCGGGCTCGCGCTGCGCACGTCGATCACCGCGCTCGCACGGTGGGGCGCCGAGGCACGAACTGCTCGGCCCACCGATTGATCAGCCCGATAGTCCGTGTCCTACTTCTCGAGCTCGGCTCTCAGGAGTCGGATGGCTTTCGGTCCGACCCCGTGCAGCGTCGCGAGATGATCGAGACCGACGGTCTCCACGTCGTTCAGGTTCCACACCCCCGCCTCGGCTAACGCACGTGCAGCCGGCGCACCGACGTTCGGAAGGGGGCGGGGATCGTCCATGTGCAGCAGGGTACGCCGACTATCGAGCTCTTGCACCGCGCGGATCCCTCTGGCCGACGACGAACTGTCCGGCGTCCGAGAGCATTCGGCCCTGTCGACCGAATAGCTCTCACTGGAGCGAGGCGAGGTCCGCGGTCACACGCTCGGGCTCGGAGCCCGCTGGAAGATTGGCTTGGTCGCGTACACCGTCGAGGTCGTCGTCTTTGTCGAGAGCGGCGAACAGCGGGTCGAGATCCACCGGGGCCGCGCCCTTCTCGGCGACGAGCTCGAAGGTGAGGTGGTCGGCCGCAGCAGAGCCGAGGCTGTCGACGAGTACCCGGGCGATCTGCCGACGTGCGATGACGCCGTCGGCGGGGCTGCCGGCCTTGCGGGTGTCGCCCTGGAGGAGGGTGATGGCGAGTTCGTCGTCGTCGTTGTAGTCGAACCAGCCCGGTCGCACGACCGTGTAAGCGTTGCCGCTGGCACGCACGAGGCGCTCGCCGCGCCGCTTCCAGTCGTGGCCGTCGGTACGGGTCGTCACGCCGATCGCGGTCATCAGTGCGATTCGCACGCGGCGGCCATCGAGCGCCGTGAGCACGTTCTTTACCGCGCCGTAGTCGACGGCTTCGGCCTGCGCGGCCCCGCCGTGTGAGCCCTGGGTGAAGACGACGGCATCGATACCGTCGACCGCTTCGGTCAAGGTCGCGGCGTCGGTCAGGTCGCCCACGACGATCTCGGCGTTCGGGTCGAGGTCGCGGCGCTTGGCCTCGTCGCGGACGAGTGCGCGCGTGGCGTAGCCGCGGCGCACGGACTCCTCGGTGACAAGGCGGCCGATGCTTCCGGTGGCGCCCACGACGAGGACGGTGGTGATGCTGGTGGTCACGGTGCTTTCCATTCGTTTGGAGGAGTTGGTCAGTTGTGGCCGGCGTAGACCTGTGTCTGTCCGCCGTCGACGGTGAGTTCGATGCCGTTGATGAACGACGCGTCGTCCGAGGCGAGGAACACGACGGCGTTGCCGATGTCGGCGGGCACCCCCACCCGGCCGGCCGGGATCTCCTCGACGACACGGTTGACGTAGTCTGCAGCACCCTCGACGCCCATGTCCTTTTCGTAGGCTTCGGTCTGGATGACGCCGGGGCTGACGGCGTTGACGCGGATACGGCGGTCGCGCAGCTCGTTCGTCCAGGTGCGCACGAAGCTGCGCAATCCGGCCATCGCGGCGGCGTAGACGCCGAAGGTCGGCAGTCCCATGTCTTTGGTGATGGACGTGTTGACGATGATGGATCCGCCGTCGGTCAGGATCGGCAGAACCGCCTGCACGGTGAAGATCGTGCCCTTGATGTCGAGCGCGAGGCCCTTGTCGAGGTTCTCCTCGGTCAGCTCGGTGATCGAGTCGTACCAGGCCGCGCCCGCATTGGCGAACAGGATGTCGAGATTTCCGCGCTCGGTGCGGATGGTCTCGACCACCTCGTGCATCGCCGACCGGTCGGTGGCGTCCGCGCGCAGGGCGCGTGCCTGGCCGCCGAGAGCGGCGACGGCCGTGTCGAGTTTGTCCTGATCGCGGCCGGTGATGTAGACGAGCGCGCCTTCGGCGACCATGCGTTTCGCGGTGCCGTAGCCGATGCCGGAGTTGCCCCCGGTGATGAGAGCGGTCTTGCCGGTGAGGCGGGTCATTGGTGCCTTTCGTTGCCGGCACCGTTCGGGCCGGCGGTGGTTCGGGTTGTGCGGATGCTCGTGGCTAGTTGAAGTACGTCGGTGTGCGGGGCACGTATGGCGACTCGAGAACCTGCACCTCGTCGTCGGTCAGCTCGATGTCGAGGGCCGCGACGGCGTCGGCGAGGTGGTGCGTTTTGGTGGCGCCGGAGAGCACGGAGTCGACGACGGGGTTCTTCAGCACCCAGGCGAGAGCGATCTGCGCCATCGAGACGTCGCGGTCGGCAGCGATCTTCTCAATCGCGTCGACGATGGCCTTGTCGCTGTCGAGGTAGAGCGGGTTGCCGAACATGTCGGTTTTCGGGTTCTGCTTGGCACGCTCGGTGCTCTCGTCGCCCCAGGGGCGCGCGTTGATGCCGGCGTTCAGCGGGCTCCACGGGATGGACCCGACGCCGGTATCGGCGAGCAGTCCGAACATCTCGCGCTCTTCTTCGCGGCTCGTGAGGCCGTACTGGTCCTGCATCGAGATGAACTTGGTGAAGCCGTTCAGCTCGGCGGTCGACTGCATCTTGGCGAACCGCCACGCCCACATCGACGAGGCGCCGATGTAGCGCACCTTGCCGGACTTCACGACGTCGTGCAGCGCCTCCATCGTCTCTTCGACGGGGACGTCGGGGTCGAAACGGTGGATCTGCATCAGATCGATGTAGTCCGTTCCAAGGCGCTGGAGCGAGGCATCCGTCTGCTCGATGATGGCTTTTCGCGACAGTCCCGATCCGCCGGGGCCGTCGTGCATCTTCCAGAACTGCTTGGTGGCGAGCACGATGTCTTCGCGCTTGCTGTATTTCTTGATCGCGCGTCCGACGATCTCCTCGCTGGTGCCTTTCGCGTAGACGTTGGCGGTGTCCCAGAAGGTGACGCCGAGGTCGAGCGCTTGGCGGAAGATCGGCTCGGCGGCGGCATCGTCGAGGTTCCAATCGCGACCGGTGTTCGGCAGACCGAAGCTCATGCAGCCGAGAGCGATCCGGCTGACTTTGAGGCCGGATGTTCCGAGGAGCGTGTATTGCATGGTGTGTCCCTTCAGACGGTTGGCGTGATGGTCTTGTTTCTGTTCCCGGCGCGGGTTCCGGGCACGATGAGGGCCGCGGCGGCGATCAGGGCGATCACGAGCAGCAAACCGTCGGTGGTGATTCCGTCGGTGGTCTGCGCCGCGATTCCGCCGGGACCGGTCGACGGGTTTCCCGCGGCGGCGACAGCGACTCCGATGCTGACTCCGAGTGCCCCGCCGAGCTGGTGTGCGACGTTGACGAGGCCGGATGCCGCGCCGGCATCTCTCGGCTCGATGGCGGTGATACCGGACGCGGTCAATGGTGCGAAGCCGAGTCCCTGGCCGAGGCCCAGCAGCAGCATTGGCAGCGCGACGGCGGGCCAGTACGTGCTGTCGATGTCGACGCGGCTCAACCAGAGCATCCCGGCGGCGGTGATCGCCAGCCCGACGGTGAGCAGCGTGGTGTTACCGAACCGGCGCGTGAGCCGCGACACGTTGAGAGCGACGGCGAACTGCACGATCGACATCGGGAGGAAACCGAGGCCGGCCTGCAGAGGGCTGAAGCCGAGCGTGCCCTGCATGTACTGGCTGATGAAGAAGAAGTAGCCGAACATCGCGCCGGCGAACAACAGCCGGGCGAGGAACGCGCCGGTGCGCACGCGGTTGGCGAACACGCGCAGCGGGAGAATCGGTTGCGCGGCCTTCCACTCGATGAGCACAAAAGCGGCGAGAACGACGAGGCCTCCGCCGAGGAGCACGAGGGTCAGCGGGTCGCCCCAACCCGTGTCGGCGGTGCGTGTGATTGCGTAGACCACGAGAGTCATGCCGATCGTGGAGGTGATCGCTCCACCGATGTCGAACCGGCCGCGCGCCGTGGTGCCCGATGGTACGAACTTGAGTGCGGCGATCAAAAGCACGATTCCGATGGGCACGTTGATCAGAAATCCGACGCGCCAGGTCAGCAGGTCGGCGAGAACGCCGCCGAGCACGAGGCCGAAGCTTGCTCCGAGACCCGCGACCGATCCGTAGCCGGCCACGGCGCGCGTGCGTTCGGGGCCCTCGGGGAACGTCGCGGTGAGCAGGGCCAGGCTGGTGGGGGCGAGGATCGCGGATCCGATGCCCTGCACGGCGCGCGCGCCGATCATCCATCCGCCGGTGGGGGCGAGGCCGATGGCGAGGGATGCGAGCGAGAAGATGGTGAGTCCGATAACGAACATGCGGCGCCGCCCGAGGATGTCGCCGGCCCGGGCGCCGAGCAGCAGCAGGCCGCCGAAGACGAGAGCGTAGGCGTTCTGCACCCAGGAAAGGCCCGCGGTGCTGAATCCGAGGTCTTCACGGATGCGGGCGAGCCCGGTGAAGACGATCGAGTTGTCGAGCACGATCATGAAGTAGCTGACGAGAATGATCGCCAGGATCACTCCGCGTCGCGCGGGCATCGGAGTGCCGGTGGTGGTTACGGGTGCGGTATCGGTGCTCATTCGTCGATGTCCGTGCTCTCGCCGACCGCGCGCCAATCCTCCAGCGAAGCGAGCTGAGCTTCGAGCGCCGCGCGGAAGACCGCGACCGCGTCTGTGCCGAGCACGAGCATCTCGGGGGTGTCGACTGCCTCGACCGCGGCGATGATCGCCTGGGCGGCCTTGGTCGGGTCGCCGGGCTGGGTGCCGTGGGTGGCGTCGTTCTCTTTGCGGCGCTTCCCGGCGGTGTCGGCGTAGTCGTCGATCACGGTCGTCGACTGGGTGAGAGACCGCCCGGCGAAGTCGGTACGGAAGCCGCCCGGCTCGACGACCATGGCGGTGATGCCGAGTGGTGCGAGCTCTTTGCGCAGCGAACCGGTAAGGCCCTCGATCGCGCACTTCACCGCGGAGTAGTAGCCGGACCCGGCGGGATTCGCGCGTGCCCCGATCGACGAGAGATTGACGATCGTGCCCGACCGGCGTGCGCGCATCTGCGGCAGCACAGCCTTGATCATGTCGACACTACCGAAAAAGTGGGTGTCGAACAGGGCGCGCACGTCGGCGGCGTCTCCCTCTTCGACGGCGGCGCGGTATCCGTAGCCGGCGTTGTTGACGAGCACGTCGATCTGGCCGAGCTTCTCGGTGCCGAGCTTGACCGCCTCTGCGATCTGCGCGGAGTCGGTCACGTCGAGGGCCACGGCGAGAGCGTTCTCGGGGTGCCCTGCGGCGATGTCCTCGACGCGCGTCACATCGCGTGCCGTGACGATCGCGTTCTCTCCGCGGTCGAGTACAGCAACGGCGAGAGCGCGGCCCAGTCCCGTCGAGCATCCGGTTATCAGCCAAGTCGCCATGAGCGTGTTCCTTTCCGTTCCGGCACGCGCCGGGCACAGATTCGAGTCAACCCGTCTCCGGTTAATCGATACAGGCCCTGTGGAAGCAGGTTCCGACAGAGCCTCCTTCGTCGCGATCGGCCCGCGTAGGTTCGAAACATGGACAATCGACTCGAACTGCGCGAATTTCTCGCCTCGCGACGGGCGAACATCACACCGGCCCAGGCGAACCTGCCCGCCTACGGCGGCAACCGTAGGGTCGCCGGACTGCGTCGCGAAGAGGTCGCGATGCTCGCCGGAGTCAGTGTCGACTACTACACGAAGCTCGAACGGGGCACCGTCGGGGCCGTCTCAGACGGCGTGCTCGACGCCGTGGCGCGCGCCCTGCACCTCACCGACGCGGAGCGCGATCACCTCTTCCGACTCGCCGGCTCGACCGGAGCCACCCGACCGATACGCCGCGACCCGAGCCGCAACATCGTGCGCCCAGCCGTTCAAAGAGTCGTCGACGGCATCGTCGACTCCCCCGCGTTCGTGCGCACGCACACCCGCAAGATGATCGCGGCCAACGCCCTCGGTCGCGCCGTCTACGCACCGCTGTATGACGCCGACCCGACGGGGCAACCCAACACCGCCAGGTTTCTCTTCCTCGACTCGCAGGCACGCTCGTTCTTCGTCGAATGGCCGAAGAACGCGGCAGACATGGTGGCGAATGTCCGTACCGAACTGGGCCGCGACCCCTACGACCGCGATCTGACCGACCTGATCGACGAGCTCAACCGCGACAGCGCGGAGTTCCGCACGCTCTGGAAGGCTCATGACGTGCGTTATCACGACACCGGCGTCAAGAAACTGCACCACCCGGTCGTCGGCGACCTGGAACTCACCTTCGAAGCGATGGAACTACCCGCCGACCCCGGACAGTCTCTGATCGTCTACGGCGCGGAACCGGGGTCTGCCACGTCCGACGCCTTGCGCTTGCTCGCGAGCTGGGCCGCCGAGCCCGGCACCCTTACCCCTGCCCGCGACGAACGGGAATCGTCGGAGACCGAATAGGAACGTAATGCGCACAAAAACCACTGCACTCGCCACCGCGGGCGTGGCACTCGCTCTCGGCCTCACCGGCTGCAGCGATGCGGCACCGCAGAACAACGCCCCCGCCCCATCTACAACGCCCGAAAGCGACGACACCACGACCTCCACACCCTCAGCAGCGGCCGAATTCTCCGATGGCGAATACTCCGCCACCGGCTGGTACGGCTCCCTCCCGTCCCACCACGACGTCACTCTGACCATAGCCGACGGCGCAATCACCGATGTCGAGATCACCACTCCCGCCGAAGACGAGACGTCCCTCAGCTACCAACAACGTTTCGCTGCCGCTCTTCCGGAAGCAATCATCGGCAGGGACATCGCCGACCTGACGATCGACCGGCTGGCCGGGTCGAGCGGCTGCTCGGAAGGCTTTATGGACGCTCTCGCCGAGATCAAGGAAGAAGCGGCGGCCTGAGCCGCAGCAACGAGAGACCACCGTGCACCCCGAAGATCCGGCACTGACCCGGCGCACCCTGCTGCGCGCGGCTCTCGGTGTGGGCGCCGGCGCGACTCTTGCCGCGATGCTCGCGGCCTGCACGCCGCGTGAACCGACGCCCGCGGGCCCCGTCAGCGGCACGACTGGCCCGTCGGACCCGCCTACGCCGACACCCGGTGCGGGCGGCACTGCCATCCCTGCCGAACTCGCGCCCGTGCCCGCCGCTTTCTCGTCACCCGCCGACCGCCAAGGCACTCTCGTCGAGCTGAGGTACACGACCTACGAATCGATGACATACGACGAGAAGACAGAGCAGCTGTCGAAACGGGCGATCGTCTATCTCCCGTACGGTTACGACGACGCGACGCAGTACAACGTCTTCTACCTGATGCACGGCGGCTGGGGGGATGAGACGGCGACGCTCGGCACACCCGGCAGCCCCACCGACTTCAAAAACGTGATCGACAATGCGATCGCCGCGGGCGAGATCGCGCCGCTGATTGTCGTCTGCCCCACCTACAACAACACCAGCCCCGACGACAGCGCAGACTTCGGCCTGGCCCTCCGGCTCAACCAGAACTACCGGCACGAACTTCTGAACGACCTCCTCCCCGCCGTGGAGAGCGAGTTCTCGACCTACACCGACGACGTCTCGCCGCGGGGCCTGATGGCTTCGCGCGATCACCGCGGGTTCGGCGGATTCTCGATGGGCGCCGTGTCGGCCTGGCGCACGTTCCAGTACGGGCTCGACTACTTCCGCTACTTCCTGCCGATGAGCTGCGGTACCGCGCTCGACATGCAGAACATCGTCGATGCCGCCCGCGGGCGCGACGACGCCGGGTATTTCATCTGGGTGATCACGGGAACCGACGACTTCGCCTACCGGTACGACGAGAGCCGGGTGGAGCTGATGCGCGGTTCCGCCGGATTCTCCGAGGCCGACTCCGAAGTAGCCGGCAACTTCGCCTTCCGCGTCAAAGAGGGCTACGCCCACGACGGCGTCGCCGCTCGGGAGTACACGTACAACGGGTTGCGCTGGTTCTGGGCCTGACAATCCGTCGTAGACGCGCGGCCGGCGGATGACACGGGGCGAGAGCACCGACGGAAGTGCAGTTGGCCGAGGCACCGGCTACGCCGCCGGAATGGGCATGCCGTAGTTCTCGAGCGTGATGTCTGTATCAGGTTCGTTGGCTGAAGAAATGGCCATAGGAGCCTCCGATGCCAATCGACTTACCTGTAGGGCGGACGGGACTTGAACCCGTGACCGACGGATTATGTGCGATAAAACGGCTTTCGCCAGTCAAAACCTCGTAGAAATGCTGGTTCACCAGCGAACGGGACCATCGTTGTGGCCTTCAGTGGCCCGCTGTTATCCCAACTCTGCCCGGATCTTAAACGGAGGCTTGAGCGGAGCCCGTGTTCTCAAAGAGCGCTCAGCTTGCGAGCAGCTGCAACCATCACGGAAGTGTCCGTGAGGTCCGTGTAGGAGCTTCGATTGATCGCGATGTCGTGCCCGAAGAATGCGGCTCGAACCACTTCAGGGACCTCGTTGAGAAGCATCGAGTTCAAGGTCGCGCGCCACACGTGAGTTCTCGCAGTTCTCAATAACTCAATATCCAGCTCGTCGGCCAGCTCGACGTACAGTTGCGCCACCGCTCCCCCGCAATTGCGACGATCCCACTCGATGAACGCGTCAGCCGGCGAGCCGATGATGTGTGCTCCTTGGCTCGGAGCAGCGTTCTGACGGGTCAACATCCGCTGAGCCACCTCGTCGCTCAGTACCGGAACACGACGTTCCCTGTGCGTCTTTGAGATGTCCTCGGTGACTCTCACATGCACAACGCCATCATCTCCGGTCTCGAAGTGGCGCGCCCAAGTCATGGAGTTGGCTTCCGAGACCCGCAGGCCAGTAGCCGCTTGCAGCAGTGTGAGATCAATCGCGTTACGTCGCTTCGCGATCCTGGTGTCGAGCGACCAGCGACCTCGGCGCGGCTCGACCTGGCCGTCCGCGGGATCGAGCTCGATGAGGTATCGGAGAACCGCAGCGTGTTGATCTCTGGTGAGCGCCTTTCCGCCACGCCCATGAGCCTTTGGCTTGGCGTTGGTCTTGAGGTCCATCGACATCCCGGACAATGGATTGCCGGTTATGACTTCGTCTCGGATCAGCTGTTGGAGCACGTACTTTGAGAGAACGGTGCGAGCTTGCTTCGCACTCTCGGCACCATGCAATTCAGTGATTTCACGGAGACACTCCTCCATCGCCCGGAAACGAGTTCCCGAACTTATCGAGTGCCCCTTCAGACCTCGAACATGCTTGTGGTCCTTACAGTCGCCGATTAGCTGTCCGAGCACGATGAAGTATCGAAGCCGACTCGTCTGCCTCAACTGAGCGCTCTCGATTGCGGGCCGCGACACCTTCACGATGTAGTCGGCGAGGGAAGATGTCGTTTTCCAAGCGCCACCGCCTGTAGCGAGCAACTCGTCTGCTGCAGCCTTAGCGCGCTGTCGGACTTGCCCTTTTGTATCACCCTGAGAGCGTTTCTTCGCCAAGCGTCCGCTATGGAGTCGCACCGACCAGTCGAGAAGCCAAACGTCTCCACGCTTACGAGGAGTCGCACGGTCAATTGAATGGTGACCGGGCTCAATGCGGGTTGTGGCTGCACGCTGCGGGCTCATGGCTTGAACGTAGTTCTTATCTGCGGTTCAAGTCAACTTAGCGGGCTACGTCGGGACCTTGTGCTACATTCTCACCAACCTCAAATGATCAAAAGAGGCCAGAGTCGCTTGACTCGGCAAGTGAACACGCCAAGCTCCGGGTAACGTCGGACGGCTCACCAGGTTCCTTGAAGCGCTAATAGCCTTCAAGGAATGCAATGCCCGGAACACTTGACTCGCCCTATCGGGCCCGCGTAATCATCGCCACTACACCTAGCGGTCTGCCTAGCTCCTCTGCGGCCGCATACATTGGCGTCGCGTCGAAGACGCTTTCCAATTGGCGAGCTCTCGGCGAAGGCCCGCCCTATGTCCGTCTGGGAAAGTCCCATGCCCGGATCGTCTACCGAGTCTCTGACTTGGACCAGTACCTCGCCGACCGAGTCGTGGGCGGTGCTCGATGAGCCTCACCAACACGATCGCGGACTCGGGCCTGACAGCAAGCGCGCCGAAAATGTGCGTGGAAACTGTGGATCCAGCGAACCATACCGCCACTCCCCCACAGTTCCAACCGATAAACGCGGGGGGCACTGTGCTTGTGCCCCCCGCACAGCAAACTGTGGAAACTGTGGAATCGCCCGGATCGGCTTCCAACCTTGACGTGGAGAAGACCCACGAGGACAAAGAGCCGCTAGACCTCTTTGCTCCTGGCGAAAAGTGGCACTATGCCGAAAGCGTCAAGGCCCGTGTTTTCATGATCACAACCGATTGGATCCACCCCGATAGCGGTGAGGTCCTGATCACCCCGGCCAAGGTCGGGGAACGTATTCTGCGCAAGGGGAACTTGCGCACAGCATGGGTCAATCATGACAAAGACACGTACACCGCCGAGGACATCAAGGACAATCCGCGGGCAATCGCTGGAGAGGTGAAGCCTGCGCACGTCCATATTGTCGAAGAGCGAAAGAACGAAACGTCGCTCGCCGCAGTGTCGCGGGCCTGGCGGATCGATCCGAACTTCATACAAGCCAAACGTGGACACGGCGTATTCATGGATTTGGTGGAGTACCTGACTCATGAACACGCGACGCAACAGGCTCTCGGTAAGCATCGATACGACGACTTTGAGATTAACGCGAACTTCGACTTCCGAGTTGCAATCGACGATCATGTGGCGGGACGAAGCAACGGCAGCAGCGGCAGACCATCCAAGAAGTTGGACGCGCTCTTGCTCGCAGTGATGCATGGCGAGATCTCCTTGCGTCAGCTCCGGCTCGAGCATCCGCTGGAGTACGCTCGGAACCTTCGTAAGTTCCACGACTTGCGCCGTGACTTCATGCTTTCAAGTCCTCCGCCAAATGTGCGGGTTAACTACTACATTCACGGGCAGTCCGGCGCCGGCAAGTCCGTCTTGGCTCGGATGTTCGCCAGAGCGCTCTATCCAGACCTCGACCCCGAAGAGTGCTACTACGACGCAGGCGACCCGAAGGTCTTAGCCCAGAACTACGGCGGCCAGCCTGTGATGATTCTTGACGACTACAGGCCGAAGGATCTGATTTTCGGATTCGGCAGTCGGACTTCGGTTTGGCGGGCATTTGACACGACGCCGGGACGAGCCGATATCAACATCAAGAACGGCTCCGTTCGGATGGTTCAAGCCGTCAACATCGTGACGGGAGTTGTGCCGCACAAGGAGTTCCTCACGGACCTTGCTGGCAGCTATCGCAGCCCCGATGGGACCGAGCACGAAGCTGAAGACGATCGGCAGGCGCTCCGGAGGTTTCCATTCATCGCGGAGGTCACACCAGACACGTTCGAGTTCTATGCAAACGAGGGTTTCTTCGACGGTACCGACGAGTATCGGCAATACCGGCACCTGTTCACTATGAAGTGCAATATGCGGGAACTTGCTCAAACCCTGGAACAAATTGATTCAGAAGAGGGGAAGAACGAGTTCCGAGATGCCATCGGTCAGAAGGTTCTCGGCGGAATGATCTCCGCACACAAAAACGTACGCCCGAAGGGGTCTCTCCCGGCTGCAGAAGCAATCGCGAAGCTGAATACGGTGATGACACTCACTGGAGCCGAAATGAAAGCCGCTAGATCGCAGCGCGAGTTAGAGCAAGCCGCCGCCAGGGCAGCGGCAGAAGAAACGGAACGCGCAGCTTGGGAGATGCGCAGTGTCGTCGCCGCGTTCGAAGGTTAGCCACCGACCGCGTCTGCCAGACGCGCCTTCGCCCTGTGACTGCTTCGCCGCGGAGCGTGCGACAGGAACCCCGTTGCGCGACCAGCGAGACGGGTCCCCGCGGCACCCCTCAGGGCGCCGTCGACGCGTATCGCGCGGAGGCGCCCCGCAGGGCACCAGGAGCTTTGACGAGCGGAGCGACGGCAAAGTGTATGGGGCTACACCTTCTTGTACCGCGAAGGAGACCGTTCCCCACCCGAAGGAGCACAGGGGGGATGGTTTTCTTCGCGGTACAAGAAGCCCCTCGGGAGAGCCACCGGAGGTTTCAGCGGTTGCTGCGTCGAAGACGGAGCAACCGCTGAAGGTCGCCGAGGGGAACGAAGAATGAGTTACACGATGACATTCGACGCCTCCCACAAAGTCGGACGCGGAGGCGGACATGCTCAGGGGTTCGTGCGCCACATCGCGCGCGACGTCGATCAGGGGGCAGGATTCCATTTCGCCCACGCAAACAAGAACATTGTCGTTGATCGCACGGCACTCAACTTCACTCGGGTCAACGATGGCTCGGGACAATTCCGCGCCCTCCGCTCGGTCGATGGTCGTCCGCCGTCGGATGAACTCGAGGTCTATCTAAATAGTCGTCTCGCAACAGTTACGAAGGCGCTCCGAAAAGACGCCGTGGTGATGCGGGGCGTCGTGCTGCAACTCGATCCGAAATGGTTTGACGACCACAATCCAGACTGGCGAGAGAACGGACTGAACAAGGACGCGATAGCGCACACGGGCGCGTCACTGGATTGGGCTTGCGAGGAGTTCGGGCAATCAAACATCGTTGGGTTTTCGATTCATCTGGACGAGTACAACCCACAGCTGCAAGTCATGTTCACTCCTATCACCGACGACGGGAGGCTTTCGCAGAAGGATTTTTTCAAGGGGCCGGCAGACTTCAAGCGCCAGCACAACGAACTACGCGAGCACATGGACGCTGCGGGCTACGACGTCGAGTTCCGGGTTGCTGAGCGCTCGAAAGAGCATCTCAGCAGCAGTGAGTTCCAAGCTCGAGCCAACCGTCTACGCGACGCCTTTGAAGACATCGAAGATGAAAAAGAGACCTACGCGGCGTTGCTCGCCCAGCTCAAGACCCGCGTCAGCAACCTCAATAGCCGCGAGGCAGACGTGGCCAAGAGAGAGCTCGACATCGCCACTGATCGCGCAGAGGCTCGCCGAGTGGCCGATACTGCCAAAGCATTAGAGCAAAGCGCGAAGACAGCACAGATTGCGGCACAGCGCGTTTGGGAAGCAGCAGAGCGGGAGCGAGAGCTCCTGCGGTCGACGAATGCGCGACTAGAACAGGTGCCACCAGACATCGACCGTTGGCTCGACAAAGCAAGATTTGGAGGCAGGCCAGCGAGGGAGCTCTACGAAGCAGCGGCCGCGCAGGCTCGCGCGACTAGAAGAGAGGTCCGGCGTCTAATCGACGGCGACAGCGTTCCGTATCGTTCACCGGCAACCGGTCGCGAACCACTCGCTTCCGATTTGTAAGCCAAAAGCGAGACCGCGCAAGCCATACCGACGCGTCGCCCCAGGCGCGACCGCGACGTGGACGAGAACTGGCCACGTCGCGGTCACATATTGGGCACCCTCCGATGGGCGAAACCGAATGGGCCGATGTTGACCAGCTCCTGGCCGGAATTTGACCAACTACGGGTCAACCATCGACAAACAGACTCCGAGAGGCCACTCCTTGGCCAGAGTCTGGCCGGACGGTGGCCCGATGGTGGCCCGCAGGCTGTTTTCTTTCGTAAGATCGCGGTCTTGTTTCGCCGGTTTTTCGATTTTTTTCACCAGATAATCCGCGAAGACGGGAGCAGATTGGAGGTGCTGGTTTCCGCTCGTATACGAGGACATTATTAACTCACTTGGCCAGGTAAGAGACTCTACAACGATTACGTGAAGCGAATACATTTCCAAAAAACTTACCCTCTGATCAGCTATTTGCCGTAGGAGTTACCGCGAGGATCAGCAATTCGAGGCTGCGACCGCCACGCTTGCTCAGCTCTCGGCGGGATGCAACGATCAGGTTATGGACACACCTCAGAGCGCTGAAGAACCGCGTGTGAGCACGCCCTCTGGCCGCGCAGACGGCGCCCCTTCCGACTCTGCACTCCGCGCCCTTGCCGATGCCGTTGCGCGCCTTGGTGCTGACCCAGATTGGTTCGCGCTGGCTCTCACGGAGGCATTGCAGGCCATGAAACCTGTGGCGCCGAGCGAACTGACGCGCCAACAGGAGCTCTTCTTGGTTGAGTCGGGTTCTTTCACCGCCGAATCCTTGGCTGAGATTCAAATGGAGGTAAAACGAGGCTCGATGCAGCTAGACGCGGCCGAGGCTTGGTTGTCGCATATTCGTGCCACGATGTCGCTCGACGATGTAGTCGGCTTCTTGGAGTGGGACGAGACAGCAGTACGCACCGCAGCCTCGGAAGGACGGTTGCACGCCGTCGACGTCTCGGGAAAGCTGCGCTTTCCCTCGTGGCAGTTCGATATCGGCTCGCCCGGGAACCTGTTACCAGGGCTCCCGACTATCCTCGAGGCCGTACGGCCTCGCTGGTCTTGGCAAAGCATCGTCAGCTTTATGAGCACTCCGCAGTCAGCGCTCGTCGCCGAAGGACGAAAGACACCGGTCGCCTGGCTGCGCGATGGTGGCAATGTGGACGCCGTTCGGCAGATCGTTGAATCAGATGACTGGTGGTAGGCCCACGAGAGAGGGCGTCGCGAGCGCTCCTCACAATCTGTCACCCGCGCGGTCAAACGAAGACGTGCTGCAGATGCCTGTTGAAGAAACGCACGTCGCTATCGCAGGCGATTGGCACGCAAACATCAATTGGGTGGGCACAGCGATCCCGATGCTCTCGCGTGAGGCTCCCGGGGTGGCAACGATCCTCCACTTGGGTGATTTCGGGATTGGGACCGGGATGCGGGAGCGCAACTTTCTCGATGCCGTCGATTATTGGTGCGCTAAAGCCGGCATATCCCGCGTCTTGATCACACCCGGCAACCACGAGGATTGGTCCTGGCTCGATGATAGCTTTGCGGCTCAACCCGCCACGCCCGTTGCGCTCAGCTCCGTCGTTAGTGTGCTCCCCCGCGGTCATCGATTCGAGATCGGCGGCGCCTCTTTCATATCTTTCGGCGGAGCAGCATCTGTCGACTATGAGATGCGTCTCGCGGGCAGAGATTGGTTCGCGACCGAACTGCCCACGGAGAGTGACGTCGAATGCGCGATCCGAGGAGGCACGGTCGACGTCTTGCTGACGCACGAGACTATCGACGGGGGCACGGCCGCGACGGAGCGGGTGCTCGGCCATAACCCGCTGGGCTTCTCTCAAGACGCGCTCGTCTACTCGAAGGTATCGCGCGCTCTAGTGACGCGGGTCTGGGACAGCGTCGCCCCAACAATCATGTTCCACGGGCATATGCATGTGGCGGATGAAATCACGTTGCCCTCTGGGCAGCAGGTGGTTTCGCTCGGTCGAGACAACCAGTTGAGAAATCTCGCTTTGCTCGAACTCTCGACGCTGAAATGGCGGTGGGTAGAAGCGACGCCGGTCGAATCGCCGAACCGCAGGGTGAAGGGCCACTAGCAACAAATGGGCTCATTTCGAATCTCTGGCTGCTCAGTTTTGCCCTGTCGAACACGTCGAGAGTCCTGCTTGGCAGGGGGCAGCAAAGGGTCAAATAGCCGAGGCGCTGAAGCGCCAATCGATCATCAACGATCATTCAGACCGTCAACCTCAAGTCGAAGGCAAACACATTGATTCCAGACATACCCACGATTAGGGAAACTACGGTGAGGAGGCTTGCCGAAGCCATCGGCGACCTAACAAACGATCCGGACTATTTCGTAGATGCACTCGCGTCGGCTCTCGAGACGGTCGAGCCGAATGACACTACTAGGCAGCAGATCCTCGTCGAGGTCGTACAGGGACTGATCGAGGCCGGTGATTTCATGGTTGCCAGCAAAACGACTTCTTCGACGACATTCGTCAGCGGATTGAAGCTCGAGCTTTCCCGAGATGACTTCGACATAATTCAGAAGTCTGATTCGCTCAGCGGTACTGCCGCTTTCCTTAGTTGGGAACAAGACGCGGTCATGCTTGCGGTTTTCGAAGGTCGTTTACATAAGGCCGATGTGCTCGGAGTGCCTCGCTTTCCAAGCTGGCAGTTTGACTATGCACGTTGCGCTCCTTTGTCCGGGCTGCCTGCGATACTTCAACGTGTTCCCAGCCATTGGACGGCACTGCAGACAGATCAGTTCATGCGAATCCGTCGCTCTGACCTGCGGGGACGAGGGGACCAAGCGCCTATTGCTTGGCTCGAGGCTGGCGGCACGGTCGACGCGATTCTAGAGCTACTGACAAATCATGGTTATTGAGAGAAATTTCACGTGGAGCCTACCGCGGGGCGAGCCCAAAGGGACCTCTTAGGTACTGGACCAGACCTCCGTGATCCGGATAGACGGATGAGAAGTACAAGCCCTTGTTCTTCAAGTACTCACGGATAACGGGCTTCGCGTCAGCCGCTATTCGGAACGAGAATACGGGGACCAAATGCGCCGCGTTCGGCTTAGTTCGCACATCGTGTGCCGAGGGTACGCCGACTATCGACGTCGCGCGCGTAATTTCGGATACCCGCCAATCCTGCGCTAGTCCGTCAGATATCACGGCTGCAACAGTGGGAGTTATGAGAGGTCCTGCCTCGATAAGGAATCCGGCCCGCTGCGCCCGCATCCGGTCGCTGAGGGCCGGCGGGAACCACGACCAAGTTCTCGAACCCGTCCCCCAGTCAACCCTTGCTCGTTCCTCATCAGTCCCCCAGGAATGCCAGAAGGGAATGTCATCGCTCACGGCGAGGTCGTCATCCGGCGCACTAACTTTCCGCACGCTGGTTCGCACGTTTCGCCCCCAGGCGATAATGCGGCCAGGCTTCTCATCGTGCTCTGGGTTTTCTTCAATCGCGAACCAAGCCGCAATCTCGGGGTCGAGGGTTGCATCCAAAAAGCGGGTAGGAGCGCCGTAGTGCTGCAGATCGGCAAGGAATTTCAACGCGGATCGTTCATTCTCGCCCCACTCTTCAGCAAGTCGCATTCCGACCTGTTCAGCTGAGATCAGTCGGTCCTCAGTTGGAAGAGTGGATCCAGCAACTTTTCGATACAGCGAACTGTGAACCGGCCACGCTGAGTCTTGCTGCCCGCGCCACACCAGCCTGTGTTCGTGGTGTTTATCTTGAACAACAGAAAGCGCCTTCAACAAGGAGCGAACGTCGGTGATTTCCACGGCGCGTTCGTCAAAGAACGCTTCAGCAGTTCGACCGGAGCGCGGGATTGTGTGCTCTTCACCTCGCCGCAACGCTAACTGGTCTGACGAATACAGGGCCGGCACAGAAACGGACTCGCCCAAAAGGCGCGCAGTGACTCTGAAATTTTCCAAAAAGTCATCCGAAAGGTTAGCTCGCACGTTGGCCGACGCCGCTGCAGCCATACTCGCTAAGGCTTCAGATGGAATAGCGAGGCGGCTGGCCGCCGCAGCCGTGCTTGCCATGCTGTCCAACGTTTCTGACGAAATGGCAAGTCTTGCGGACTTGGAAAGCTCGGCCGCCATAGTTTGCAGGGTCTCGGTCGGAACGGCCAAACGCGCAGCGGATTCGGCCAGTGCTCGCATTTGAGCAAGGACTTCCGGCTGAAGCCGCGCAGCCTTCCCCAGCTGTTCTTGCATCTCAGCGAGAACTGTCGGGTCCAGTCGAAACGCTGTCTGTGCACCCAACGCTGAAGCGGATGAACGAGAAAAGAGGCTTATGGCGTTTTGGGCGTTCTCCATAGCCGCATCGGAAATCGATGCGGATTCGTCGCTTTGCGCAGACACCGATTCGATTGACGCGGCATCGTCAGGGCCCGATCGTTTGTCCATATCTTGACGGTAGCGCCTATGGACATGATCGCCCACCGGACCGATTGCATGGTGGCGAGAACGCGATCAACTCGATTTATCTGCTCCGCATGCTGTTTCTCAATCGATGCGAAGCGTCGACATCACTTCCGCCGCAGTCTCGGACTTTAGATACGGCCGAGGAAGGTTGAATACGCGGGCGCCCCAAGCTGTTCGCTCATTCTGATATCCGGGCCGCGGTTTGATTCCGAGTAGTGCCTCGACTGGCGGAGCATATATACCGATGACTAGAGCCACATCACGCGCCGCCATGTTCGTCTCGAATCGAATCTTGCCATGCTCAATCTCGTCGATCGTCAGGTCGGTTGCAGCTCGGGTAGGGCGCCGTACTAAGTCCGCGAATCCAATTCCAGCTTCGACTGCGGCGCGCTCGAAATGTCTCTCCCCGCCCTTCAGCTCGATAAGGCCCGCCTTCACTAACATCATGATCCGACCTCGCGCGCCTTGACCTTGGAAATAGTGGCCGGTCTCGACACTCGTCAACGAAGGATTGATTCCAACAATCACCGCTCGGGGACGAGGAGGCCAAATCTCCGCAAGAGTGAGCACGTCCAAGCCCATCCAGTCCACGCGCTCTTGGTACCCGACAAGTTCAGTCATCCGATGCCCGGCCCCTCCTCCTGGCGCCAACTTCGTCGCCGTCATCAAGTCATTCATCGAAGATTTCTGAATCCTGTTCGCCTTAGATAGTTGTCGCGTCTGGCCCGGGCGCCATACACGTCAGACTGACTCGACATACGGGAACGGTACGCCAACGGGATCGTCGCCGCTGAAACCCTTCGCAAGTTCCTCGCACGCATTTCCTACAGAACACGAATTGCCTTACATAGGCCGCTGTTCGACTCACTCCCTACGCCGCTGAACGCTGCCAGGTCGTCGCGCCCTTTTTCGGTTCGTAAATGTTGTTCGCGTCACCCCGATATCTTTAGTGAGTTACCTGCAATTCTGGGAAGAGGCACTCCATGACCGCGAGCATCCACGACATTCTGCGCGAGCTGAGGTCAGTCGCCTACGACGAACGAGACAAGGGCGACCGCTTCGAGCGTCTCATGCAGGCGTACCTCGCTGTAGAGCCGCAGTATGCCCAGCTGTACGATGCCGTGTGGATGTGGACGGACTACCCTCAGCGCGGAGCCCGCAAGGACACGGGCATCGACCTGGTTGCACGATCCCGCGACACGGGCGAGCTGACGGCAATCCAGTGCAAATTCTTCGACCCGTCTACGACGGTCACCAAGCCGATGCTGGACTCCTTCCTGGCTGCCTCCAGCAAGAACTTCGACGGTGCGCCGGAATTCGTTGCTCGGCTCGTGATCTCTACGAGCGACAATTGGGGCAGCAATGCCGAGGATGCCGTCGAGAACCAAAACCCGCCCGTCCAGCGCCTTCGCGTGCAGGATCTCGACGACTCCTCGATCGATTGGGGTCAGTTCTCTCTGGCCACTCCTGGGAAGCTCACCAAGAAGGCGGCAAAGCAGCCGTTCCCACATCAAGAGTTGGCAATCTCCAAAGTTGTCGCTGGTTTTGAGTCGGCCGACCGGGGCAAGCTCATCATGGCTTGCGGAACCGGTAAGACTTTCACGAGCCTGAAGCTCGTTGAAGAGGTGGTGCCACGCGGTGGCACAGTCCTGTTTCTCGTACCGTCTATTTCCCTTCTCTCGCAGACGTTGAAAGAGTGGACCATCGAGTCGGCCATGCCGCTGCGATCGTTCGCGGTGTGCTCTGATGTGAGCGTCGGTAAGCGCAAGTCCGACGAGGATATCCCCGTCACTGACCTCGCTTATCCCGCCACAACCAACACGACAAAGCTCGTTCAGAAGTTCGCGGAAGTACCAGCTGGCTTTGACGGGATCACCGTTGTGTTCTCGACTTACCAGTCCATAGACGTCGTCGCCCAGGCTCAGGGAAAAGGCATACCGGATTTCGACCTCATCGTCTGCGACGAGGCACACCGCACCACTGGTGTGACTCTCGCTGGTGAAGAGGAATCTGCCTTCGTGAAGGTACATAACCAGGACTACATCAAGGGCAAGCGTCGGCTGTACATGACAGCCACTCCACGCATCTACGCAGACGCGAGTCGATCGAAGGCCGAGGAGGCCGGTGCGGTACTCACGGACATGGACAGCCCCGAGTTCTACGGCGAGGAGTTCCACCGTCTCGGCTTCGGCGAGGCTGTCTCTATGGGGCGCCTAACCGACTACAAGGTGCTCGTCCTTGCCGTGGATGAGTCCTACATCTCAACCCGCTTCCAGCGCCTTCTAGCAGACGAGAACAATGAGCTGACCCTCGACGACGCAGCAAAGATCGTCGGCTGCTGGAACGGTCTCTCCAAGCGCTCCCTGACGCCTGAGGAGTTCGCTCTCGACCCTGAGCCGATGAAACGAGCTGTGGCGTTCGCCAGGAACATCTCCGAATCAAAGAAAATCGCTGAACTCTTCGAGCGGGTCGTTGAGGCGGAGATCGAAGCCATCGATCGCGAGACTGACGAAAGCGCCTCGAACCTTCTTGACGTGGAAGTACGCCACGTCGATGGCACGTTCAATGTGCTCGATCGGAACAAGGAACTCGACTGGCTCAAGCAGGACCCAGGTGCAGGTAATGCCCGCATTCTCACCAACGCCAAGGTCCTGTCCGAGGGCGTGGACGTGCCCGCTCTTGACGCTGTCATGTTCCTCAACCCACGCGACTCCGTCGTCGACGTCGTGCAGTCCGTGGGCAGAGTCATGCGCAAGCTCGAAGGCAAGAAGTACGGATACGTCATCCTCCCCATCGGTGTCCCTGCCGATATGGACCCTGCTACTGCGCTTAACGACAACAAGAAGTACAAAGTCGTCTGGCAGGTGCTCCAGGCTCTACGCGCTCACGACGAGCGCTTCGACGCCATGGTCAACAAGATTGACCTGACGAAATCCACCGAGGGCAAGCTATCCGTCATTGGTGTTGGGGGTGGCGGTAAGGATGGCGACAAGAACGAGACCGGCAACACCGCCGTCACCCTCGACTTCCCCGCCCTCGACCATTGGCGTGACGCCATCCTCGCCAAGATCGTTCAGAAAGTTGGCGAGAAGCGCTATTGGGAGAACTGGGCTAAGGATGTCGCGGGCATCGCCTCCGACCACATGACCCGCATTAAGGGCCTGGTCGAGGGATCGGACGCAACTCTTCACGACGAGTTCACGAGGTTCCTAAAGGGCCTCCAGGACAACCTCAATCCGTTCATCACCGAACGGGACGCCATTGAGATGCTCTCCCAGCACCTCATCACCAAGCCTGTGTTCGATGCCCTTTTCGAGGGCTACGCCTTTAGCGACCACAACCCTGTCTCCCAGGTCATGCAGCACATGATTGACGCGCTTGAAGAACAGCACCTGGAAAAGGAGACAGAGAAGCTCGACAAGTTCTACGAGTCCGTGCGCACCCGCGCATCCGGGATAACAAATGCCGCCGCGAAGCAGCAGATCGTTAAAGAGCTATATGAGAAGTTCTTCCAGACCGCATTCTCCGGGACCAGCGATCGGCTCGGCATCGTATACACGCCGAATGAGATCGTGGACTTCATAATCCACTCCGTCGATGACGCGCTGAAGGCCGAGTTCGGAGCCAGCCTCTCCGACAAAGGCGTACACGTTTTGGACCCTTTCACAGGCACAGGCACTTTCATCGTCCGCCTACTTCAGTCGGGTCTTATCAAGCCAGAAGACCTCGCCTACAAGTACCGGTACGAGCTTCACGCCAACGAGCTGGTGCTGCTCGCCTACTATGTGGCCGCTATCAACATTGAGGAGACTTACCACGACCTCGCTGGTGGTGACTATGTGCCCTTCGAGGGCATCGTTCTCACCGACACGTTCCAGATGAACGAAGCCGCCGACGAACTCGACAACCACGGTGTCTTTCCAGAGAACAACGAGCGCGCAGAGGCGCAAAAGGCACTCGACATCCGGGTCGTGATGGGGAATCCTCCATGGTCAGTCGGCCAGTCAAGCGCCAACGACGGTTCAGCAAATCTCGCATATCCGACGCTCGACCAGGCTGTCGAACGCACCTACGCTGCAAAGTCCACCAAGGCGAGCAAAAAGAGTTTGTACGACTCGTACATCCGAGCCATCCGGTGGGCGTCCGATCGAATCGGAGATAGAGGAGTCGTTGCCTATGTCTCAAATGGTGGATTTATCGACACCAACTCCGCGGATGGAATTCGCAAGTCGCTAGCCGACGAGTTCAGCAAGATCTTCGTCTTCAATCTCCGAGGAAATCAGAGGACGGCCGGCGAACAATCGCGCAAAGAAGGCGGCAAGGTATTCGGAAGTGGAAGCAGATCTACGGTGGCGATCTACGTTCTCATTAAGAACCCATCCGACCCTGAAAAGGGACAAATTTCCTACCGCGATATCGGTGAATACTTGAGCCGTGAGCAAAAGCTAGAGATCGTGCGCGTGTCGCGGAGCTACGCGGACATCGACTGGGATCCGATTTCCCCCAATGACGCAGGGGACTGGATAAATCAACGATCCAACGACTTTGAATCGTTCTCCCCACTTGGCGAACGAGGCGCGAGCGTCGGTGAGACAGCGTTTTTCAAGGCGCATTCGCTTGGGCTCGCGACCGGACGGGATGCTTGGGTCTACAGTTACTCGGCGGGCAACCTTCAAACCAATGTTCAAAGGTCTATTCAGTTCTATAACGCTGAGGTACAGCGGGGTCAGGATGAGAGACCAGCTAAAGAATCAGCGGAGTCGTTCGCAGACAAGAACCCGCGAATGTTTAGTTGGAACAGCAACGCGTTTCAGGATCTGGCGCGAGGTAGAAAATACGAGTTCCGCGCCTCAGCTGCGACTGTTTCGGCATACCGGCCATTCAGCAAGCAACATGTCTATTTCGACAGCCAGATGACAGCTCGAACATACCAACTCAATCGCATGTTCAAGCCCGACGGGCGCCGCGCGATTGGCATCGCAGTACTGTCACCACGACCAGGCGCGGCATTTGGAGTTCTCATGGTGAGCGACGTGCCCGACTTGGCCATGTTTACCTACGCCGTTCAATTCTTCCCGCGTCACACATTCGATGACGGGGACCAAGACGATTCGCTGTTCGCCGAACTCGAGGGAAATGGCAACTCGATTGGTCAAGATGACAACGTAACGGACGAGATCCTCGCTGAATACCAGAGCCGCTTCGGGGAAAACCTAACCAAGGATGATGTGTTCTTCTACGTCTACGGTATTTTGCATAGCGCGGAGTATCGAGAACAGTTCAAGGCAGACATCCAACGAATGCTCCCTCGAATTCCGAAGGTTCGCGATTTTAGACCTTTCGCTGATGCGGGACGCAAGCTAGCTGATCTGCACTTGAACTATGAGACAGTGAAACCGTATCCGCTGGACGAGCAGCGAACGATCAATTCGAGCTACCGCGTAGAAAAGATGAAGTACTCCAAGAGAGGACGCTTAGCCGACAAGTCCACGATCATTTACAACAGCGGCATCACCGTGTCCGGCATACCGGAGGAAGCACACGATTTCATGCTCGGCTCAAGATCCGCTATTGATTGGATCATCGAGCGATACCAGGTCAAGACCGACAAGGCATCCGGGATTGTGAATGACCCCAACGATTGGGCCACCGAACACGGCGACCCGCGCTACATCCTCGATCTCCTCGCCCGCATGGTCACCGTCAGCGTTGAGACAGTGAAGATCGTGAATTCGCTCCCTCCGCTGGATGTAGTCGAGTAGGCAGCGGGATACTCAGGGGCTCGGCCACTAGCGCGGGTGTCTGTGCTCTCACAGCGGGGCCTTCCAATCACGACGGGTATTGCGCGCGGCTTATCCCTGGGCATTTGCTGCGGTCGCGCACGTAATAGGTGCGTCGGTAGGCGAAATATTGGCTGAGCTCGACCGGCATTCTCGCCGAATAGTCCTAATAACTGTGATTATCGGTGGTCAGAAACCAGACTCTTGAAGTGAGATGCGGCTGCGCAGAAAAAGCGCCGGCTGGGGTGTTTGTGGATAACCGCGATCGGCCGAAGCATTGCGGGAGCGGTAGTGGCTCTAAGCTGACTCGGTGACCGAGCCGCAGCCAGTAGAGACCCGAATGGCCCAGCGGCTGCTCGCTGTCGGCAAGTGGGTCGACACTCACGCGTGGTGGTTGGTTCCCCTGCTCACGGTCGTGGCCACGCTCATGCTCACTTTGGTTGGCGAGTCACTGTGGTGGCTCGCCCCGGGCGGCGCCTTGCTGCTCGCGGGCGCGTTCTTCGAGATCGTGCGCCACCAGTGGCGACGCGGATTCGAGAGAGACATTGAGACCGCCGCGAACAAGCGCGTGCTCGATCTCTCCGAACGCCACAGCCTTCTGGCCGACACGTTCGCCGAGATCAGCTCAGCGGCCGCCGACATGGCGGGCATGGCGAAGGCAGACCGCATCGCCGCGTCGAAGGACTTGGTAAAGCAGGTCGTCACCGCGATCGCGTGGATCGTGCACGAGGACGTTCCCGGGTTGAGAGCGGTTGTCTACGAAGTGAACGATGACGACCAGGGGCTCTCAGTAGTGCGGTGGAGTTCACGCGGGCACCGGTCAACGCCCAACCCGTTTGAGCCGGGAACGGATCGTGCGATCAAGGCTTTAGCGTTACTGAAACGCGGCGGGTCGCTGTTCGTCGACGACATTGCCAACGCTCCGGCCGACGAGTGGGCGGGTTCTGGCGACGGGTACAACACCTTCATCTCGAGCGTGATCGAATCACCGACAGGCGCTTACGGCCTGCTGACCGTAGATGCCCCGCTCACAGACGACCTCACCGAGGACGACGAGAACGACCTTCGACTCATCGCTGGGATCCTGGCGATGATCTTCGCCGAGTATCGACGCTGAATTGCTAGTGAGTACCGGCAATTCCAGCGTGCGGATCTACCGGATTGTCAGCCAGAGGACATAGAGTGACGGCATGAGCATTTCGACACCGGGAAAGATTGAGCGTCAAGCGCCGCGACCGTCCCGCCTGCGCGATTTGACGAACAAGACCGTGCGCGACCAGATCGTTTCTGAGGCGCGCAAGGACGCGAACTCCTCGTTGATCCGGAACCGTCGCGTCGTCACGCGCGCGAAGCAAGGCAAATAGCGCTCAACCCTACTCTGTCGCGCGCACCGACAGCACTCCGAGCATTGCAGTGACGGCTGCTCGAAGCGACTCATGAGCTGGGTAGCCGAAGAGGTGAGCGTGGTAAATCTCACGCTGAGCCGCGCGCTGTTCGGCGAACTTCTTCCCCTTGTTCTCGGTCTTTTCGACGGGAAGCGATCCACGCGAGCACTTGGTACAGGGGCGTGTAGGTGTCGGAGTAGACGCCGGCGCCAGCGTTGACGATGGTGTGAGAGTAGGTGTCGTGGTTGCGCGCATAGAGCAGCGCGCTCGCCTTCTTCAGGTCGGTGACGTCGTCTCCTGCCTCGAGCCTTGCGTGGAACGCCGGCTTGCCGGTGGCACCCTTCGCGTACTCGGCAAGCCGGTAAAGGTGGTGGAACGCGTTGCTCAGACCAATCTCGGAATCGTCGAGGGTCTGTGCGGTGGCCATCTGGTCGAGCGCCGAGCGGAAGGCTCGGTCGATTAGATCGATCGGGGTCGTCATGCTCACAGCCCAGGTGTGAGGTGGTTAGCCGATCGGACGCTCGATAGTTGCGCCTCTCTGGCCTCAGTGCTGCGACGCGGGCGTAGCGAGTGATCGACAGGCTTTAGGTCTTCGGCAAAGCGTCAGCTACCCGCACCCCCCACGCGTCGCCACGATTGGCCTCGCTCTGCCAGCGGTGCCAGCGAAGCTCGTGCCCAGCCCCGACCAGGGCATTGAGAGACTCATAAGCGGTGACGCCGATCTCGACGTCCAAGATACGAGCAGGATCGAACTCGTGGCGCTCGTCGTGGGGGATGTGTCCGAAGAACTCAAGCTCCCACGGGGAGGCATTCAAAACGAGGTGCCCAGATCCGGAGAGCGAGCGCCGGAGCTCGTCTGCGCTCTGTGCCGTCGGCGCCCACACCAAGGTCTCGCGGGGCGACGTGGTTATCTCGAGGATCATGAGCACATTGTCCCACTGGTCAGGAATCGCTTGACTTACCAAGGCATGCAGATACGGCCAGAAAAAGACTGTTTGAGTGCCTACTCAGCCCAGCTGAGGACATTCTTGCTCGGCCAGATCGTCGCTGGAAATCCCGTGCGGATCGAGCCGCGTCTTGTGAATCTCGGGAAGCGCTCCATGCGCGCCGCCCTCTGTCATTCTCAGGTGGAGGCGGGCGTGTTGAGCCCTTCGACGCGGAGCAGGTCCTTGACTCCCTCGTGCTCACCCAAAACGTAAGCCCGGGCCAGCAGGTCGTTGAAGCGCTCTGCCTTGTCGGGGCTGTTGTCGTCGACAGGTACGACCAGCATCTCTGGCTTCGCGGCGCGGACGAGCACGCTGTTGGCCACGAACAGCGCCGTGCGCTTGTTGCCGTCCTCGAACGGTTGCGCCTTCGATATTTGCACAAACAGCTCGAGGGCCTGTTCCCGCAGAGTTGTTGTCGCCATGGCGCAGTCGATAAGCCGCTGCAGGGCGGCGTCATTGGTCGCCTGCGGCTCGTGACGCCCAAACGCAGTGTTCACGCCGATCTGCTGATCTGCCATCCGGTACTGGCCCGGATGCAGCGGCCCACTGCGAATGATCTGTTCGTTTACCGCCCGCACGTAGGCGCTGTTGATGGGCAGCTCGCGGTTGGCGAGGATGAACCGCACAACGTCGCGGAGGTCCTCGAGGAGTGCCAGGTCGGACTTGGACGTGATCCCTTCAAGGCTGCCCGAGCGCAGGAAGTTCTCGGTATCGAGACGGCCGGTTTGCAGGCCGTCGAACACCTTGCCCGAGGAGTACACGACTCCTGCGAGATCGGCGACTTCGAGCGCGGTAGCGTTCGCCGCCGTCGCGTCAGAAGCCGCACCAGCATGAACGTCGATCGCCAGCGTGCGCTTTTGTACGTTGGACATGACTGCCTCCTTTTTTTCGTGGGCATGTCGAGGTGAGTGCCGTATCAGGTCAACAGGCGGCTACACCGGCGGCACTCCACCAGCGACGGCCCGCAAGAACGCTTCAGAGTGGTTCCCCTCGCGGCACCCGCGGCGCACGACCGGATCATCTGGCCGGTTGGCAGATGCAAGGGCAATAAGACTGCGCCAGACGCGTATGCGGGATACCGCTCAATTTGATCATTAGGACGGGACTCCAAAGTCAGGAGACGATGCAACTCGGCAAGCGCGGAGCACCTGTGCGAGAGTCGCGAGCGAATCAAAGACGCCGAAAGTGTGCCCCAGGAAATCTAGGTAGGTCATCCCCACTGGATTCTTGTCGCTGACAATACGGCCCGTCTGCAAGTCGTGATGCGCAGTTGCATGGCCGATCGTGTTGCGATGCCGATTGCTAAGCAATTCCCCGAGCGATTCCCATCCAGGAACTTGAGCCGCGTACGCAATCTTGTGAGCATTGGCCAAATTGTCGAACTGAGCCAGACTTCGAGGTCGCGAGTTGACTGGCACGCTAGCTGGATGATCGTTCCCGAAATCCCCTGGATTTGCGCGCTTGACGGTGTTCTGCGCTGCAACGAGAGGCCAAATGCACTTGCAGGCGAGCTCGAACCCTTGTTGGTAGAGGTCCCTCACAATCGAGAATTCGTCGCGATATAGTACGAGTTCCTCGAACGCAGCCCGCTCTTCATCCCCGATGAAGCGACAAAGCAATCCCATCTCCCAAGATTCGTGATGTTCGACGAAACGGTTGAGCTCGGTGAAAACGTCTCGTTCAAGCGCGGCCGATTGTTCCCCTCGTTCCCGAAAAGCCAAGAGGTGATCCTTTTGACGCATCGCCGCTGTGTGTTTTCGTGCGAAACGGTCGATAACTTTGGCGCCCCGACCGCCCGTGCGTCCTGTAATAACGGTCGTAACTACACCCAATGCTTGAAAGGCGACGCTAGTCCTCTCGTGAGCCTTGGTTGGCACCCAGTCAAGAGCGAACTTCGACTTCGCGATTTGGGCGAACATCTGGTTATTCCCTTGAAGGTAATACTGAAACAACATGCGGACAGAAGGCCACATTTCCCTGCCGGCATCAAGAGCTTGGTGTCTCTCGGACCCAAACTTGATGTACGCATCCCGGCCGAGAATCTGCATCAGGGTCATGGAAGGGAAGGCCCCGTTCGGGGAGAAGGAGTGGGCCTCATACAGCGAAGGAACGAAGGGATTAATGGTCACGATAAGAGCGCCCGGTAGTTCCGAGTTCGAGCCGTTCAACACCTCACATTCAATTTTTATTTTGTGATCCTCGAGTTCAGTTCCGGTCATGGATCCACGGATGGGCAGCCGGCAGTGAGGGCAAGGCAGATAAAAGCGAGTGCCGATTGTCGGCTCCGCGCCAAGTCGCGCGACAAAGACCTCTTCGCAGCCTGGGCACTTCAGGTGATAGCGGGAGATCATGGGTCCACGTTAGCTGTCCGGAGTCTACGGTGCGCCAAGCAAGCCGACTCCTCATGAAGCCTGCTCCGTCGAGGTGGAGCAAGAGGACTATCGTTCGGACTAGAGCGGAGTTTAGAGCGGAGCCAGAACAATGTTCTAAACCAGGAGCATCATCCTCGCGCGCTAAATCGCTGATCAAGGGCGTTTTATTGTAGGGCGGACGGGACTTGAACCCGTGACCGACGGATTATGAGTCCGCTGCTCTAACCAGCTGAGCTACCACCCCGCGCGCCGCCCGGTCACCGGACGAAACGCAGGCGACCCGCAGGCCGCCGCGCATCCACGATACCGCGTCGGCGCGTCCGTGTCGGTGAGGCTCGACTGGCGCGACTGTGGCAAGCTGAGCAACACTGATGTTTACTCAACGAAAGTGGAGAGGCCCCGTGCGCTCCAGACACCTGCTGGTTCCGGCGCTCTCCGTCGCGCTTCTCGCGGGGTGCACGATCTCATCGCCGGCCACGTCGAACGGCGCGAAGCCGACAGACGTCGCACCATCCGCGTCTATCGCGCTCGACGCGGGCACCGTCGTCGCGACCGGAAGACTCACCTCGGTCGACGGATTGACGAGCGGCGACGTGACCGTGCAGGCCGACGGCAGCCGTCAGTTCGAGTACCGCATCACCGATCTGACGACCCCGGTCACCGACACCGTGAGCATCAACTTCAGCACGCAACCCTTCACCGAAGAGGCGTACTGCGCCGGCGGGTTCACCATCCTCTCCAAAGAGCAGTTCGACCTCGCCGGCCGATCCATCGTCAGCGACACCGACTGGTACGACCTGATGCTCGTCGGGCCCGACTACCTCGACACACTCGTGTTGACCAGCAGCACCGGCGATACCCCGAAGACCGGATGCTTCTACCCGGTGATCGCAACCGCCCCGCTGACCTGGACACTCCCCGATCCGCGACCCGACATCGTGGTCGTCGACGGCGGCGCGACCGGCGGCGCCATGGGTCCGGTCGCCCAGGCCGACGGCGAGCCGGCCACCTACGAGGTGGTGGCCGACGACCAGTTGCCCGAGATCGCCGCCCGGTTCGGCATAACCCTGCAGGATCTGCACTACTTGAACCCGGCGCGGTCCCCCAGCCCGCTGGATCCGGTCGCCTACGTCGGCGAGCTGTTCAACCTGAGCAAGAGCGGGCGCTGAGCCCGTGACATCCGCAGCTCGATAAAAAGACCTTCGGATGCCACGGGGTCGGTGAACCTCGCACGGTCGGTTTCGACCAGCAGCCCTACTTCACCGCGCCGGCCGACAGGCCCGCCACGAAGCTGCGCTGCAGCAGCAGGAACCCGACCACCACCGGGATGCTGACCACGAGCGACGCGGCCATGATCTGGTTCCAATAGACGTTGACCTGGGTCGAGTACTCCCCCAAGCCCACGGCGAGCGTGCGACTCTCCTGCGTGGTCAGCACCGACGCGAAGAGCACTTCGCCCCACGAGGTCATAAAGCAGTAGATCGCGACCGCCACCACCCCCGGCCGTGCGACCGGCAGGATGACCCGGAACAGCACGCCGAGCGACGACGACCCGTCCATGCGGGCGGCCTCGTCGAGCTCGTGCGGGATGTTGTCGAGGTAACCCGCGAGCATCCAGATCGCGAACGGCAGCGAGAACGTCAGGTAGGTGATGATCAGGCCGGTGCGCGTGCCGGCGAGCTGCAGGCCGAACGTCTGGTTGATGTTGATGAAGATGATGTACAGCGGCAGCAGGAAGAGCACGCCGGGGAACATCTGGGTGGAGAGCACGGTCGTCGTGAAGACGCTGCGCCCCTTGAACCGGTACCGCGACACCGCGTACGAGGCGAAGATCGCGATGATCAGGCTCAGCACCGTCGCGATACTCGAGACGAACATGCTGTTCCAGAAGTAGTCGGCCAGCGGGATCGTCGTCCAGATGTCGATGAACGGCTGGATGGTGAGGTTCGACGGCCACCAGGTGAAGTCGCCCTGCACGTCGCCCAGCGGCTTGAGCGACGAGGTGACCATGACGTAGAGCGGCGCCGCCGTGAACACCGTGAGCACGAGCAGCACGGCCACGCGGAACCATTTGGACCCCGTTGTTTCACGCATTTCGCGACCTCCGGTTGAGTACGAACAGATAGACGCCGGTGACGATGAGCAGGAACACCAGCAGCAGTACCGACATCGCCGCGCCGAAACCGAAGTTCAGGGTGAGGAACGACGCCGAATAGATATGGAACGAGATTAGGTCGCCGGCGGGAGGTTGCGCCCCGCCGAATAATACGAACGGTGTGTTGAAGTCGTTGAAGGTCCAGAGGAACAGCACGAGGAACAGCACCCGGTTCACCGGACCGAGCATGGGGACGGTGACGCTGCGCCACTGCCGGAACGGGCGCGCACCGTCGACGGATGCTGCTTCGTACAGCTCTTCGGGAATGCTCTGCAGTCCGGCCATCAGCATCAGGAACGCGAACGGCCAGGTGCGCCAGATCGCCACGACCACGGCCGCGGCGAACGCGTTGTCGCCGATGAGCCAGAACGGCTTGTCGGCGTCGGCGAGGAAGTAGTTGATCGCCCCGGTGTCGCGCTGGAACATGAACTTCCACGCGATGATGCCCGCATACACCGGCACCGCGTACGGCACGAGGAAGAGCGTGCGGAAGAACGCGCGGCCGGGGAAGGCCCGCTGCAGCACCACCGCACCCGCCATTCCCATCCCCCACGAGATGCCGAGCACGAGGATGGTGAACGCGACCGTGATGACGAACGAGTTGAGCAGGGAGGCGCCGAGTGCGCCATTGACGTCGAGCGCCAGACGGTAGTTGTCGAGACCCGCGAACGGCGCGTTCGCCCAGTTGGCGATGTAGAACTTGGTGAGTTTCTGGAAACTCATCCACACTCCGACGAGCATGGGGGTGACGTGGATGAACAGCTCGAATATCACCGCGGGGGCGATGATCGCGAAGGGGAACCACCAGTGGTGTGGCCTCTTTTTCTTCACGCGGGCGGGCGGCGTCTGCCCGACGGGCGGCTTCGCCCCTACGGGCGGGGCCAGAGTGGTGGCCATGGCATTACCTCTTCTTTGAAGTGTGTGCGGTGCAGGGGGTGCTGGGGCGGCGAGCGACCGCCGCCCCAGCGGTTTCGGGTCTAGATCAACCCATGGTGGCGATGACCTGGTCCTGCGCGGTCTGCAGCGCCTTCTTGATGTCGGCTTCCGTAACGGTTCCGCCGGTGGCGATGGTCGCGAACATCTCGTTCATCGCCTTGCCCACGGTCGACTCGAACTGGTCTTCCGCCGGTACGAGCGGCAGCGGCTGAGCCATCGTGCTGTAGATCTCCTGGAACGTGGCGGCCTCTTCCGCGTTGTCCGTGAAGCTCGGCGCGACGCCTTCGAGCACCGGCAGCGACGCGAACGGCTTGCCGACCGCGTTCTGGGTGTCTTCGCTCGTCATGAACTTCACGAACTCCAGCGCACCGTCTTTGTTGTCGGTGTTCTTGAAGATCGACAGGTTGATGCCGGCGATGAAGCTGGCGATCTTCTCGCCATCGGCCGGCGCAGGGAACGGCACAACGCCGTACTCGTCACTCGTCATGCCCGCGGCCGCGATCGAGTTGTCGGCGTTGTTCTGGTTGATGACCATCGCCGCCTTCTTGTTCGCGAAATCGGACACCGACTTGGTGCCGTTGTCGTACTGCGCGTTGCCGACGTCGGCGACCTTGTCGGTCTGCATCAGGTCGAGGTAGCGCTTGATGCCCGTCACCACCCCGTCTTCGGTGAAGGTCGGCTGACCGTCGTCGTCGAACAGGGCCGCGCCGTTCTGGGCTGCGTTGATGAACGCGAAGTGCGCGTTCTCGGTGTAGCTGCCCGCGGCGAGCGTGATTCCGTTGACATCGCCCGTGGTCAGTTTCTTGGCCGCGGAGACCATGTCTTCCCAGGTCTCGGGCGGAGTCAGGCCGGCGTCGGCGAACATCTGCTTGTTGTAGTAGAGACCGTAGGCGAGGCCATAGAGCGGTACGGATGTCACGGTCTCGCCCTTGGCGCCACCGGTGTCGAGGGCGGTCTTGACGAACTTGTCCGCCCCGCCGATCGCCTCCATCTCGGCGTCTTCGTAAGGCAGGAACGCGCCGGTCGCCTGCAGCGAGGTGGCCCACGTGTTTCCGATGTTGACCACGTCGGGCGCCTGGCCCGAGGTGACCGCGGTCTGGATACGCGTCTGCAGGTCGTTCCAGCCGATGACCTCGAGGTCGACCTTGATGCCCGACTCCTCCTCGAACTTGTCGAGCAGAGGCTGCAGCACCTCTTTGTCGTTCTCGAGGCTCGTGCCCTGGTTGCTCGCCCAGTAGGTGAGCGTGTCTCCCCCGCCGGCATCCCCGCCGGAATCTCCTCCGCTGCAACCCGCCGTGGCGAGTGCTAACGCGCTGATCGTCGCTACTGCGGCGATTGATCGAATCTTCATGCTGACTCCTTCGTCATGGTGCAAATGAATGTCAAGAATTGACTGATACGACGCCAATCACGCTGCTGTGTGTCGTCCCCTTTCGTCGAGTCGGTTGACCTAGGTCAGTCCTGGTTGCTGAAGGCGGCGTCGAACGACGCCGTGGGCAGTTTCCAGAGCAGAGAACGGATGAACCGGATCGCCTCTGCGGCTCCGTGCACGCGGTCCATCCCCGCGTCCTCCCACTCGATCGAGATCGGGCCGGCGTAGCCGATCGACTCGAGCGCGCGGAAGGCGTCTTCCCACGGCACGTCGCCGTGGCCCGTGGAGACGAAGTCCCAGCCCCGCTTCGGATCGCCCCAGGGAAGATGCGAGCCGAGCACGCCGGCACGCCCGTTGTGCGGTCGCATCCGGGTGTCCTTGCAGTCCACGTGGTAGATGCGGTCGGCGAAGTCGACGATGAATCCGACCGGGTCGATGTTCTGCCACATCATGTGGCTCGGGTCCCAGTTGAGGCCGAACGCGGGCCGGTGGTCGATGGCGTCGAGGGTGCGCACGGTCGACCAGTAGTCGTACGCGATCTCGCTCGGGTGCACCTCGTGGGCGAACCGCACACCCTCGTCGTCGAACACGTCGAGGATGGGGTTCCAGCGGTCGGCGAAGTCCTGGAAACCGGCCTCGATGACGCTCGCCGGCACGGGTGGAAACTGGGCGACGTACGGCCAGATCTTCGAGCCGGTGAATCCGACGACGGTGTCGACGCCGAGCTTGCGCGCGACGCGGGCCGACCGCTTCATGTCTTCGGCCGCACGCTGGCGCACGCCCTCGCCGTCTCCGTCCCCCCAGGTCGACGGACGCAGGATCGCCTGGTGCCGGAAGTCGATCGGGTCGTCGCAGACCGCCTGCCCCGTGAGGTGGTTGGAGATCGCGAACACCTGGAGGCCGTGCCGGTCGAGGATCTCGACGCGCGACGCCAGGTAGGCGTCGTCGACGTCGGCACGCTCGAGGTCGAGGTGGTCTCCGGATGCTGCGATCTCGAGCCCGTCGTAGCCCCACTCGCTCGCGAGCCGGGCGACTTCCTCGAGCGGCAGGTCTGCCCACTGGCCGGTGAACAGGGTCACGGGGTGGGTGCTGGCGAGTTCTGTCATGCGTAGATTCCAATCGTGTCGACCCAGGCACCGGTGGTCGCGGATTCGATCACGGCCTGGGTGATGCGCACGGCCCGCAGGCCGTCGTCGAAGGTGGGCAGCCCGTCGTGGGCGGTGCCGGCGATCGCCGCGTAGCTGTCGGCGACGAAGGCGTTGAACGCGTCTTGGAAACCGAGCGGGTGCCCGGACGGCAGGATCGACAGACGCGCGGCATCGGCGCCGAGGCCGTCGCCGCGGGTGAGGACTTCGGTGCCGACACGACGGCCGAGCCAGAGCGATTCGGGGTTCTCCTGGTCGAACACGACGCTCTCGTTCGAGCCCGAAAGCTCGAAGTGCAGCCGGTTCTTGCGGCCGGGCGCGACCTGCGAGACGAACAGGGTGCCGACGGCGCCCGACTCGGTCTCGAGCAGAACGGCCACGAGGTCTTCGGTGGTCACGGTCTTGGTGCTGGCCCGTTCGGAGTGCACGGTGCGGGCGAGCGCCTGGACGCGCGCGATGCGGTCGCCGGTGACGAACTCGACCAGGTCGACGAGGTGCGAGCCGATGTCGGCGAACGCGCGCGACGGTCCGCCCTGGCGCTGGTCGACGCGCCAGTTGTCGTCGCCCTGGTCGAGCAGCCAGTCCTGCAGGTAGACACCCTGGATGCTGAGCAGCCGGCCCGGCTCGCCCGAGGCCAGCCGGGAGCGTGCTTCGCGCACCATAGGGTGGAAGCGGTACGCGAACGGCACGGTGGCGACGACCCCGGCGGATGCTGCGGCCGCGACGAGCTCGGCCGCATCCGCCACCGAAGTCGTCAGCGGCTTCTCGCACACGACGTGTTTTCCGGCCCGGATCGCCGCCAGCGCGAGGTCACGGTGGGTGGCGTTCGGGGTGACGATGTGCACGACGTCGATCGCGGGATCGGCGAGCAACTGCTCGACCGAACCGTAGGGCGTCTCGAAGCCGAGCGCCTGCGCGGCGGAGTCCGACCGGGCGGGGCTCGACGACACGACGCCGACGAGCCGCGCACGCGCAGCGCGGGACGCGCGCGAGTGCACCTCGGCCATAAACCCGCCGCCGACGAAACCGACCCCGAGCGCCGTCACAGTGTGGCGACCTTCGGATCCCAGTCTTCGGGCACGGGCGGCGCCTTGACGAAACTGCTGACCACGTCGACGCGTTCGCCGGAAGCAGCGGACTCGGCGATCGAGACCATCACGTCGAGCACGTGGTAGGCCTGCTCCCCCGTCGCGCGTTCGGGGCGGCCGGCGCGGATCGCCTGGGCCAGTTCCGCGACGCCGGTGCCTCGGGTGGAGACCGATCCCACCGGTGCGACGGCGCGGCCCTCTTCCGCGGTGCCGTCGAACACGACCGAGTCGCCCTCGTGGGTGTTGGGGTCGGGAAACTCGAGGGTGCCCGCAGTGCCCGACACCTCGACGAAGCCGGTGCGGGTGCGGTGCGACTCGAAGCTGAAGATGGTCTGCGCCGAGGCGCCGTTCTCGAACTCGATGAGCGCGGCGTGGTGCGACGGCACGGTGACAGCGAACTCGGTGCCGGCGCGCGGGCCGGAGCCGATCGTGCGCACGGCGCGCGAGGTCGAGCCGACCGCGGTCACGCGGCGCACGGGGCCGAAGACCTGCACGAGGGTGGTCAGGTAGTACGGGCCGATGTCGAAGAGCGGCCCGCCGCCGGTCTGGAAGAGGAACTCGGGGTTTGGATGCCACGACTCCGGTCCGGGCGACTGCATCAGCGCGAGCCCGGTGACGGGTGTGCCGATCACACCGTCCTCGATGAGGCGCAGTGCCGTCTGCAGGCCGGCGCCGAGGAAGGTGTCGGGTGCGGTAGCGACGCGCAGCCCGAGGCGTTCGGCGTCGTCGAGCAGCGCGCGACCGCTCTCGCGGTCGAGGGCGAACGGCTTCTCGGTCCAGACGTTTTTGCCGGCCGCGAGCACCTTCTGCGCGACTTCGACGTGCGCGAGCGGAATCGTGAGGTTGACGACGATCTCGATGTCCGGATGCGCCAGCAGCTCGTCGACCGAGCCGCTCTGCGCGATGCCGTACTTCTGCGCCTGCGCCTGGGCGCGGGCGACGTCGATGTCGGCGACGAACAGCACGTTCAGGTCGGGGAAGACCGTGAGGTTGTCGAGGTACTCCGAGCTGATGACGCCCGCGCCGATGACGCCGACGCCGACGGGGCCGGTCTTCGCGCCGCTCACGCGCGCACGCCGTTCAGGTACGAGATGCTGTCGCGCAGCGCGTCGAACACGTCGCCGGCGAAGCCGTCGAGCTCGACCACCTGCTGCGCCTGGGGCGCGGCGGCGAGGATGGCGGGGATGTCGAGCTTTCCCGAGCCGACGGCGACCTGGTCCTGGTCGTCTTGCGTGACGGCGCCGTCTTTCACGTGCAGGAAGCGCACACGGTCGCCGAGACGTTCGAGAAGTGCGGCCGCGGGCACACCGCCGACCTCGGCCCAGTAGGTGTCGACCTCGAGCACGATGGCCGGGTCGAGCAGGTCGGCGAAGATCTCGAGCGCGGGCGTGCCGTCGATGCGGTTCTCGAGCTCCCACCAGTGGTTGTGGTACCCGATGGTGAGGCCGTGGTCGGCGCCGATGGTGCCGACGGCGTTGAGCTGCGCGGCCGATTCTGCGACGTGCTCGCGACTGGCCCAGCGCTCGCGGTCGATGTTCGGGTCGATGACGGTCGCGACGCCGAGTTTCTTCGCCGCGGCGAAGATCGTCTCGACGTCTTTGCCGAGCAGGTGCGCGTGCGCCGACGGCGCGACGAGCCCGGCGGCGGGCAGGGCGTCGGCGTAGACGTCGGCGAGTTCGACGAACCCGAAGAGTTCGACGTTGGTGAATCCGAGCTCTGCGACCCGGGCGAGAGTGCCGGGGAGGTCGGCGGAAAGGGAATCCCTCACCGTGTAGAGCTGGACGGACAGTGGGGATAACGACACTGGAAACTCCTCGATGAGTTGCAAGGTGGGGAACGTCCACTCCGTATCGGCCGTGGACACGGGTCGAGTGTACGACCGACTTTGGTCGAGGCGCAATCAAAAGTCGCACTTCCATGAGTAAAACCGCACCCGTCGTCGTTCGCCTATGGTTTACTGTCGCCATGGCAAGCCTCCAGAAACCGCAGTCGCCCGGGCTGGTCGCGGCGAGCGAGCTGTTCCAGCTGCTGCGCGACGGGGCACCGCGCACGCGCGCCGAACTGTCGTCGATCACGGGCATGGCCCGGTCGACGATCGGCCTGCGACTCGACACCCTGCTCGAGCTCGACCTGATCAGCCCCACCGGCGAAGGCGCGTCGAGCGGGGGCAGGCCGCCCTCGCAGTTCGCGCTCAACACGTCGGCCCGCGTCGTGATCGGCGCCGACCTGGGCGCCACCCACGCCACTCTCGCCGTCACCGACCTCGGCGGCACCATCCTGCACACGCGCAGTTCGCCCGTGCGCATCGCCGACGGACCGCAGACGGTATTGGCGTGGTTCGTCGACGCCGCCCGCACCCTGCTCGCCGACGCCGGTCGCGCGCCCGGCGACCTGCTCGCGGTCGGCATGGGGCTGCCCGGCCCCGTCGAGCACGACACCGGCCGCCCCGTGACACCGCCGATCATGCCCGGCTGGGACGGCTTCGACGTTCCCGGCTTCATCCGCGCGCACCTCGGGGTACCGGCGCTCGTCGACAACGACGTCAACATCATGGCCATCGGCGAGCAGACCCGCATCTACCCTGGCGTGCGCGACTTGATGTTCGTCAAGATCGCCACCGGCATCGGGTCGGGAATCATCTCGGGCGGGCTGCTGCAGCGCGGCGCGCAGGGTTCCGCCGGTGACATCGGCCACGTGCGCATCGAGCGCGGCGCCGACGTCGCCTGCCACTGCGGCAACTTCGGCTGCCTCGAGGCCATGGCGTCGGGCCCCGCGATCGTGCGCCAGCTGCGCGCCGCCGGGGTGGACGTCGCCGACACCGACGGACTCATCGATCTCGTTCGCCACAACGACCTCGCCGCGATCCGAGCGGTGCGGCAGGCCGGTCGCGACATCGGCGAGGTGCTGACCATCTGCGTGAGCATGGTCAACCCGTCGGTCATCGTTCTCGGCGGCCGGGTGAGTGGCGCCGGGGAACACCTGCTCGCCGGGGTGCGCGAGGTGGTCTACCAGCGCTCCACGCCGCTCGCGACGCAGCACCTGTCGATCGTGCAGACCCAGGAGGCGGAGAACGCCGCGGTGCTCGGCGCGAGTGTGCTGGCTCTGCACTACGCGCTGTCGCCCGAGGGCATCGGCGCCATGAACGCCGCGCGCTAGCCCGGGTCATCCGCTCCTCGCCGCTGTTACGGCGCCGGCTTCGTCTCGGGAATCTCGATCTCGAGGTCGGGAATCGGCTCGCCGCGGTAGATCGCCTCGAACGTGGTCAGCGTGCGCTGGATGTCGTGCGCCGCGACGATGCGCAGGCTCTCGCGCTTGAACTTCTGCAGCTCGTCTTCGGGCATCGTCAGCACCTGGGTGAGCTTCGCCGCGAACTCCTCGACGTTGCCGGGTTCGAACAGGTAGCCGTTCTCACCGTCGTGCACGAGGTGCGGCAGGGCCATCGCGTTGGCCGCGACCACCGGAAGGGCGGAGGCCATGGCCTCCATCGTCGCGATGCTCTGCAACTCGGCGATCGACGGCATGGCGAAGACCGTCGCGCGGGTGAGGGCGTTGCGCAGGTAGTCCTCCTCGGCATAACCGGTGAAGGTGACGCGGTCGCGGATGCCCAGCTGTGTCGCGAGCGACTTCAGGCTGTTCTCCTGCTCGCCGCCGCCGACGAGCTCGAGTCTGGCGTCGAGCGACGGATCGAGCAGGGCGAACGCGCGCAGCAGCTTGTCGAGCTGCTTCTCGTTGGTGATGCGGCCGACGAAAAGGATGAGGTTTTCGGTGCGGGGGGTGAAGTCGGGCGTGTAGTGCTGCGCGTCGACGCCGCAGGAGATCGCGAGCACGCCGCGCAGCTTCGTGTACTGCTCGAGGAAGTCGGCGGCCTTGCGCGTCGGGGTCGTGACGACCTCGGCCCGGGCGAACGACCGGGACGCGGCGGCCCAGGCCATGCGCACTGCGGGGGCGCGCAGGAAGTTCGGCAGCAGCGTGTGCTCGAGCAGGTTCTCGGGCATGAAGTGGTTGGTGCCGACGACCCGGATGCCGCGCTGCGCGGCCTGGTTCGACAGGCCGCGACCGATGATGATGTGCGACTGGAAGTGCACGACGTCGGGCTTGACCTCGTCGAGGATGCGCGCCGAGTTCTTCTCGATCTGCCAGGGCAGGGCGAAGCGCAGCCACGGGTGCGGGTACCAGCGCCAGCTCTTCAGCCGGTGCACGGTCATCTCCTGCCCCTCGAGCGTCTCCTTCCAGGTGCCGTGTTTGCGGCTGGGCGCGGGCGCGACGATGTGCACGTCGTGGCCGCGTTCGACGAGGCCGGCGGCGAGACGTGCGGCAAACGTGGCCGCGCCGTTGATTTCCGGAGCGAAGGTGTCGGCGCCGATGAGAACGCGCAGCGGCTTCTCGGAGCTCGGCCCTTTCGGGGATTCAGACATCGGGGAATCAGACAACGTTGGGGGTTTCCTCTGGTGACGGCACGTGGACGCGGGAGAGCAAGAACACACCATAGATGGCGATTCCCCCCGCGATCAAGAAGGCGAACATCGTCCACAGCGGTGCGCCGGCGGTCTCGTTGAGCACAACGATACCGATGGTGACTGCGACGATGGGGTCGATGACCGTGAGACCGGCGACGACCAGGTCGGGCGGGCCGTGCGAGTGGGCAGACTGCACGAAATACGAACCGAGAACGGATGCTGCGAGCAGAGCCACCACGCAGAGCAGGGTGAGCCACTCGAAGTCGCCCGTCTGGAAATCGGTCAGCGAGATGGTCTTGATGCGGTCGATGACCGTCTTCGCGAGCGTCGCCACGAAGCCGAAGAGCACGCCGGCGCCGATGATGTAGAAGACGGCCTTGAACTTCTTGCGCAGCAGGGCGAAGAACACGGCGAAGAGCACCAGCACGATGCCCAGCAGGATCAGCACGGTGATGAGCTGCGACTGGGTGATCGGCTTGGAGTGCGCGTTGAACGCGGCGATCGTGACGAAGAGTGCGACGCCGACGACGCAGAACAGGATCGCGTTGATGGCCTTGCGGGTGAGCTTCACCTTGCTGATGCGTGAGTTGACGATCGCGGTGACGACGAGCGCCACGGCGCCGAGCGGCTGTACCACGATGAGGGGCGAGAAGCCGAGGCTGGTGAGCTGCAGCACGATCGCGAGCCCGAGCATGACGGTTCCGGCGACCCACGAGGGCCGGCTGAGCAGGGCCATCAGCTGGCGGAGGCTCAGCCCGGTCTTCGCCGAACCGAGGTTGCGCTCGACTTTGGCGACACCCCGGTGTTGAAACTGGGTGCCCAAAGCGAGAAACACGGCTCCGACGAGCGCGATGGGAATACCGATCGCCTCGTGAGGAGTCAGTGAAATCTGGTCTGTCAGGTCGCTGAGTTCTGGCGGCACCCGTCGAATCTACCCGCACTCGCCCAGATATTCTTGACGAATGGCCGTACTCCCCATTCGAATCACTGGCGACCCCGTTCTCCACTCCCCCGCAGAGCTCGTAACCGAGTTCGACGACACGCTGCGCACGCTCGTGGCCGACATGTACGAAACCATGGAGCTCGCTCCGGGTGTCGGACTGGCCGCGCCGCAGGTCGGCGTCGGCCTGCGTCTCTTCGTCTACAACTGGGTCGACGACGACGACGTGCTCTGGCGCGGCGAGGCGATCAACCCCGAGCTCTGGATCAGCCCGCCGCCGGTCGGCGAGGCCGACGAAGACGAAGAATCGGAGGGCTGCCTCTCCATTCCCGGCGAGCGGTATCCGCTGCGCCGCGCCGAGCTCGCGATCCTCAAGGCCGTCGACCTCGAGGGCGTGGCCTTCGAGATCAAGGCAGAGGGCTGGCTCGCGCGCATCTTCCAGCACGAGTACGACCACCTCGACGGCATCCTCTACGCCGACCGGCTCGAGACCAAGCACGCGAAGGCCGCGGCCAAGTCGATCCGCCGCGAAGGCTGGGGCGTCGACGGGCTGCAGTGGCTGCCCGGAGTCGACGACCTCGACGAGTAGGCGTCGTCGCGCGGGCGGCTAGCGGTTCGCCGCGGCCGCCCGCACGATCGACAGCAACCGCTCGGGCTCGACGTCTTTGTAGACCATCGCGTAGACGCCGGCTTCGGCCGCGCTCGGCACGTTCTCGTCGAGTTCGAGAGCGGTGATCAGGATGATCCGGGGCGCGGGACCCAGTTCGAGCACCCGCGCGTCGCCCGTGATGCGCTGGCTCGCGACCAGACCGTTGACCCGGGGCATCCGGAGGTCCATCAGCACCACGTCGGTGTGCGTGCGCCGCACCTGGGCGAGCGCCTGCGCGCCGTCGCCGGCCTCGCCCACGATCTCGATGTCGGGCTGGCTTCCCAGCACCATGCGGAAGCCAGCGCGTTGCAGCGGCTGGTCGTCCGCGATCAGCACGGTGATCACGGCTGGTCCAGGTTCACTCCGTGCACGCCGTTGTGGTACCTGATCGACGGGAAGCTCGCGGCGATCGAGAATCCGACGCCCGCGTTGAGCGTCGATGTGAACACTCCGCCGAACAGTTCGGTGCGTTCGCGCATCTCGGTGATGCCCGGTCCGCCGATCACGCCGGTGAGCGCGAACAGGTCGTCGTCGATCTCGCCGGGGCGGTGCTGCGACGCGTCGTTCGGGTTCAGGCCCGAGCGGCGCAGCTCGTTGCGCAC
>Ga0247811_1000053_pt1 | contig 42118 bp, 40 predicted proteins | sample UWRJL134311R1_FD_189018 | JGI IMG/M metagenome (GOLD analysis project Ga0247811, IMG submission 189018) | Plant litter microbial communities from Arlington Agricultural Research Station in Wisconsin, United States - UWRJ-L134-311R-1 | ecosystem: Environmental > Terrestrial > Plant litter >...
GAAGACGATGCCAAAGATGTTTTTCAAGAGGCATTTGTCATTGTTTTTCAGAAAATCAGCCAATACAAATTTGAAGGAAGTTTTGAAGGCTGGCTAAAACGTATTTTCATCAACAAACTTATCGAAACCCTCAATAAGAAGAAAAAAGACAATTTTTTTCTGGATGTTTTTGAACCCGATACTGATTTTATTGAAGAGGAAGAATTAGAACCTATCCCGATAGAACAAGAAAAGCTCCTGGAATATATACGGGATCTCCCCGACCAATACCGGACGGTTTTTAACTTGTATGTTTTTGAAAAGATGAAACACAAAGAAATCGCCGAATTATTAAAAATTTCCGAAGGAACATCGAAATCAAATTTAAACAGAGCTAAAGGCATTTTGCAAAAAAGAATTTTGAGCATAAAAAATTTTAAGACAGCATGAAAAAGCAAAATATAGAAGATATTTTTTCATCAATGGAAGACTTTTCAAGTGTTCCGCCTGCTGAATTATGGGGGCAGATTGAAGAAAAATTAGACAAACCAAAAAAGAAGAAAAGAGCAATTCTTTGGTGGTCGGCTGCTGCATGCTTATTATTAGGCCTGGGGCTCCCTTCTGTTTTACATTTTAATTCTGATTCAGGAGTTAAAATCAATACTAATGCTCTTGAAAATAATAGTGTGGTATTGGATAACGAAAACACCAAAGCCAATACCAACCCAACAGTTCCTTCTGAAAAAAACAATATTGAGCAGTTGAATGATAACGCTTCGTCAAATAAGACGGTGATTTCAAATTCTGATACTCAAAATAAAAATCAAAACAGCAATTTAAACTCAACACCTACTTCTGGCAAAGATCAAAATCAGGAAACTCAAATTGCAGTTTCAGTCTCTGGCAACAACATAAAAAGGGCCAAATTAAACTCAAAATCAGAGTCTGACAAAATAATTAAAAATCAAAAAGCTGTTGAAAGCAGCTTTGCTGTAAACGGAGAAAATTCGTTTACTCCAGCGTCAAAAAACAAAACAGTCAATAATAGAAAAGAAACCGTACAGCAGATTGCCGCTCAAAATTCATACAATTCAGGAAAATCGAACGCATTTAATGCATCTGAAAATAAATTGCAGGCTGCTGAAAAAAGAAATGCTGATAAAATTTTAGCAACGAAAACTTTTAGTCCCGATACACAAAACGGTTTCAATTCGGTTTCAAAAAATCAAGTTCCAAATTCTGTTTTTAATGATTCTTACAATTCAAATAAAAGTAAAAACAACAACAGTAATGTAGCGTTCAATTCTCCATCTAATACCAATTTAAGTGGAAGTCAAAACGGTTCAAAAGAAAATAAACCGAAGCTAGAAAATCCTTTCTCAGCTGAAATGAATATTGCCGCCATTCAAAAAAACAATTCAAAAACTGTCAATTCATCAAATAAAATAGATTCTGTTCAATTGGCCGAACTTCAAAATCTGGAAAAAGGCATCGCAGCTGTGGAAACAAAAAAAGAGACTGAAAAAAAATCGGTTTCGAAAGCTGCGAAATGGGCAGTCGAAGTTTTTGCCGGAGTTGCCAATTCTGAAAATACCAGAAACGACAAAACATTAGGCAACGTAAACGACTCTAAACAAAGTAACTCGTACGGCGTAAAAACGAAATATAAGATAAATAAAAAATGGGCGGTTGGTTCTGGTTTCAAAATCAACGAACTGGGTCAGAGTGTTGCCAACGTTTCCTATATAAGTGCCAAAAACAATGCTTTTTTCAGTCCGAGTGATTATTTTATTCAAAACTCAACTGTACCGCAGATTGCGAGCGACGCCAGTTATGTTCTTGTTTCTAATAACACCAAAAATTCGCTGAATAGCGACAATATCGAAAGTGGCAATTTAGATCAAAATTTACGCTATTTTGAGATGCCTTTAGAGGTTTCCTATTCTGTTTTTAACAGAAATAAAACTAATATTAGTTTGAATACGGGTGGTTTTGTAGGTAAATTAATTTCTAACAATGTAGCGTTAGACGGCACTCCCATTGGTCAGAATTTAAATGCAAATGATTTTGTATATGGCTCAACATTAAGTAGTACCTTACAATATCGAATTTACAAAAAAACTAGTATATTTGCTGAACCCGCTATTAATTATTATATTAACCCTTTGAGCAATCAGTCATTCAATCAATTTCAGTGGGGATTGAATTTCGGATTGAATGTTTCATTTTAAAACCAAAACCAAAAAACCTGCGTAACCCCTAAACCTACTATAAATTTTGAAAAAGATCAGCCTCAAACTCAATCTTCTCAAAATGATAATCAAAAACAATTGGAAAGATCCCAAGTCGATTCCAAAAGACCTTATTCTTGCAAAAGAACTGGTTTATGATTGTTTTGATTTTGATTGCACTCAGCCCGAAGCAGCAATTGAAAGCACCGATTATAGTGCTTATCATTTCTATCTTAACAATAAACATATTTGTTACAGAGAAGCCAAGACGACCCCGAAAAAAACAGGTCAGTTTGTTACTTTGTGGAAACGGAATAAATCCGGAACCATTGAACCATTTGATTACTCAGATGATATTGATTTTGTGATTATAAGCGTTCGGAAAGACTATTCTTTCGGGCAGTTTATTTTTCCAAAAGGAATTTTACTCGAAAGAGGAATTTTTTCAACAAAAACCAGAGATGGCAAACGCGCCATTCGTGTTTATTCGCCATGGGACGAAACCAATAGTCCGCAAGCAGAAAGAACGCAGCAATGGCAGTTGAATTTCTTTTACGAAATAACCCCAGATCTTGATTTTGAGATCTTTAAAAGACTAATTAATGCATAAAAATTACCATAAAAAAAAACGGCTGCCTTAATCAAGCAGCCGTTTTTGATTTATAACGCTAATGTTTAGATTGATGTATATCCTCCATCAGCAATAAAATAGCTTCCGGTAGTAAAAGACGATTTTTCTGAACTTAAAAACACCACAAGTTCTGCAATTTCTGCCGCAGTTCCCAAACGATTCATAGGCGCTTTTGCTGCAACGGCATCCATCGCACTTTTATCCAGATTATCTTTTAACAAAGCCGTTTCTATATAACCGGGCCCAACTGCATTACAGCGAATATTTTTTTGAGCATACTCTGTCCCAATATTTTTTGTTAACCCGACAACACCGTGTTTTGATGCTGTATATGCGGGACTAAGCGGTGCTGCAACTTGTCCGTGAATAGAGGCTATATTGACAATGCTGCCACCGCCATTTTTCTCCATTTGCTCTAACTGATAGCGGCAGGCATAAAATACACCGCTTAAATTTAATGCAATGACACGATCCCAGGCCTCAGGTTCATATTCTCCCGTTGGCTTTGCAGGGCCTCCCATTCCGGCATTATTGCACGCAATATCTAATCGGCCGTATTTAGAAACGGTTACTTCGACCATGTGTTTGTTATCTATTGCGCTCGACGAATCTCCTTTGGTAAAAAAAGCTTCTCCACCCTTTTCCTTTATAATTTTAACCGTTTCTTCTCCGTGTTCAACATTAATATCTGCCACTACTACTTTTGCTCCTTCGCGGGCATAGGCTTCTGCAACTGCACGTCCGATTCCTGAACCGCCGCCAGATACAAATGCAACTTTATTTTCTAAAAGTGCCATATTATTTCAATTTTAAATTTTTATCTACAGCAATTTACGAAGATATTGACGCGCAGCCAGTTTATAAACCGAGTTTAGAATAACATTAACGCTCTTTCATAATCAAATGTTATTTCTGGAAAAAAGCAGGCTTAAAAGCAAAATAATGCGTATTTAAAGATTACTTGTCTTCGTCTAATTTCATGTTTCCTCGATCTTCATGATTGTCCGGATGCGAGTTTGGATAACGATTGGGTTCAATATCCGAATTTCGGTCTTTGTTCTCAACCGTTTTATTGGCTGCTGCTTCTGATGAAACACCGCGGTTTGCATTGGCATTTTCAGGACTTGCATCATCCTTCACTTTTTTGATGTCTTCATTTTCATTTCTGGCTCTTTCGACCACTTCTTTATTCCCGCTTTTATCTGTTACCACTTCTTTTTTCAAATTGGCATCATCAGCTTTGCCATCATGTGAAATATTTTTTCCCTTAGATTCATCTATATCTTTCTGGACCCCGTTTATCTTTTTTGATCCTAAATTATTAGCTTCCATAGTTTTGTTTTTTAAAGTTCTATTATAATATTACGAATTTTAGATTTTAAAACTAAGTCATTTAACATTGCTTTTGGTTTATCAAAATTTAATTAGAGAATTAGAAAATGTGCCAATCAGTCAATTAGATACTTTACATTATCAATAATAAACACTTATTTTCTAATTTTTAAATGGATGCATTTCCACTTGACATCTCTAATTGACATATTTTCTAATTGACACATTTTCTAATTGAAATACTTGAGAAACAAAACTATCTTTGCAGTCAAAAAGTACAGCATGCACCGACACTTCATTCTTTTTAAACCTTACGGTTATTTGAGCCAATTTATTTATGAATTAAAAAGAAAGAAAAAGCTTTTGGGAGAATTGCATGATTTTCCTGAGGGAACAATGGCGATTGGTCGATTAGACGAAGATTCAGAAGGGTTGCTTTTGCTGACAACCGACGGAAAAGTAAGCGAACAAATAAGAAGCAAAAAAGTCGACAAGGAATATTACGTTCAGGTTGACGGTGTAATTACGCCGGCAGCTATTGAACAATTGCAAAAAGGTGTCGAAATTGGTTTTGACGGCGGAAAATACATAACAAAACCCTGCAAAGCTTTTATTGTTACGGAAATTCCGGATTTTGGCCCGCGAGCCAAAAAAATCAGAGACGAACGCCACGGACCAACTTCATGGGCATCGATTACGGTAAATGAAGGCAAGTTCCGTCAGGTTCGAAAAATGACTGCTGCCGTTGGTTTTCCAACTTTACGATTGGTTCGCATTCGTATAGGAAATGTATATTTGCAAAACCTGAAAGCCGGAGAAGTTCTCGAAGTTCCCGATTTTAAATTAGAGAATGTGTCAATTAGATAATTCGATAATTATTTAGCAACTCACCACTCTTAATTCATAACTAATAATTCAAAAATAATGCTAAACGTTGTTCTTGTAGAACCGGAAATACCTAATAATACCGGAAATATTGGAAGATTATGTGTAGGCACTGAAAGCCGATTACATTTAATTCATCCTTTTGGATTTGTGATTAATGATAAAAACCTGAAACGTTCTGGTTTGGATTATTGGGTACATCTTGAGGTAACCGAATATCAAAATGTTGACGAATGGGTAAATCAAATTCCGGATCAATCTCGTGTTTTTTTGATGAGTTCTCATGCCGAAAAATCGTATCTGGAAACGGATTTTCAAGATGGTGACTGGCTGGTTTTTGGAAAAGAAAGTGTTGGCTTAAGTCCGGAAGTTTTAGCTCGTTTCGAAAATCATTTAACGATTCCGATGTCGAAATTAATTCGCAGTTTTAATATTGCAAATTCTGTGGCTTTTGTGGTTGGAGAGGCGAAAAGGCAGATTGGATTGAAGTAAGTAATCTTAATTTGTTTACTCAATAATAGCATCATCTTATGAAAATTACTGCCCTAGCCCCGATGGAAGCGGCATCCTTTTGTGGTGGGGTTCACCACAAAAGATATAGCGGACAGCGGGATTAGCTCCTTAAAAAACTACGTAATCACAAACTTTCCTTTGGCAGCATCAAAAACAATATGTTCGTCTTTGAACAAAGCGGCAAAACTTCCGTTGGAGATCAGGTTACAGGGTTCATCCTGAACGACCCTTTCCGGCGTCATAATTATCATTTCGTCGCTTAACTGAATTGCCAAATCGATATCATGTGTAGAAAACAAAATACATTTCTGAGTTTCATTTGTCAGCTTTTTCAAGAGTTTGAATAGCGAAACTTTATGCAGTAAATCCAAATGTGTTGTGGGTTCATCTAAAATAATTAATGGCGTATCTTGTGCCAAAGCTCTTGCTATTAATACTTTTTGCAATTGTCCGTCGCTGATTTCAAAATGCTTTTTTTGAGCCAGATGTTCGATTTGTGTCAATTGTATTGCTTCCTGAACTTTTTCGATATCAGTATTAGTTAAAGTTCCCACCCAATTGGTGTAAGGTTGTCTTCCTAAAGCCACTAATTCAAAAACAGAAAGATTGCTTGGAGGCAGTTTTTCTGTTAAAACCAAACTTAAATTTTGGGCTAAATCTACAGGTTTGTAAGCATTTATATTTTTATCATTCAAAAAAACATTTCCTGATAATGGCGGCTGAATTCCGGTAATGGTCCGCAATAAAGTCGATTTTCCAATTCCGTTTGCACCAATTAAGGCAATGAGTTTTCCCGAGGATAAATTCAAATTCAGGTTTTCCGCGATAGTCACAACAGCCTTTTTGGATTTATATCCAATACTCAAATTTGAAGCTGCTAAGATTGTTTTCATTTTTTTAAAGTTGCTAGGTTTTTCTTTTGAATGCTTATTTGCCAATGATTACAAGATTAAGCTGATTATAATCTGTGGGCTTATTTTTACTGAAAATTTCTTTTCTTCACCAAAAGCCAAATCACAACCGGCGCACCAATGATAGACGTTATGGCATTTATTGGAAGCGTGACATCAAATCCCGGCATTTGAGAGACTACATCGCAAAATAACATAATTATTGCTCCAAAAAACAATGTACTCCAAAACAAAACAGTATGATTGCTGGTCTGAAAAACGAGTTTTGCAATATGCGGCACCGCTAAACCTATAAAGGCTATGGGGCCGGCAAAAGCAGTAATGCTTCCGGCTAAAATACTGGTTGCAAATATGATGATCAGCCGTGCATTTTTAAAATTCAGTCCCATGCTTTTTGCGTAATTTTCGCCCAAAAGCAGCGCATTTAACGGTTTGATGCTTGATGCACTTAAAAGCAGGCCAATGCTTACGCAAACGGCTAAAATAATAATAGTGGGCCAAGAGAGATTTCCGAGACTTCCCATTGACCAAAAAGTGAATTTCTGCAATTGTTCGGCTGTACTAAAATAAGTCAAAACGCTGACAATTGCTGTGGTAAAACTTCCAAACATCAAGCCGACAATTAAGATTGCCATTGTATCCCGCAATCTTTGTGAAACTAGCAAAACCAATAATAAAACAAGCGAACTCCCAAAAGTAGAAGCAATAACGATTCCGTACGATGATAAAGCAATGACACTTAAAAATGGAGGCAGGAAACCTGCACCTAAAATCACAAAAGCTACGCCTAAACTTGCACCGGAACTCAATCCTAAAACATACGGTCCCGCGAGCGGATTTCGAAATAAAGTCTGCATAAGCAAACCGCTTATCGAAAGTCCGGTTCCTACCAAAACTGCTGTAATTGCTTTTGGCAGCCGATAATTAATAATGATATATTCCCAAGTCGATTTTGTGGCGTGGCCTCCGGTTAAACTTGTATAAACATCTTTGAACGGAATTGTAACGGACCCTAAACTTATGCTTACAAAAAACATCAGAAAAAGCCCAAAAGCGAGAACGATAAATAGGATTGTATTTCGTTTTTTATCTGTCAATTTATTTTAGTTTTGATGCAAAAGTAAACTCGTAACTTGGCAGTAGATCAGGATGGAAAATTTTGATATAATCTTTTAAAACCAAATCTGGGCGGCTTGGTGATAATTCATAAAAAACGGTGCCGCCCGTTGCGCCTAATTTTCCTTCAAAATTGTAGACATTTTTGTTTTTAAAAGCATCGAATTCAGCATAATGCGGATTTGCTTTTGCTACTTCCTCCAAAGATTTAAAAGAACCTGAGGCAATCCAGAAATTGGCCGTTTTGGCTTTTACTAATATTTTTTCAAACGACAAACCTTCACTTCCTGTTCCTTTCAAATCTGCCCATAAATAATTAGAATGCGCGTCTTTCATAAATTGTGCTACCCAGCTGTTTCCTTTGGCTACATACCAAACGTCTTCGTACATAGAACCGTATAAAACGGTAGAAACTGCCGGTTTTTCTGCTACTAGTTTGAGAGCCTGATTGTAACTCAAGACAATTTTATCAAATAATTCTTTTGCTTTATCTTCTTTACCAAATAAGGCTCCGTAAAGTTTTATCCATTCGGCTTTTCCAAGTGGCGACTGTTCCATCCAATCGGCTTGAATAAAAACATTCAAACCGCTTTTTTTCAAATTATCCAGCATCGGGTTGTTGTTGTCTACTCCAAAAGTTACAATCAGTTCCGGCGCTAATTCTATTAATTGCTCGATATTTAGTTTTTCGTTTTGACCTACATTTTTAACAGCACCTTTATCGATTAATTTTCTTGTTTTTTCAGAAGAAATATAATCTGTATGCGGAAAACCAATCAATTTATCTTCGACTTCCAGCATTTCCAGAAAGGGTATGTTTGTTGTTGAAGTGACAACAACTGATTCTAACGGAACCTTAATGGTGGTATATGAAACTAAACTATCAGGAATTTTAGCGTCTTTTTCTTTTAAAATATAAGTGAAGCTCTTATTGGCATTTGGCCAGGGATTGCTAACCTTGACCACTGAATATCCTTCGTGTTTTACAATAGAAAGTCCTGAAGCGTATTCGATGCTGTTTTTTGCAATTTCAGTTGCTGCAACTGCTTCGGCTTCATTTTTTTTACAGCCAATAAGAAGAAAAAAAGAAATAAAAAAAGCTAATTTGGGAAATAATTGTTTCATACTTTGCGTTTTGAATAGCGACAAAGGTAAAGCATTTTCTAATTTTTTTGTTTACCTTTATTCTTACAAAATTCAACAAATTATATCTTTACATGATAAATACCATTAAAACAAAAGTTTGCCCGAGCTGTGAATCTACTTTTAGCTGTGGAGATATTTCAGTTGAAAACAAATGCTGGTGCAATGATTTTCCTCCTATTTTTAATCTTGCCGATGGCGGAGACTGCCTGTGCCCAATTTGCTTTAAAGAGGCCTGTGAAGACAAAATTGATGCCTACACAGAAACGATGACTCCCCAAAAAGCCCTTCAAAATAAAGCTTTATCTTTACCCAAAACAGATAAATTAATTGAAGGAATTGATTATTATATCGAAGACGGAAAATATGTTTTTAAAACTTGGTTTCATTTAAAAAGAGGATCTTGCTGCGGCAACAACTGCCGTCATTGCCCGTATTAATTGTTAATTATAAATTGTTAATTGTTAATTATGAAGAATAATATTGTAAAAGATAAAACTTTCGATTTTGCTATTCGAATTGTCAAATTATATCAATATTTATGCGCCGAGAAAAAAGAATTCACACTTACAAGTTTTAAGATCAGGAACAAGTATTGGCGCAATGGTACGTGAGGCAGAACATGCGGAGAGTAAAAACGATTTTATTCATAAATTTGCAATTGCTCAAAAAGAAGCTAACGAAACTGTTTATTGGTTAGAATTATTAAAAGCTACCGGTTATCTTAGTGAAAAAGAATTTGAAAATATTAGCAGTGATTCAATTGCAATATTAAAATTAATTACAAGTATCCTCAAAACCACAAAAAAGCAAATCCTTTCTAAGCAAGTCCCAGCTGAAATTCATAATTAATAATTAATAATTTACAATTAATAAACATGATTTATTTAATTACCGGAGGCGAACGCTCAGGAAAAAGCAGTTACGCCCAAAATTTGGCTTTGCAGCTTTCAGATACTCCAATTTATGTGGCAACGGCCAGAAAATGGGACGACGATTTTCAGAATCGCATAGACCGTCATCAGCAGGAACGCGACGAACGCTGGACCAATATCGAAAAGGAAAAGTATTTGAGCGAAATTGATTTTTCTGGAAAAACGGCTTTGATTGATTGTGTAACGCTTTGGCTGACAAACTTTTTTGCAGACCATAAATACGACGCTGCCTTGAGTTTGGAAGAAGCAAAAAAAGAGTTTCTCTTACTGGCCAGTCAGGAAAATACTGCGCTTATTATTGTTACCAATGAAATTGGAATGGGCGTTCATGCTGAAACTCATATTGGCAGAAAGTTTGTCGAATTGCAAGGCTGGATGAATCAGTTTTTGGCCTCACGGGCTGATGAAGTCGTGTTGATGGTTTCTGGAATTCCGGTTAAGATCAAAGGTTAACAAAATTCAATTTGAATGACAATTTCAAAAATCAATAAAAAAATTCCAAACTCAGAAAGGAATTTCAAGTTTTAAATTCCAAATTCCAAACTGGTAAAGTATCTTTACGTAAAGAGTAAAAATTGATATTGAGATTGATTTTTGAAATTGAAAAATTATGACCTATTTAGATGCTATTTTAAAAGCGCGGCGCGATACCCGGCATTTTACTGCTGATGAAGTTCCGAACGAAGTAATTGAGAATGCTTTAAGGGCAGGACACTGGGCGCCATCGGTTGGACTGACGGATGCTACGCGGTATTATATCATTAAATCGGCAGCAGTTAAAAGTGCGATAAAAAATTTGTTTTTGGATTATAATAAGAAAGCTGAAGAGCTGACGGATAATCCGGAACAAAAAGAACATTATAAATCCCTGAAATTAGAAGCAATTGAAGAAGCGCCAATCGGGCTTATTATTGCGTATGACAGAGCTGTTTTAAATCAATTTACGATTGGAACTGTGGGCAGTAACGAAGCGGTAAAATTTAGTTCGGTGTGTGCCGCTCAAAACATTTGGCTTTCGCTGACAGAGCAAGGTTACGGAATGGGCTGGGTTTCGATTTTGAATTACCATCAGTTTAAAAAAATCATTGATTTGCCTGAAAACATAGAACCGTTGGGTTATTTCTGTATCGGAAAACCGGCAACAAATTATGACAATCAGCCTATGTTGCAGCAGTTAAACTGGAAACAAAAATCAGAAACACCTATTTGTATCGAAATCACAAAATTGATTGAAAGTAATGTAGTGGCAATTCCGGCAAATACCCTGGAAACACCTAAAGAAGAAACTGAATTTAGCCGGCTTTTACAGGAAAAAATAGATACTAAAACGAAACCGCTCGGCGCTTTGGGAACTTTAGAAACGCTGGCTTATCAAATGGCAGCGGTTTTTGAAACTTTAAATCCAAAGATAATCAATCCTCATATTCTCGTTTTTGCTGCAGATCACGGCATTGCAAATCATGGAGTGAGTGCCTATCCGCAAGATGTTACGCGGCAAATGGTGGGTAATTTTCTGGATGGCGGTGCCGCAATTAATATTTTTTGTAAGCAGCATGATATTGAGTTGTCAATTGTAGATTCGGGTGTTAATTATGATTTTCCAACAAATGCTAAATTGATTAATGCGAAGATTGCCAAAGGAACTCAATCGTTTCTGCACGCGCCGGCTATGAGCGAAACCGAGCTGCTGCTGTGCTTTGAAAAAGGAAAAACAATTGTGGATGAAATTGCCCAAAAAGGTTCTAACTGTATTGGTTTTGGAGAAATGGGAATTGGAAATACATCAACAGCTGCTGTTTTAATGAGTGTTTTAACCGGTCTCGAAATTGAAGATTGTGTAGGAAAAGGAACTGGCGTTGAAGAGGAAAAATTGCTTCAAAAGAAAAACCTGCTTAAAAAATCCATTGAAAATTATTCCGGTCAATCTGAATTAAAAGAACAACTCGCCTATTTTGGAGGTTTTGAAATTATACAAATGGCAAACGGTATGCTAACTGCTTTTGACAATAAAATGCTGATTTTGGTCGATGGATTTATCTGCAGTGTGGCATTTTTGATTGCCTTTAAAATAAATCCGAATATTAAAAAGAATGCTGTTTTTTGTCATTCCTCGGCTGAGAAGGCGCATCAAAAACTACTGGATTATTTAGAAGTAAAACCAATTTTAAATCTAGATCTCCGCTTGGGCGAAGGAACAGGCTGTGCAATTGCTTTTCCTATTTTAAAATCTGCGGAAGCATTTTTGAATGAAATGGCGAGTTTTGAAAGTGCGGGGGTGAGCGGGAAGTGAGAAAATTTCTTGTTTGTCATTTCGACGAAGGAGAAATCACACAAAAAAATCCCTCAATCTTTGTCGAATTGCCAGTGTGATTTCTCCTTCGTCGAAATGACAAAATGCAGCTAAAAACAATTTAAATAAATGAAAAAAGAACTCCATATTTTCCTTACCTGTTTAATGTTTTATACCCGGATTCCGTGTCCTGAAAACATTGATCACAATCCTGATTTTGCGAATAAAGCGACACGCTATTTTCCTCTGATTGGCTGGATTGTGGGCAGCATTTCATTTCTGGCTTTTTATGTTTTTTCTCTTTTTTTATCTGTAGAATCGGCCGTTGTTTTGGCTTTTATTGCTTCTGTTTTAACGACCGGAGCTTTTCATGAAGACGGTTTTGCTGATGTCTGCGATGGTTTTGGAGGAGGCTGGACCAAAGAAAAAATCCTGATAATTATGAAAGACAGCGCAATTGGCGCTTATGGAGCGATTGGTTTAGTTTTGCTCTTTTTATTAAAATTCAAATTACTTTCAGAAGCCATTTTACTTTTTAGTATTAATGATTCTCTTTCTCTTTTCCAGATTTATTTATTGTTTATTTCTGTTCACGCTTTAAGCCGGCTGACTGCCATTTCGATCATTTTTACGCATCAATATTCGCGAGATGATGCTTCGAGCAAAATAAAACCAATCGCCAAAAGTTTTACCTGGAAAGAAGTTTTGGGCGCTTTTGTTTTTGGTTTACTTCCGCTGCTGGTTTTTTCTTATTTCAAATATCAAATTCTTTTGGCGGTGATACCGGTTTTTATAACGCGGTATTTTTTAGCGCGGTATTTTCAAAAATGGATTGACGGTTATACCGGCGACTGCCTGGGCGCAACACAGCAAATTGCAGAGGTTATTTATTATTTAAGCATTCTTTTTATATGGAAATTTATTTAGTCCGCCATACCGAAACGACCTGCGAAAAAGGAATCTGCTACGGACAATCGGACGTCACTATCATGGAACCGTTTGAATCTGTTTTTGAAGAAATTGTATCTCATTTACCTTCAGAAGCGATTATTTTTTCAAGTCCGCTGCAGCGTTGTTCTATTTTGGCTAAATACATTCAAAAAAATATAAACGCTATTTCTTATCAGGAGGATGCACTTTTAATGGAAATGCATTTTGGCGATTGGGAACTGAAAAATTGGAATGCCATTCCGCCCGAACAACTGAATCCGTGGATGGAAGATTTTGTGCATATTAAAGTTTCAAACGGAGAATCTTTTACTGAATTACATGACAGGGTGGGCACTTTTTTAGCTGCTGCAATTCCGAAAGAAAACAAATACCCCATTATTATTGTCGCTCACGCCGGAGTTATCAGAAGTTTTTTATGCCATCAGACTTCACTGCCTTTAAAGGATGCATTTCAGAATAAAGTTGATTTTGGACAAGTCATAAAAATCGTACTTTAACTAGTGTTTTGTTTAGAATTTCACGTAAAAAATAAAACAAATTTGAAAAATCAATAATTTTAACTTTATCTTTGCGGCCAATTAAGGTTGTGTATAATTTCAAAAAACACATTAAAAGGGAATCAAGTAAAACTATCCAAAAACAATTGATAGTTATATTCTTGAGCTGTACCCGCAACTGTAAGCTTAGTTCTTCATAAAGAATGCTTGTTGTTATCTACAAAACCACTGCTCGCCCAGGCGATTGGGAAGGTAAACAACAAGACGCAAGCCAGGAGACCTGCCTTTAGTAAATATCGAGCTCTCGGGAAAAAGAGTGTAGAAATTATGACTTTAAAAAAATGCTTTACTTTTTGTCTGCTGTTGTTGTGCCAAATTATTTTAGCGCAGCAGGATTCTATTACCAGCCTTAAAGAAGTGATCGTTTCTGATCGTAATCTCCAAAAATTTTCCGGTTCACAATCGGTTCTAAAGCTGCATGAGGCTATCATCAATAAAAACGAGGCATTACTTACTGATTTACTGAATTTTAATTCTACCATTTATTTCAAAGAATACGGTCGCGGCATGCTTTCTACGGTTTCTTTTAGAGGCACTACTTCTTCGCAGACAGCAGTGATCTGGAACGGGATTAACATCAATTCTCAAATGAACGGAAGTACTGATTTTAACACGATTGCAGGATCTGATTATAACTCTGTAAGTGTAAAAGCGGGTGGCGGCAGTGTCATCTACGGAAGCGGCGCTATTGGAGGAACCGTGCATTTGAATAATGACTTGATATTTGATAACCGTTTTGAAAATACTTTACGATTAGATTACGGAAGTTTTAATACTACCGCAATTAACTATAAAACAAGCTTTTCGACCAAAAAATGGAGTTCTCAAATTGGATTTTCTAAAAACAGTTCGACCAACGATTATAAATACCTTAACCGGTATACCTGGAAAGGCGAACAGCGCTGGAACCAAAATGGCGAATATGACATTATCACCATGAATGCTGCTTTAGGTTATAAAATTGATGCTAAAAACAGCCTGAAATTATACAGCCAGACTTCGAATACGGACCGAAATACTTCATTAATTACAGAATCTGAAACTAAAAGCAGTTACGTGAATGGTTTCAATCGAAATTTATTAGAATACGATGGTGATTTTGGAAAGTTTAAAACCAATTTTAAAACGGCTTATATTTTTGAAAATTATCAATATTTTGCTGATAACTCGACGAATCAATTTACTTACGGAAAAACAGAAAGCCTGATTACAAAAGCTGATTTGGGCTATAGTTTTTTTAAAGCAACACAGGTAAATGCGATTTTAGATTATAACCGGACAAAAGGTTATGGAACTAGTTTTGGCGATCACGTTCGCGAAATTGGTTCGGCTGCAATATTGGTAAAACAAGATTTTAATGCCAATTGGAAGAATGAATTTGGCGTTCGTAAAGAGTTTACAGACAATTACAAATCTCCGGTTTTATTTTCTTTAGGATCTTCCTATCAAATTAGCAGATTGTATAATTTGAAATTGAATTTATCCCGAAATTTCAGGATTCCAACGTACAACGATTTGTATTGGGATCAGGGCGGTAATCCGGATTTAAAACCTGAAAGTTCTTATCAGGCGGAGATCGGAAACGTTTTTACTTTCAGCAATATTTCGCTTACACAGACTTTCTATTACATCAAAATCAAAGATTTACTGCAGTGGGTTCCCGGAAGTAACGGCATTTGGTCGCCGCTAAACACAGACAATGTGAATAGTCACGGAACTGAGACTTTATTGAGCTGGAAAAAACAATTTGGCAAAAATAACGTAACTGCAAATGCCACTTATGCGTATACGGCCTCTAAAGATGAAGAAACAAAAAAGCAATTATTTTTTGTTCCTTTTAATAAAGTAACGGGGTCACTTTCGTATTCGCGAAATAAAATTACCGCTTATTATCAATTTTTATACAATGGTTTTGTGTACACAAGATCAGACAATGACCCGGACGAAATAATAAAAGATTATACGGTTTCGAATATAGGGATCGATTATGATTTTAAATTTCTGGATTCTTTCAAACTGGGCTTTCAGGTGCTGAATGTCTTTAATGAAGAATATGAAAGTCTGGAAGACAGACCCATGCCGGGCCGCAACTTTAATATGTATTTAACTTTAAAATTTTAATATTATGAAAATTACCAGAATGTTTTTAATGGCGCTCAGCGTCTCTCTATTTGTTTCCTGTTCGAATGATGACGATGATAACGAACCAAAAGGAGTTTATGACAATGGTTTTTTTATTTTGAATGAAGGAAGTGCCGGACAAGGAACTGTTTCTTTTTCAAGCGATGATTTTACAGGTTTCACAAAAGATGTTTACACTACAGCAAACGCAAATGATTTACTTGGAAAATATGCTCAAAATATCTTTTTTGACGGAGACAGAGCGTATATTATTGCAGGAGGTTCGAATGTTATAAATGTTGTAGACCGATATACATTTAAATTGATTGCCAAAATTGACAGCGGATTAGCAAATCCAAGATATGGTGTTGTGAAAGACGGAAAAGCATATGTAACCAATGCAAACACGTATTCATACATCAATCCAACTACCGGAGATACTGACGATTATGTTGCTATTATTGATTTGGCTTCAAATAAAGTGGAATCAAAAATTGCATTGAATGCTACTGCAAACAGACTTATTCTTGAAAACGGGAAATTATACATTACAGAACCAGATTCAAGTGATAAATTATTGATCGTAAATATTGCTTCTAAAACTCTTGAAGCTCCTGTAACTATAGGAACAAGTGCTGATTCTATTGAAGAAGAAGATGGTGTTTTATACATTTTAAGAGCACCTTGGGGAGGAGCAAGCAGCGAAATTGTAAAAGTAAAATTATCTGATAAATCAGTATCTAAAATTACAATTCCGGCAGCATTGGGAAGAGCAGGATACTTAGATACCTACAAAAACAAAGTATATTATACCGTATCAAAAGCAGTATATGCGATTGATTTTACTGCAACAACTGCTGCAAGCACTCCAATCGTAACTGCGTCATCAGTGGCTAATTTATACGGATTTGCCGTTAATAATGATCGTATTTACGTTGCTGACAGCGGTGATTATAAAGCTGACAGTAAGGCGTATATCTACGGTTTTAACGGAACATTACAAAAGGAATTAACAGTTGGTGTTGGGCCAAACGGTTTTTACTTTAACAATTAAACTTTTTAGAATTAGTTTTAATTTTTGGATTTTTTTATTACCAAAAAAGGCTTTCATTACGAAAGCCTTTTTTTATATCTGTTATCGCAATGTCTTCAAAAATTCCTGAGGAGCTTTTTGTAAATACATTTCGTTTCTCAGACCATTCATCTTTTTAGAATCATTGACATAAGGCAGAGAAACTTCTTCTTTTTGATCTTTTTTAGCAGTAGTTGATATTGGAATCCCGGTGATTTTAGATATTGCTAGTTCTAATAATGGTTCTTTTGTATCACCCAAAATACCATAAGTTTTGGGATTGTCAACTATTGGATACGTCGATTCCAATCCTTGCGTATAATCTCCAAAACCAACGGAATTTGTAATTTTAAAAACGATTGGCTGCATAGCATATTTATGGTTGGGGTTAACTTCTCTCTTATTTAAATTTGGAGAATCATAAACCGTAAACGAACCTACATTTTTACCATAAGTGGTTTCGCCTATTTGAATTACAGAAATATAAGGTTTCAATCCGTTTATAATTAGTTCACTGGCTGATGCAGTTCCACCAGTTGTAAGAATATAAACCTTAGTTAGATTTAAACTGCTGACAGTAATTTCGGTGTTATTATTATCTTTAAATTTTGTAACAAACATTTCGTTTAGTCCTTTTAATTCATCTGCCGAAAGAGCTGCCATCTGTTTGAAATTGTACTCTCTTTTTGAAAATACTTTGTCAGTAGAAATACCTGTAATCATACTCGCCAATCGTGTTGCCGAAGTAACAGAACCTCCGCCATTGTACCTTAAATCTAAAACCAAATCTTTAGCTCCTTGATTTTTCAATGCTGCGAAAGCCTCATTTAGTTTAGTATCGTATTCTGAATAAAACCCGTTATACATTAAATATCCTATTTTGTAAGTCCCAACAGTTATTACTTTACTGATTAAAATAGGATTTTCTTCTAAAGTCGTTTTGGTCAATGCAACTGATTTTCCGTTTAGAACAAATGTATTTCCATTATAATCCGCGAGATTTAAAGTATAATTATCTGAACTTAATAAGGATTGATAATTAGAAACTGTAATTTTCGTTCCGTTGATACTGGTAAAGAAATCACCTCTTTTTATAGCTTTAGTCGAAGCATCAGAGTTTGGAATGATATAACGCACATAACCAACCACATCATTAGATCCGGCGGCTACTCTTGTAAGTTGAAAATCAACCCCGTTATTTTTTGAGATTCCGTTAAGCTGCTGTTCCAATACTGTATAATCATCTACAATCCAGCTAAAACGGTCAACAGCATTTCCGTTAGGATATTTGCTTTCCGGTTTATTTAATAAATCTTCAAATAAATCTTCTGGTTTAGAATAGCCTGACAAAAAAGAATAGCGAGCTTCATCACTGCCAAAACGGTCATCCGCAAGATTAGGAACATCTCCCTGCCATAAATAAACTTCGTTCAGTCCTCTCCAAATAAAATCATTTACCTGTAAGCTTGCCGGCGCTTCAACATCGTCATTGTCTTCACAGGACTGTAAAGCAAAAACGAGGAAGAATATAATTAGTATACTTTTTAATGTTGTTTTCATATAATTAGGTATCATTATAGTATTAACGTAAAAATACTACCTTTAGTTTTAACATAAAATTAAGTTACGACATTTTTTTGAATAAAAAAGTTTCAATTTGCCTGTAACAAAAATAATAGTGCCTCGTCTTGACTATATAAGCTCATTATTACTGTTTTAGTTTATGACAGAAAACCATCATAAATAATAAAAAACAGAACGATTTGAATTTATACAGGACTGACCAAAAACCAAACAAATAGCCAACTATGAATCAAATTGTGTTTATAGAATTAATAAATCCTTTTAAAGACAAAGTTTTTCGTCTGGCAAAAAGATTGCTTACCAGTACTGAAGAGGCAGAAGATGCCACGCAGGAAGTAATGGTAAAATTATGGAACAAAAAAGAAAATCTGGATGCTTATAATAATGTAGAAGCACTGGCAATGACAATGACAAAGAATTATTGCCTGGACCAGTTAAAATCGAAAAGAGCCGGAAATCTTAAAATCGTTCATAATAATTTTACAGATCGTGAGCCGCAGTTAGATAAAAAACTAGAGGATTCTGACAGTTTAGAATGGGTTGAAAAAATAATAAATCAGCTGCCGGAACAGCTTCAAATACTAATTCAATTGCGCGATGTTGAACAATATGAATTTGAGGAAATTGCGAAAATTGTCAATATGAATGAGACTGCTATTCGGGTAGCACTTTCGAGAGCAAGAAAAAAAATACGGGAATCAATGCTTAATACACACGGTTATGGAATTAAATAAGATAGAAGATATATTAGAAAAATACTTTCAGGGAGAAACAAGTATTGCAGAAGAAAATGAATTAAAAGAATATTTTTCTTCACCAAATGTTGCGCAGCATTTAGAGCAGTACCAGCCAATGTTTGGTTATTTCTCTCAGGTAAAACAACAAAAATCGACGCAGGAGATACCACTATTCCCGAAATCCCGGGATAAGAAACGAAATTTGGCGTGGTTATCAATCGCAGCTTCAGTTGTTGTTTTACTAGGAATTGGAACCTATTTGTACAGCGAAAAAAACGCAGCTCCGGTTGTGGCGCAGTCAGAATTAGGAACCTATGACAATCCTGAAGAAGCGCTGAAAGCAACGCAGAAGGCTTTAGCACTATTGTCAAACAAAGTGAATGTAGGTATCGAAAGTGTACAATACATTCAGGAATATGAAGAATCAAAAAACAAAATTTTTAAACAGTAATCAAATTCAATCAAAAATGAAAAATTTAATTATAACACTAGTTTTCGCATTCGTAACCACAACGTTTTATGCTCAGGCAGCATTCGACAAATTTGATGGCCAGGACGATGTAACATCAGTAATTGTAAACAAAAAAATGTTCGATTTAATGAGTAAAGTAAAAGTTGATGCTTCTGATAAGGAAACACAGCAATACATTAAACTGATTAAAAAATTAGACTACTTAAAAGTGTTTACCACTAAGAATCCGAAAATTGAAGCCGAGATGAAAGCATCTGCTGAAAAATATGTAAAAACAGCCGGTTTAGAAGAATTAATGCGAATTAATGATGGAGGCAGAAACGTAAAAATATCAGTTAAATCCGGAGCAACAGATTCTCAGGTAAGAGAATTACTAATGTATGTTGACGGGGCTAAAAACGACGAAACTGTTTTATTGTCTTTGACTGGTAATTTTGATATAAATGAAATTTCGGTATTAACAGACAAAATGCAGCTTCCGGGAGGAAGTGACTTGAAAAAAGCTTCTAAAAACAAACGATAAATAATTATGAAACTCAACGTTTTTACCACAGTACTTTTAGTTTTACTAACCCTGGTAAGTTGTAATTCTGAACCTTCACTGCAGAAGTATTTTGTTCAAAATACAGAAAACAAAGACTTTATTGCACTAGACATTTCACCCACTATTTTGAATGTAGATAAAGCAAAACTATCTGCAGAACAAAAGGACGCTTTAAACTCTTTTGACAAAATGAATATACTGGCTTTTAAAGCAAACGCCAAAAATCAGGCAGAATTTGAAACAGAGCGTGCAAAAGTAAAGGCAATTTTGAAAGATCCAAAATATCAGGAATTAATGAAGTTTGGTTCCGGAAAAGAAGGCGCTTCTATAAGTTATGTGGGAACGGACGAAAATATTGAAGAGTTTGTTGTTTTTGCCAACAAAAAAGAAAATGGTTTTGCTGTCGTTCGCGTTTTAGGAAAAAACATGAACCCGAACAATATTATGACTTTGATGACCGTTTTAAAACAATCAAATATTGATATGGAACAATTAAAGCCTCTGCAGCAATTAGTTAAATAAAAATACTGATCTTACTTTAGAAAAAAGCTCCAATTATGGAGCTTTTTTTATGGCATAACATGAAAGATTATACTTAATAATGGCATGATTTTTATTTGATGTTAATTGAATTTAATTACATTTACAACGCTTTATATACGTTACCTTAATTAAAAAGAATCTAAACCTTAAAAAAAAATCATTGAAAAAGGCACTTAAAATTGCACTTAAAATAGTTCTTGCCTTCATTGGACTTATTTTAATTTACCTAATCGCTGCGTTTTCTCTTTCTAAAATCACAGTAAATCAAGAACCCGACACAAAACCTGAATTGGCAATTTACATTTTGACAAATGGCGTGCATACAGATATTGTTATGCCGACAAAAAACGATCAGATGGATTGGAGCCAGCAGGTAAAATTCGAAAACACCAAAGCCGCAGATTCAACTTATAAATACATCGCAATGGGCTGGGGCGACAAAGGTTTTTATCTTGAAACACCGGAATGGTCTGACTTAAAAGCTTCTGTCGCTTTCAAGGCCGCATCAGGATTAAGTACAACAGCGATTCATGCGACTTATTACAAAAGTTTGAAAGAAGGTGAAGACTGCAAAAAAATGATGATCAGCAAAGAACAATACAGCCGATTGATCAAATTCATCAAAGATAGTTTTCAAACAGATGCTTCCGGGAATTTTATTTTTATAAAAACAGATGCCAATTATGGCAAAACGGACGCTTTTTATGAAGCCAACGGCAGTTACAGCTTGTTTCACACTTGCAATAGCTGGGCCAACAGCGCTTTAAAAGCCAGCGGTCAAAAATGCGCTTACTGGACTGCAACAGATTCTGGAATTTTTTCGAAATACAAATAAAATTATATAAACATGGTACAAAAAACATCGAATGCCTTTATAGCGGCGTCTTGGGTAGCTCTTGGAGCAGGAACAGTTGGTTTTATCGTTGGACTTGCAAGAGCAGAAATGCTGTTGAACGAGAAAGGATATTATTTCACCGTTTTAATGTTTGGTCTATTTGCTGTAGTTTCATTACAAAAAAGCGTACGAGACAGACTTGAGAAACTTCCGGTAACGGATATCTATTATGGCATCTGCTGGTTCGGAACGCTTTTATCAATTGTATTATTAGTTGTGGGACTTTGGAATGCCACTATTCTGCCAAGTGAAAAGGGTTTTTATGCTTTTGCTTTTTTACTAGCTTTATTTGGCGCTATTTCGGTACAAAAAAATACGAGAGATAATATGTCAATTTCTAACGAATAAGATCTCAAAAAAATACAATTTAAAACCAACTTCCAAGTTAAAACAAAAAAGCTCCAATTTTCATTGGAGCTTTTTTACTATAAAAATTTGAGATTATTTACTCAAATACATTTTTCTTCTTGAGTACAATTCGTAGAATTGATCGTCTTTTAAGTCATCAATAAACAAAATGCTTTCTCCAGTCGATTTCATCTCTGGTCCTAATGCTTTGTTCACATTATGGAATTTACTGAAAGAGAAAACCGGCTGCTTAATCGCATAACCTTTCAATTGCGGATTAAAGTCGAAATCTGTTACTTTACTGTGTCCTAACATTACTTTAGTAGCGTAGTTTACATAGGGCTCTCCGTAAGCTTTTGCAATAAACGGAACCGTTCTTGACGCTCTAGGGTTTGCTTCGATAATATAAACCGTATCATCTTTTATCGCAAACTGAATGTTGATTAAACCAACCGTTTTTAATGCTCTCGCAATTTTTACCGTATGATCTTTGATCTGCTGCATTACAAATTCTCCTAAGTTAAAAGGAGGCAATGTAGCATTACTATCTCCAGAGTGAACACCGCAAGGCTCAATATGTTCCATAATTCCGATGATATACACATTTCCATCGGCGTCACAGATAGCATCTGCTTCTGCTTCGATTGCTCCGGCTAAATAGTGATCTAAAAGCAATTTATTTCCTGGAATCATTTTCAATAAATTGATAACGTGCTCCTCTAATTCTTTTTTGTTGATTACGATTTTCATTCCCTGACCTCCTAATACATAAGAAGGACGAATCAATAACGGGAAATCTAAAGTATCTGCTAAGGCAGAAGCCTCGTCAGCTGTTTCAGCAATTCCGAATTGTGGGAAAGGAATATGTAATTCTTTCAATAAATCGGAGAATCTTCCTCTGTCTTCAGCTAAATCAAGTGCATCAAAACTAGTTCCAATGATTTTCACACCGTATTTAGATAATTTTTCAGCCAGTTTTAAAGCAGTTTGTCCACCTAGCTGCACAATTACACCTTCTGGTTTTTCATGCTGAATAATGTCATATATATGTTCCCAGAAAACAGGCTCGAAATATAATTTATCCGCTGTATCAAAATCAGTCGAAACTGTTTCAGGATTACAGTTAATCATAATGGTTTCATAACCACATTCTTTCGCTGCCAATACTCCGTGTACGCAAGAATAATCAAACTCAATTCCCTGTCCAATTCTGTTTGGTCCTGAACCTAAAACGATGATTTTCTTTTTATCCGTTACAATGCTTTCGTTATCTACATAACGCTCGCCATTTGCTTTTTCGATTTCAGCTTCAAAAGTAGAGTAATAATAAGGTGTTTTTGCTTTAAATTCAGCCGCACACGTATCAACCAGTTTAAATACACGGTTAATATTTTGTTCCATACGCAGTGTATGCACTTCACTTTCTAAACAATTTACCATGTGTGCAATTTGTCTGTCGGCAAAACCTTTTTGTTTCGCTTCAAGCAAAAGTTCTTTAGGAAGATTATCAATTTTATAGTTTGAAATTTCTCTCTCTAAAGTATAAAGTTCTTCGTATTGTTTTAAGAACCACATATCAATTTTTGTAATTTCATGAATACGGCTCAACGGAATTCCCATTGCAATTGCATCATAAATTACAAAAACACGATCCCAGCTTGCAAAAGTCAGTTTCTCGATAATTTGCTCGTAATCTTTGTATCCTTTTCCGTCAGCTCCTAACCCATTTCTCTTAATTTCAAGAGATTGAGTTGCTTTGTGTAATGCTTCCTGAAACGAACGCCCAATTCCCATTACCTCACCTACTGATTTCATCTGAAGTCCTAAAGTTCTGTCGGCACCCTCAAATTTATCAAAGTTCCAACGTGGTATTTTTACGATTACATAATCAAGAGTCGGTTCAAAAAGAGCCGAAGTCGATTTTGTAATTTGGTTTTGCAATTCATCAAGATTGTATCCTAAAGCCAGTTTAGATGCAATTTTTGCAATTGGATAACCCGTCGCTTTTGATGCTAAAGCAGAAGAACGAGACACACGAGGATTAATTTCAATCGCTACGATATCTTCTTTTTCATCTGGCGAAACTGCAAATTGTACGTTACAACCTCCCGCAAAATTTCCGATACTACGCATCATTAAGATCGCATAGTCACGTAATTTCTGGAAAGTACTATCTGATAATGTCATTGCTGGCGCTACTGTAATCGAATCTCCGGTATGAATTCCCATTGGGTCCATATTTTCGATCGAACAAATGATTACCACATTATCATTTTTATCTCTTAAAAGCTCTAATTCATATTCTTTCCAACCCATTAAAGCTTTGTCGATCAAAACTTCGTGTATTGGCGAAGCTTCTAGTCCGCGTGTTAAAAGCTCATCAAAATCTTCTTTTTTATAAACAATGGCCGCTCCGGTTCCACCAAGCGTAAACGAAGGACGAATTACCAGCGGAAAACCAAATTCCTGAGCAATTTCTTTTCCTTCTAAGTAAGAAGTAGCCGTTTTAGCAGGCGCAGTTGGTACATTAATTCTTTCTAAAAGCTGTTTAAACTGCTCTCTGTCTTCGGTAATATTGATGGCATTCACATCAACACCGATTAATTTTACTCCAAAATCCTGCCAGATTCCTTTTTCTTCAGCTTCCAAACACAAGTTCAAAGCCGTTTGTCCTCCCATTGTAGGCAAAACAGCATCAATTTGTGGATGTTCCTTTAGAATTTCAATAATCGATTTAGTAGTTAATGGTTTCAAATATACATGATCGGCCATGGTTGGGTCGGTCATAATAGTCGCTGGATTTGAGTTTATCAAGATAACTTCAATTCCTTCTTCACGAATAGAACGTGCAGATTGAGAACCTGCATAATCAAATTCGCAAGCTTGACCAATAACAATAGGTCCTGAACCTATTATTAAAACTGATTTTATTGATGTGTCTTTAGGCATTTTATTTGTATTGTGTAGTTATATAAAGTACTTTAAAAAACATTCGTAGTCTATTCTAAACTAGAACGTTGCGATATTTTTACCGACAAGGTATAAAAAAAGGCGATACTAAAAAAAGTAACGCCTTATTTATGTTTATACAAACATTATTTTTTGTGTCTAGGTTCGCTAGAAACAGTCAATTTATGTCTTCCTTTTGCTCTTCTACGCGCTAGAACTTTTCTTCCATTCGCAGAAGCCATTCTGTCCATAAATCCGTGCTTATTTCTTCTTTTTCTTTTCGATGGTTGAAATGTTCTTTTGCTCATTGCTTTGTATCTTTAAAATGGTATCTAATATCTCTTTTCTGTTTTAGAATATCGTTATTCCAAAACCGAGTGCAAATATACAAAGACTTTTTTTTCTCGCAAGCAGTTTTATAAAAATATTTTTAATTCATTTTACTATATTTGCAATCATAAATATACATCTATTATGTTTCACAAAAATATTAAACTTATTTTGGCCGGACTTCTTGTAGTTGCAGGCATTTACCAATTTACTGAAAGTAATATAGGGAACGGAATTTTCCTTATTTTATTGACAGCAATTCCTATTTTTCTTTACTTTAAAAATGAATTTATCCTTTTAGCCTTCCTTAAATTAAGAAAACAAGACTTCGAAGGCGCTAAAAAATGGCTGGCATACATTAAAAATCCTGAAGCTGCTTTAGTGAGAAAACAACAAGGTTACTTTAATTATCTTCACGGAATCATGTTATCTCAAACAAATATCAATCAGGCAGAGAAACATTTCAAAAAAGCAATCGAGCTTGGACTATCAATGGATATGGATTTAGCCGTAGCAAAATTAAACCTTGCCGGAGTTGCCATGTCACGCAGAAGAAAACTCGAAGCAACTAATTTATTGAATGAAGCCAAAAAATTAGACAAACAAGGAATGCTGAAAGAGCAAATCACGATGATGAAAGACCAAATGAAGAAAATCTAAATTTTTCAAATTAGAATATTGAAATCCCAAATTCCAAAAGAGTTTGGGATTTTTGTTATTTAGACCAAAGCGAGAAACCACACTATTCATCGACAAAGATTACATATCGAAACGAAAGCCGACAAGTTTTAAAAACCTGTCGGGTTTACTATACGCCACTACTTTTGTCAAAGTTTAAAACTTTGCCAAAGGTTCACGAACAAGATTGTAGTTTGGGAATTTAATCTGGAATTTACTTTTCAGAGTATTGTAAGGAGCTGTTTCCTGCTATCCGCTTGTATCTTTTCCTTGCTAAAGAAGCAAGAAAAAGGATACCGCTCCTATCAGGGCTAGTGCATCGTTCGCAAAAAACTATGCGCCACTACTTTTGTCAAAGTTTAAAACTTTGACAAAAGTATCGAACCGCGAAACAATTTAAAAAATTGGAAATTTAAAAGCACTAGTCTTCCAAAATAATCGAAGGCAGATTCTCATTCAGCCATTTGTATTTATTGAGAATCATAATATGAGTACCGCCTTTTACAATAATACAGCTCTTAATGTATTTTATTGGAAAAACATCATCCTGATCGCCGTGAATATGAATCACATTTTCATCCGTCTTATCCCTGTCCCATAAAATCACATTTTCTACCGCCCATTGCAGATAACGAATATCGCGCATGGCTAAGAATTTTTCATACAAACGAATCCGCTTGTTTATTTTATCGCCAAAAGAATACTTCGCCAGATTCTCAATATTCAGGATCAGTTTCATCGGAATCAATTTATACGCTTTCGTTGTTTTTCCGATTTTCATTCTTCTCGGAAATTCAACATTACTTCTCACACTCGAAATAATAATCACTTTTCGGGTTTCAATATGTTTTGCCATTTCCTGAACCAGAATACCGCCAAAAGAAACTCCAATTAAAACCGGATTGTGATGATTGATGTTTTTAGTAATTCGAAGTGCATAAGCAGACAAAGATTCTTGCGGATGTGGAATCTCCCATTCTAAAAGGCACATTTCGAAAACATCTTCATCTAAATGAATTCTTTCGAAAATACTTGAACTCGCTGCTAAACCAGGCATAAAATAAACAGGGATTTTACTCATTTCTTTATAATAGAATTATAATTACTGATTTCGTTTCAAAAATACTTTTTTTACTAAGATGCACAGCAAATCTTACACCACAATTTTCAATGAACGGCCAAAAAATCCCAAAACACCTTTAAATACAGCTACTCCAGCGCTTGCAAAAAATAATTTTATATTGAAAATCAAATGATTACCTTTGTATTGTAATAACTCGTTTTTGAAATCTTAAATGGAGTATTATATCAAGTGATTTTGCCCCCAAAATCTATATTACATTTTTTAACCTAAAAAAATATGACATTATGGAACCAATTGAAACTACTACTATGGCAGTCAAAGACAATTCTTTTGCAAGACAGTTTGAAACCATAGTTCCTGAAGGATTACTTTCTGTTGAATATTCTTTTCAGGAAAAGAAAATCTTCCTGACAAAAATCAACACACCTGAAGGTTTTGAGAATCCTGCTTTAGTCGACGCAGTACTTAAAAACATCATGGAAATTATCATTGAAAGAAAATTTAGGCTGATGCCAATTCACCCGAAAATTGTACAATTCATTAAAAAAAATCCGAGTTATAAAGAATTACTTCCTCCTGGAATTAGGATTTAGTTTTAAAAATCGCAGCCTGTCTAAGCCACATTTGCCGATTATAATACAAACAAAAAAAGAGAAAACCTCAATACCCTGAGATTTTCTCTTTTTTTTATGTACACCTCAATTTTAAAAAAACCTGCCCTGAAATTGTATGATAAACAAACTGCTGTCATAAGCTGTAGTATTAGGAACATTTTTACTATAATTATCGAACTGCATTCCCGTTTCGATACGCCCCATATAACCTTTTCCGAATTCTAAGCCGGCCATTGGCGTATAAGTCTGTCTTCCGTTTGAATTAATTTTAAAACTTCTGTCGAAGTATTCGTAGCGGCAGGAAAACTCTATTGCGGTTAATTTTTGATATTTAATTTCATATCTCAAATTCGGTAAAAAATATACTCCGCGCATTTGATAATCACTAAGGTCAGCAGTTCTTGAATCTGGGTCTAAAGCATAATATAAGTAATGATTAATTCCTTGTTTTCCTTCCAGCTGCGTTTGAAGCAGTAACTTGTCGGCCAATTTAAAATCAGCAGTAAGATCTAATCCAACCGCGAATACACTTTTGTTATAAACTTCACCGATACCTCCATTTATACCAAAATTGATATTGTGTTTTTTATTCAATTCGAAGGCAAGACGTGAAGAATATTGTTTGCCGTCGTCTTTATCAGACAGCTGATCTTTTCCGTTCCCATTTACAGCAGAAAAAGCGTATGTTACCGGAAGTTTCCCGAGATTAAAACTTCCAAAAACAGAAGCTCCTATTTGAAAACTTGTCCAGCCATTATTTCCAAATTCAGTATATTGGTTAGAGTAATCAAATGATCTCAGTATATCGGCAGGATTTAATTCTTCGATGCCAAAAGCAGGTCTAAACTGTCCCGCCGTAACAATTATATTTTTATTGAAAGTATATCGTGCAAAAGCATTTTCTAAAACCTTTCCTTTAGGATCAGATTTAAAGTCAGCAAAATTAGCCAGGACAACAATGTCAAAACCTTCACTCAATTGAGCAATAACGCCTAAGCGCATTCTTTTAATATCAAATGTATTTTCAACCGCTTTACCGTCTGTATGGCGCAATCCTGATACGGCATCCACTCCGTCAGTACAGCCGCTTAAATACCTTCCCTGAAAGAGTCCCTGAAATTTAAATTGTGGATATTTTATTTCACTTTCTAAATTAGAATCTGCCTTTTGTCCGTGAGATAACAGTGGAAATAGCAATAGCAGAAAAAAGACTTTTAAGTCTAAAAAAACAGCCGTTCGACTCATAACCTTAAAAAATTATTTTTTGTTCGACAATAAACCAAATGAGTTTATTCTTACAATAAATTTAATTCGATAAGTTCTTTTCAAAACCTGACATAAATCATGTTTTGAAGTATTACGAAATCTTTTTGTTTTTAAATATAAACCAACAAAAAAAGCACAAGAATTAACTTATGCTTTTACTATATAACAGCTATTTAACTTTTATTTCTCGATCTCTTTCATAGAGTCCATCTTTTTATGAGCAAGAAAACCTGCCACATCTTCAAAATGCTCTTTCACACGTTTGTTTCCGAATTCAAAAACTTTAGTTGCCAGTCCGTCAAGGAAATCACGATCATGCGACACCAGGATCAAAGTTCCGTCAAAATCACGCAAAGCATCTTTGATAATATCTTTGGTTTTCATATCAAGGTGATTGGAAGGCTCATCCAAAATCAATAAATTTACAGGTTCCAGCAATAACTTAATCATTGCCAAACGTGTCTTTTCACCGCCAGAAAGCACTTTTACTTTTTTGGTAATATCATCACCCTGAAACATGAAAGCTCCCAAGATATTTTTAATTTGGGTTCTGACATCACCAACAGCAATATTATCTATAGTTTCAAAAATAGTAGCATTTTCATCCAACAAAGAAGCTTGATTTTGAGCAAAATATCCAATTTGAGAATTATATCCAATTTCGACACTTCCTTCATCAATTCCAATTTCTTTCATAATGGCTTTGATCATGGTCGATTTTCCTTCACCATTTTTACCCACGAAAGCGACTTTTTCGCCTCTTTCGATTACAATATTGGCATCTTTAAAAACCACATGATCTCCGTATGATTTAGAAAGTTCTTTTACCACAACAGGATATTGTCCTGAACGCGCTGCCGGCGGAAATTTTAATTTTAACGCAGAGTTATCTACTTCATCAACCTGAACGATAACCAGCTTTTCTAACATCTTAACACGAGACTGAACGGCATCTGTCTTAGAAAAAGTTCCTTTAAAACGGTCGATAAAGGCCCTGTTATCAGCAATCATTCTCTGCTGTTCATCGTATGCTTTCTGCTGATGAACACGACGATCTTTTCTTAATTCTAAATAATGAGAATATTTGGCTTTATAATCGTAGATTCTTCCCATTGTAACTTCAATAGTACGATTTGTAATGTTATCTACAAATGCTCTATCGTGCGAAATTACAACAACTGCTTTCGCCGAATTGATTAAAAAATCCTCTAACCATTGAATACTTTCAATATCCATGTGGTTGGTTGGCTCATCCAGTAAAATTAAATCCGGTTTTTGAAGCAAGATCTTTGCTAGTTCAATCCGCATTCTCCATCCTCCGGAAAATTCAGAAGTCTGACGTGTAAAATCTTCACGTTCAAAACCTAAACCTACTAATATCTTTTCTACTTCAGCTTCGTAGTTTACTTCTTCAATAGCATAAAACTTTTCACTTAAATCTGAAACTCTTTCGATTAATTTCATGTAAGCATCACTTTCATAATCTGTACGAACGGTTAATTGTTCGTTGATTTCGTCAATTTCAGCTTTCATTTTAAAAATCTCACCAAAAGCTTTAGAAGCTTCTTCCATTACAGTCGCACCGTCTTTCGTCAATAAATGCTGTGGCAAATAAGCCACTACAGCATCTTTTGGAGTAGAAATACTTCCGGTAGAAGGCTTGCTTTGACCGGCAATTATTTTTAAAAGCGTCGATTTTCCCGCACCATTTTTACCCATAAGGGCAATTTTATCATTTTCATTGATAGCAAAAGAAACATCGCTAAAAAGTGTAGTTCCACCAAACTGAACTGAAATATCGTTAACTGTAATCATTTAGATTTTTAGATTTTTAGACTGCTTAGAATTTTAGACTTCTTAGCAAGTGTTTTTTTCAAGCTGCAAAGATAGATTTTAATTAGATAATCTGCCAATTAGTGAATTAGAAAAATGTGGCAATTTGATAATGAGATAATTTTCAGAATGTGATAATGTGCCAATTTGATAATGAGAAAATTTTCTAAATCCGTAAAAAATGTTTTTCATTCTATTTTAAAGGCATGTAAAAAAAAACCGACAGGTTTTAAAAACCTGTCGGGTTGCAAAATTATCTAATTGACTAATTTTCTAATTCTCTAATTAATTTTAATCTTTTCTCCACTTTTTAGTTTCCTCGAAAATATGCTCTAAGATTGCAGTTTCGGTTTCGTCGAATTCTATATTCCTGCGTCCCATTACTAGTTTTGCAGTTTCAAAAGCTTTTTTGGTGACGTAAGTTGTAAAACCTGCCGCACCTCCCCAAGAGAAACTCGGAACAAAATTGCGGGGAAAACCGCTTCCGAAAATGTTAGCGCTCACGCCTACCACAGTTCCGGTGTTAAACATGGTATTAATACCGCATTTACTATGATCGCCCATCATTAAACCACAAAACTGAAGTCCGGTTTTTGCAAAACCTTCGGTTTCATAACTCCATAATTTCACTTCTTCGTAGTTGTTTTTTAAGTTCGAATTATTGGTATCTGCCCCAATATTACACCATTCTCCTAAAACAGAATCTCCTAAAAATCCGTCATGCCCTTTGTTTGAATTGGCAAACAAAATCGAATTTTTTACTTCTCCTCCAATTCTGGATCCTGGCCCAACAGTGGTTGCTCCGTACACTTTAGCATTCAATTTTACCTGTGCATTCTCGCATAAGGCAAAAGGGCCGCGAATAACGGTACCTTCCATAATTTCAGAATTCTTTCCTATATATATTGGTCCGTTTGAAGCGTTTAAAGTTACAAACTCTAATTTTGCTCCCTCTTCAATAAATATATTTTCCGGCACAAGAACATTTACGCTTTTCGGAATTGGCTGCGATTTTCTGTCTTCAGTCAAAAAGGCAAAATCAGCTCGAATGGCGGCGTCGTTTTTTGAAAAAATATCCCAGGTATGTTCTACTGTCAAACAATCTTCATTGTATGGAATGATTTCGTAAGAATCAAAATCGACTTCTTCCTGATTTTCTGTTGTGAAAAATGCAATTACATCATCTCCTTTAAAGATGGCCTGATTTTCTTTTAAGTCAGAAACCAGTGCAGCAAGCGTATCATTTGGTAAATACGCAGCATTTATCATTACGTTTTCTTCCATTTCTACCATCGGAAATTTGGCAGATAAATAATCCTCTGTGATTGTTGTTATAGTAGAACCTAAACGCGTTTCCCATTTTTGACGAATCGTCATAATCCCGATTAAGATATCAGCTACCGGTCTTGTAAATGTAAAGGGCAATAAAGCATTCCGGACGGGACCGTCGAAAAGAATGTAGTTCATAAAATAAATTTAATATTGTTAAAATTGATTTGGTTACCGGATTCAAAGTTACAAATATTTATGGGTTTGATTAAAAAGCCTTTTATTCAAAATAAGAAAATAATTGCTTTTTTTTGGGTTAAGAGTAAATACTGCCATTTTTATACTGATGATCATTTCACTGCAAAGTGCCCAAAGTTTATATAAAAATTAAAGTTCGCAAAGCATTATAAATTAGCGTTGCGAACTTTTTATTTTTCAAGATACTTTCAGATCAAAATCTTGCACACATTGCGGTTAAATTACAACGCAAAAAAAAAGCCTTCCAAATTGGAAGGCTTTTGTATAAATAAAAACAGACTATTCTTTTTTAGCGTGTTTTGCATATTTAGTTTTAAATTTATCAATACGTCCTGCAGTATCGATAAGTTTAGATTTACCAGTATAAAAAGGGTGAGATGTTCTAGAAATCTCCATTTTTACAACTGGATACTCAACTCCGTCAACTTCAATTGTTTCTCTTGTATCTGCAGTAGATTTAGTGATAAAAACTTCGTCATTTGACATGTCTTTAAATGCAACTAATCTGTAATTTTCTGGGTGAATTCCTTTTTTCATCTTTTCTTTTTATTTATTGTTTAGAGCATTTTTATTTTGAAGCTTTTTCATGGTTAGAAAAAGGTGTAAACAAAAGGATACTCTTTTTTGTTTAAAACTTTTAATTATTTTGAGTTTGCAAATTTACAATTCTTTTTTAATCTACAAATCTTTAGCACACTTTTTTTTAGTTAAATTGAAAAAGGTTTTTTATCTTCGAATATATTGGGAATTGCTATATTTGTGGATTAATTTTAAAACATGTAAAATATGATTAATGAAGTTATAAAAAAGAACGGAATTACGTTTGGCATCGTTATAGGAATTATCGCCTGCTTATCGCAGGTTATTATATATGCAGGGGGTGAAACTTTGTACAAAAGCACTCTTTATGGCATCTTTATTTCATTACTATATTGGGGAGTCCGCATATTTCAGGCGGTTACTACTAAAAAGCAGTTAGGAAACATAATTACCTTTAAGGAAAGTTTTACCACTTTGCTGATTTCTACAAGTATTGGTATTTTAATATCGATCCTATTCAGTTATGCTTTCTATAACTTTATAGCTCCGGAATTTAAGCCTGAAATTAACAACTTCATGAATCTTAAACAAGTAGAGTTGTTTAAAGCTATGGGGAAAACTACTTCAGAATTAAATGAATTATTAAAAAACGACAATTTTTCTATAGGCAATCTTGTAAAAGGAGGACTTTTTTCGATCGTAATCAGTTCTATTTTTAACTTAATCGTTTCCGCAATTATCAAAACTAAATCAGTACAACAATAGTGAATTTATCTATACTTATACCACTTTTAAACGAGGAGGAATCGCTTAAAGAACTCTATTCATGGATTATTAAAGTGATGCAGTCTAACAATTACTCTTATGAAATCATATTTGTTGATGATGGAAGTACAGATGATTCCTGGAATATTATTGAAGGTTTTTCAAACGAAAATCCGAATGTAAAAGGAATACGTTTCATGAAAAACTTTGGAAAATCGCAGGCACTCCATGCCGGTTTTGCAAAAGCACAAGGCGACGTAATTATTACTATGGATGCCGATTTACAAGACAGTCCGGATGAAATTCCTGGTTTGTACGAAATGATTACCGCTCAAAAATTTGACTTGGTTTCTGGCTGGAAAAAGAAACGGTACGACTCTGTCGTGGCAAAAAATCTGCCTTCGAAATTATTCAATTGGGCAGCCAGAAAAACTTCTGGCGTTGAACTGAATGATTTTAACTGCGGCTTAAAAGCTTACAAAAATACGGTTGTAAAAAACATCGAAGTTTCTGGAGAAATGCACCGATATATTCCGGTTCTGGCAAAAAATGCCGGTTTTGGAAAAATTGGCGAGAAAGTGGTAATTCACCAGGCCCGTAAATATGGTGAAACCAAATTTGGAATGGAACGTTTTATCAACGGCTTTCTGGATTTGATTACGATTTGGTTTTTATCAAGATTCGGCAAAAGGCCAATGCACTTATTTGGCGCAATGGGATCTATTATGTTTATCATCGGATTTTTATCGGCAGGATATATTGGCATTTCAAAATTATACCATATGTATAACGGAATGAGATATAGCCTGGTAACCAGCAATCCATGGTTTTTTATCGCTTTGACAACCATGATTTTAGGAACTCAATTGTTTCTGGCAGGTTTTCTTGGCGAGATTATTTTGAGAACCAAAAGCAATGAAGCACGTTATAAAGTATCCCGAGAGGTTAATTTTTAACGTAAAACCCTAGCCCTGATGGGAGGGAAAATCCTTTTTTATTGTTTTTTCTACAATAAAAAAGATTGGAAGGACAGCAGGAAATAGCTCCTGAAAATTATTATTATTTAAATATAAAACATACGAATGATGAATATAGCACCTAATATTTTAACTGCTGTAAACGAATGGCTGACTCCAACATTTGACAAAGAAACACAAGCTGCCGTTAAGGAATTAATGACAACGTCGCCAAAGGAACTTGAAGAAAGTTTTTATAAAAACCTGGAATTTGGAACTGGCGGAATGCGCGGTGTTATGGGTGTTGGAAACAATAGAATTAACAAATATACGCTTGGAAAAAATACTCAGGGCTTATCTGATTATTTACATGAAGTTTTTCCAAATCAAACAATAAAAGTAGTTATTGCATACGACTGTCGTCATAACAGTGACACTCTGGCAAAAGTAGTGGCGGATGTTTTCTCTGCAAACGGAATTCAGGTTTATCTGTTTTCTGACTTGCGACCAACTCCGGAACTGTCATTTGCCCTTAAATATTTAGGATGCCAATGCGGTATTGTACTTACGGCTTCACACAATCCGCCGGAATATAACGGGTACAAAGTATATTGGGAAGACGGCGGACAAATCGTGCCGCCAGAAGATGCTGCGATTATAAATGTGATCGAAAGTTTAGATTACGACAAAATTAAATTTGATGCAAACGAAAGTTTGATTCAATATATAGATACCGAAATAGATAAGGCTTTTGTAAAATCGTCTATCGAAAACGCTAGTTTTAATACTCCGGCTGCTGCCAAAGATGATTTACAGATAGTATTTACGTCATTGCACGGAACTTCAATAAAATCTGTTCCTGATACCTTATCTCAGGCGGGTTACAAAAATGTACATATTGTACCGGAACAAGCCATTCCTGATGGAAATTTCCCTACGGTAAAATCTCCAAATCCTGAAGAGCCTGAAGCTCTGACAATGGCTTTGGCTTTGGCCGATAAAACCAATTCGGACATCGTTGTAGGAACTGATCCTGACTGCGATCGTTTAGGCGTTGCCGTTAGAAATAACGAAGGCGAAATGATTTTGCTGAACGGAAATCAAACTATGGTTTTGATGACTTCTTTTTTATTGAAACAATGGAAAAAGGCAGGCAAAATTAACGGAAAACAATTTGTGGGTTCTACTATTGTTTCAACTCCAATGATTATGGAATTGGCAACAAGTTACGGCGTGGAATGTAAAGTGGGACTGACCGGATTTAAATGGATTGCCAAAATGATCAAAGATTTTCCGGAGCTTGAATTTATTGGCGGCGGAGAAGAAAGTTTTGGTTTTATGGTGGGTGATGCCGTTAGAGATAAAGATGCTGTTGCAGCTACTTTATTAATCTGCGAAGTGGCAGCGCAGGCAAAAGCAGCAGGAAGTTCTGTGTATAAAGAGCTCTTACAACTGTATGTTGAGAATGGTTTTTATAAAGAATTTTTGGTTTCATTAACCAAAAAAGGAATTGAAGGTTTAGAAGAAATTAATCAGATGATGATTGATTTACGTCAAAATCCTTTAAAAGAAATCAACGGACAGAGAGTTATTATGGTGGAAGATTATCAATCATCAACTGCCTTAAACTTGCTGAATGGCGAAGAATCTACGATGGATATGCCAAAATCGAATGTATTGATTTATTACACTGAAGATGGCTCAAAAATTTGCGCAAGACCAAGTGGTACGGAACCAAAAATTAAATTCTACATTAGTGTAAATGCTGAATTGGATTCGGTTGAAAATTTTGATGCTGCTGAAAGTTTCTTAGACGAAAAAATACAAAATATCATTGCAGGAATGCAATTGAAGTAATAAAAATGAGTAATACACTCTTTTTAAACACATTACAATTCCGCACATCATACGTGCACAATTGAATTTATATAGTACCTGAACTCTAATTTATATTTGAAAACAGTATAAATTAGAGTTTTATCTTTATAAAAAAGAACAAAAGAAAGATAAAACAAACCAATTCGATTAATTTTGTTCTGTCGAAAAGTATCGGAACAAATATTAGTTGCAGCGTACTTAACACAATTACCAGAAAAAAATTAATTCTGGAAAAACTCGAAAGAGCCATTACCACAGCAGAAAATAACATCTATAAAATAAATGAGTAATTTTAAAAAAATAGTTCCTTTTATATATCCGTATAAAAAATACGCTTACTTAAACATCTTTTTTAATGTTTTGTACGCACTTTTCAGCACACTTTCATTTGTATCATTAATTCCGATGATTCAGGTTTTATTTGATCAGACAAAAAGAAACACCGTTAAACCTGTTTATAAAGGAATTGGCGAACTTAAAAAATATGCCGAAGAATACCTGAGTTATTTTGTTACCCATTCAACAGATACTCATGGGCCGGGATATACTTTATCGATTATGGTTTCTTTCATTATATCAATCTTTTTACTAAAAAACCTGTTCGATTATCTGGCCATGTTTTTTATCAATTTTTTGCGAAATGGAATCCTGAGAGACATGCGAAATGCGATGTATAAAAAAACACTGGAACTGCCTTTGGCTTTTTATTCTGAAAAGAGAAAAGGAGATGTGATTTCCCGAATTTCTGCAGATGTCAATGAAGTTCAGACTTCTTTTTTAGCCATTTTAGAACTTATTATAAAAGAGCCTCTGACAATAGTATTTACCATTACGGCAATGCTTTACATCAGTGCAAAACTGACACTTTTTGTTTTTATTTTTATTCCTATTTCAGGTTATTTAATTTCTTTAATTGGAAAACAGCTTAAAAAACAATCTTCAAAAGCACAACAGGAACAAGGTGGATTTTTGTCTACAATTGAAGAAACCATTGGCGGATTGAAAGTGGTTAAGGGTTATAATGCAGAAAATTACTTCAATTCTGTTTTTCAAAATTCAACGGAACGCTTTTTCAAATTATCAAATAGTATCGGAAACCGTCAAAATCTAGCTTCTCCTGCCAGCGAATTTATGGGGATTTTAGTGATTACGGTATTATTATGGTACGGTGGCCAAATGGTTTTAATAGACAAAACGCTTAACGCAGCGGCATTTATTGGTTATATGTCTTTGGCTTATAACATTCTGACGCCTGCAAAAGCAATCTCTAAAGCTTCATACGGCGTAAAAAGAGGAAACGCCGCTGCAGAACGTGTTCTTGAGATTTTAGATCAGGAAAACACGATTACGTCTAAAGCTGATGCCATTGAAAAAACAACTTTTGATGCTGCTATCAACGTTGAAAATATCAATTTTAAATACGAAGAAACAAGCATTCTAAAAGATTTTTCTCTTCAAATTAAAAAAGGACAAACTGTTGCTTTGGTAGGACAATCCGGAAGCGGAAAAAGTACAATCGCGAATTTATTAACTCGCTTTTACGATGTAAACGAAGGAACAATTTCTATTGACGGAATTAACATCAAAAACATGAGTTTGTACTCGCTTAGAAATTTAATAGGACTTGTTACGCAAGAAATCACTTTATTTAATGACACGATAAAAGCCAACGTTTCATTAGGGAAATTAGATGCCACCGACGATGAAATCATCGAAGCGCTAAAAATCGCTAATGCATACGAGTTTGTAAAAGATTTACCGAAAGGAATTTATACTAATATTGGAGACAGTGGAAGCAAAATTTCAGGCGGACAAAAACAACGTTTATCTATTGCCAGAGCGGTATTAAAAAATCCTCCAATTATGATTTTAGACGAAGCAACATCGGCATTGGATACTGAAAGTGAAAAATTTGTTCAGGTTGCTTTAGAGAATATGATGCAGAACAGAACTTCGATTATAATTGCCCACAGACTTTCTACAATTCAGAAAGCAGATGTGATTATTGTCATGCAAAAAGGAAAAATTGTTGAGCAAGGAACTCACGACGAATTAATTGTACACAACGGAACTTATAAAAAGCTGGTAACAATGCAGTCTTTTGAGCCGTAAGAACTTTGAACCTCTGTTGCTTTTGAACCTTTGAACCTTAAAAAATGTATCTCAATAATCCGAACATAACGCTTCCAGATGATCCAGATACAATTGTTTGGAAATATTTAGACTTGTCTAAATTTCTGGATTTACTGCTTTCTAAAAAATTATTTATGTCCCGTTCTGATAAATTTGAAGATCAGTACGAAGGCACATTCAGCGAGCCTACTTTTGAAGAGATTAAAAAACTGGCGATTGACAATCCCGACTTTTTAAAGTATTATAAAACACAGCGCGAGCAGGTTGCTATTAGCAGCTGGCACATCAACGAATACGAATCGTTTGCTATGTGGCAGATTTTTACTCAAAACAGTGAAGGTTTAGCCATTCAGTCTACTATTGGGAGAATACAGAAAGCGTTGAACCCTGAGAATAATTTTGACCAATATATAGGCGAAGTAAACTACATCGATTATAAAAAAGAATATATTCCGTTTGATGATCTGTTCTTTCCGTTTTTGTTCAAACGAAAAAGTTTTCAGTATGAACGTGAAGTCCGCATTATTACTGATACTTCTAAAAGCACCATCAAACTGAATGACGGTTTAAAAATTAATGTTGATATCAATCAGTTAATTGAAAAAATATACATTCATCCAAAATCAGAAAACTGGTATAAAAAACTGGTTATAGAATTGGTAGAACGCCTGGGATTTGGATTTGAAATCGAAAAATCTGATCTCGAAAGTGATATATTAATTTAAAGGTGCTAAGGTTCTGAGGCGCTAAGTTGCTGAGTTTTTTCCTTGTTGGCGGACAAAAGAATTAAAAAGACCCTCTTTTATTTTGCAAATACAAAAAAATGAAAAAGCGATTTAAAAATTAAATAATTTTTAAATCGCTTTTTATTATGTGCAAAGATTTTAAAAATCTTAGAACCTTAGCACCTTAAATAGGTTTATAACTTTTAACTTCCCATTTTTTAGAAGCCAGATCAATATAATTATAATGCAAAACGTCGTTTTTATCAAACTGACCGTTTTGATTGGTATCTTCGATTGTTCTAAAATACAAACGGCTTTTCGATTCTATTAAACTCCAGTCAACCAATTCCTGAAAATCCTCAGAAACTTTAGTAAAGTTTTCTCCGCCGCTGTTACTTAAATACAAAGTTTTAATATCACCGCTATCAATTTTACCATCTTTATTGGTATCAGAATCTGCCAAAGTATAGACCATAATTTGATTTTGCGTTCTGTCTGCAACAGTTTTTAAATAAGTAGCAGTCAAAATCAAAACAGGTTTATTAGATAAAGTGTGAATAGAATCTGAATCTACTTTCTGAAATTTTAAATTTTGCAAATACCCTGTCAGCTCATAATCTGCCTCGTTCGAAATCGTAAAGCTCACATCATTCACACTCGATGAACCATAACGTGCTTTTGTACCTTTTTCATAGACTCTTAAATCTCCAACAGGATGAATTAAATAGTTGGTTCCTTCCATCTGAATCGGAAGATCTGCTACTTCAATCTGCGTTGAATCTGTTTTAGCCGCAACATTTGTTTTGTTTGAAGCATCATAAATTACTTTTGGCTGCTGCACTTCATCGCGACAGCTTACTAATAATCCGACACTTACTAAGGCTAAATATTTTAAATAATTTTTCATTTACACAAATTCTATTAGAATATCAAATATAGTATTTTTGATTTGTATTATTCATTTTCAAACGTAAAAGCTTCCGTTCTTATTATAACCCACAAATTCTTTAGTCGTTTACAATCTTGCATTTAGTTTTATATTAAAAACTCTCGATGTCATATAATTTGGAATTGCATACTGATTTTTAGAGTACACATCGCGAACCCAGGTATTTGTGATCGCATTTTGGTTGTTGAAAAGATTAAAAATCTCCAGCCCGACTGATAATTCTTTAAAGTTTTTCAGCCAGTTTGTTTTGGCCGTTTTAGTACTGTTGTCTACAAAAACTTTCGCAAAACCAATATCTGCCCTGCGATAATCATTCAATCTGCTTTGATATAAATACGGATCTGAATAAGACGGGGCACCGCCAGGCAGGCCAGTATTATACACCAGATTCAGGTACACTTTTACACTTGGAATGTTGGGCATATAATCCTGAATCAGCATCGCAAATTTCAAACGCTGATCTGTTGGGCGCGCAATATATCCTTTATTCTCGTAATTTTCTTCCGTTTTTAAATACCCAAAACTAATCCAGGATTCCGTTCCGGGAACAAATTCTCCATTTAATCTAAAGTCCAGACCCTGTGCATATGCTTTCGCATTATTATCAGCAACGTAACGAATTCTGACATTATCGATTGAATAGACATTTACATCTGAAAGCGATTTATAATAGATTTCTGTAACCCATTTAAAGGGGCGGTTCCACATTTTGAAGTTATAATCATTACTCAAAACCACATGCACAGATTCCTGCGCTTTTACATTTGGATTCACTACTCCGTCTAAATTCCGAAGTTCTCTATAAAAAGGAGGCTGATGGTACAATCCTCCGGAAATCCTGAAAACCATATCCATATCCCAATCCGGCTTTATGGCAAACTGCGCGCGCGGACTTACCACAATTTGATTTTTTGCATCGACCGCGGCGCCGGAAACGCTCCAGCTCTGAAAACGCGCTCCAAGATGATACCAGATTTGGCTCGAACCAATTTCAGTTTTTTTATTGAATTGAGTATACCCGGAAAATCTGTTGATAGTATTATAATTTGTCGCACGAATATCCTGGTACGGCAAAAGCGGACCTGTGTAAGGCTGATACGGCTGCTCGTTTTGTGGCAAAATTACAACTGGAGGATTAATCGAAAAACCTGCAGAATCAATTACCTCCCACTCCACTATGCGATCCCGAATGGATTCTCGTGTGTATTTTAATCCAAACTCAAGCTGACTGTCGTTTTTCCAATCCTTAAATCCTTTAATTTCAATATTGGCAATTAAGGCATCAAGATCATTTCTGGCATGATTTAACTGCGAACCAATACCACGTGTAAATTCAACATCTTCTATTTGAGTAGTTTCATCTGCATTTACGTTTCCTAATCGATATTGCGCCAAAATATCAAAATGTTCCTGCTCAGTCGTGTGAAATAACGAACCAATCAGCTTTACATTAAGACTAGGCGACACTTTATAAGTTGTTTTTAAAGCTCCAAAATAAGTATCGTATTGATCTCTTTCCTGACCTTCATAATATACTGCAAGAGCCATGGGCTGATCGATGGTTCCAAATTTTGTTTCGCGTGTTAAAGGCTGGTATAAATATTTATTCTGAGAAATATTGCCTAAAAAACTCAGCTGCCATTTTTCAGAAATGTCGTAATTAATATTAGTCTGAATATCGGCAAAAGTTGGTGTATAATTGGTTTGAGTATCCTGGCTATTTACCAGCAGGCTATTGTTTCGATAGCGCACCCCGGTAACGGCAGACCATTTTTTATTTTTTGAAACAGCATCAACAGCAAGGCTTCCGCCGAGTAAACTGGCCTCTAGAGACGCTCCAAATTCTGTTGGTTTTCGATACGTGATGTCTAAAACAGAAGATAATTTATCACCAAATTTGGCCTGAAATCCGCCAGCCGAAAAGTCGACATTCTGAACTAAATCAGTATTGGTAAAACTCAAACCTTCCTGCTGTCCCGAACGAATTAAAAACGGACGATAAACTTCGACTTCGTTTACATAAACTAAATTTTCATCGTAATTGCCGCCGCGAACTGCATATTGTGTACTCAGTTCATTATTGGAGTTGACGCCGGGCAGT
>Ga0247811_1000054_pt1 | contig 42105 bp, 30 predicted proteins | sample UWRJL134311R1_FD_189018 | JGI IMG/M metagenome (GOLD analysis project Ga0247811, IMG submission 189018) | Plant litter microbial communities from Arlington Agricultural Research Station in Wisconsin, United States - UWRJ-L134-311R-1 | ecosystem: Environmental > Terrestrial > Plant litter >...
AAAACACAACATATTATTGGTCAATGACAATCCGTATAGTTTTGTTTTGAATGATAATCCGATGAGTTTATTGCAAGTTGAAGGCGCAAAAGAGGTGGCTTTAGAATTAAATTCATTAAGTAAAACATTCAACATGGCCGGCTGGAGAGTGGGGATGGTTTTAGGAAATCCTGAAATTATCGATGCAGTCCTAAAAGTAAAAAGCAACATGGACAGCGGTATGTTCTACGGAATTCAGAAAGGTGCAATTGCAGCGTTGAATTGTGATAAATCATGGTTTGAAGATCAAAACAAAATTTACAGACGCCGTAGAGAATTAACAGAAAAACTAGCAGAAAAATTAGGTTGCGAAGTGTATGCAGCAGGAGTTGGACTTTTTGTATGGGCTAAATTGCCGGAAGGAATCGAATCAGCAGAAAAGTTCATTGACGAAATATTATACGAGAAACACATTTTCATCACACCGGGAACAATTTTCGGAAGCAATGGTGAAGGTTATATCAGATTCTCGTTGTGTGTGAAAGAAGAAAAAGTACAAGAGGCGATTGATAGATTTTAGACTTTAGAGTGTAGATTTTAGATTTCAAACTTTGCGAACCTTGCGTAAATCCTTTGCGAACTTTGCGGTTAAATAGGTTGGAATTTGGAATTTTAAAACTTGGAAATTAAAAAAATAGTATGAAAGTATACGTAATAGGAATAGGGTTAATAGGCGGTTCGATGGTGCTCGACATCAAAGATCAACATCCTGAAGCTACTATTTTTGGAATAGATAATAACGAGAAACATTTGCAGGAAGCAATTGATTTAGGTGTTATCGATCAGGCGGGAAGCTTTGAAGAATTAGCTGAGGCTGATTTTGTAATCGTTTCTGTTCCTGTGGATGTAGCGCTGACGGTTTTGCCTAAAGTTTTGGATTCGGTTGGAGATAAAACCATTGTTTTTGAAGTAGGATCGACTAAAAAGCCAATTTGCGAAGCGGTGGCAAGTCACCCGAAAAGAAGAAACTTTATAGCAACACATCCAATTGCCGGAACGGAGTTTTCCGGGCCATCGGCGGCGATACGAGGTTTGTTTAAAGGAAAAACAAATATTATTTGTGAGGTGGAAAAAACCACTTTTAAATTGCAGGAAAAAGCATTAAAGCTTTTTAGCGAAATAGGAATGAGGATTCGATATATGGATCCAACTTCACACGACAAACATATTGCTTACGTTTCGCATTTGTCGCACATTAGTTCGTTTATGCTCGGGAAAACGGTAATGAACAAAGAAAAAGACGAGCAGGATATTTTTGATATGGCGGGAAGTGGATTTGAAAGTACGGTTCGTTTAGCAAAAAGTTCACCAGCGATGTGGACACCAATTTTTAAGCAAAACAAAGAACATGTTTTAGAAACTTTAGAAGCTTACATTTCAAATCTCAGTCGGTTTAGAGATTTGCTAAAAGAAGAAGATTACAATGCCATTTTTGAAGAAATGGAAAGCACAAATAAAATAAAAGAAATACTAAACGGATTAACAACAACTAAGAAATAAATTAAAATTAAGATGGAAAATAAGAAAGAAATGAGAAAGTGGTTAGAAGATTTCAATTTAAATCACCCACTTGTGATAGCTGGACCTTGTAGTGCAGAAACGGAAGATCAAGTATTAAAGATTGCTCATGAATTGAAAGATTCAAAAGTTAGTGTATTCAGAGCTGGAATCTGGAAACCAAGAACGCGTCCGGGAGGATTTGAAGGTGTTGGAGAAATTGGTTTAAAATGGTTACAAAAAGCAAAAGCTGAAACTGGTTTATTGATGGGAACTGAAGTTGCAACTGCAGCGCACTGTAAACTGGCTTTAGAACATGATATCGACGTTTTATGGGTTGGTGCACGTACAACTGCAAACCCTTTTGCGGTTCAGGAAATTGCTGATACATTAAAAGGAACTGACAAAATCGTTTTGGTTAAAAACCCTGTAAACCCAGATTTAGCTTTATGGTTAGGTGGTGTTGAGCGTTTACACATGGCTGGAATCGAGAAATTAGGCGTTATTCACAGAGGTTTCTCTACTTACGAAAAAACAAAATACAGAAATATTCCAGAATGGCAGATTGCTATCGAATTGCAAAATAAATTCCCTGATTTACCATTAATCATCGATCCGTCTCACATTACAGGAGACCGTAAAATGATTTTCGAAGTAACGCAAGAAGCTTTAGATTTGAACTACGATGGTATGATTATCGAAACGCACTACGATCCGGACAACGCTTGGTCTGATGCTGCACAACAAGTTACTCCTGATGCTTTGAAACAAATCATTAAAGATTTGACGATCAGAAAAACAGATGATACTACAGATCAGTACACTCAAAAAATGACGAAACTAAGAGCTAACATCGACGTTCTTGATGCTAACTTATTAGAATTGTTAGGAAAACGTATGAAAGTTGCTGACGAAATTGGTCAGGTGAAAAAAGATGCCAACGTTGCCATTCTTCAAAACAACCGTTGGAACGAAATCTTAGGAAAAATGATTCTTGAAGGTGAGAAAAAAGGACTTACTGAAGAGTTTGTTTTGAGATTATTCAAAGCAATTCACCAAGAGAGTATTGGTCACCAGGAGAAAATTTTCAACGCATAATTTTTGCTGAACCATATAAGTGATATAAGATAATTTAAGTTTTTACAAAACTCTGATCTTGGGTTTTCTTATATCATAACATTAAAAATAGATTGTTTTTTAAGAATCTCCGGCACTTTGTAAAAAAAGTGTTGGAGATTTTTTGTTCTAAACTTCTATATTCTCTGACTTACAGCTTCAATCTTCAGCTAATATTTTCTTGTATCACTTATATGGTTTAATTTTTTTTTCACGGCTACCAACCTTTTTATATTTTTGATTCTCTATATGATTATAGAACCTTAACTTTCGAGTCATGAAATCAAAAATGTTTAAGCCAGAAAAATTTCAAGCCCATTTGAAATTATTATTTTATGTTCTGCTGTTTTTCGGAACCAAAACTTTTGCGCAGAGTCCAGAAATGTCAGTCAAAGGTGAAGAAGCTGAAAAGGTGAGAATGAATAAGCTGATCGTAAATGTAAAAGTGGTAGGAAATATTGCGTATACCACTGCCGAAATGCATTTCTTTAATTCAGGAACGCGCCAGATGGAGGCAGAACTTATTTTTCCACTTCCGGAAAATGTTTCGGTTTCAAGATATGCTATTGACATTAATGGAAAAATGCGCGAAGCAGTTCCTGTAAATAAAAGTAAAGGAAAACAAGTTTTTGAGGCTATCGAACATCGTCGTGTCGATCCGGGATTGTTAGAAAAAGTGGATGGAAATAATTTCAGGACGAGAATTTATCCGTTAATGCCAAACGGAGAACGAACTGTCATTATTGGCTATGAAGAAGAACTTTCGGCTTTTGATAAAGACAATTTGTCCTATCAATTGGTGAGTCGTTTTCCGAAAAAATTAGATCATTTTGAGATTACTGTTTCAGTTTTGGGAACTGCAGCAGCACCAAAAGTTGTAGAGAATTCTGGGGGTCAAATTGCTTTTTCAAAGTGGGATCAATCTTTTCAGGCTTCTATCAAAAAAGAAAATTATCAGCCTTCTGAAAAATTAGTTTTTAAAATTCCGTTACAGCAAAATATTCCCGGTGTTGTGATGCAGAATGTTGGCGGACAGTATTATTTTTACGGAAATACTTTTATAGAAGGCAATAAAACCGCAAAGAAAATTCCAGCTTCTATTGGTTTGATTTGGGATAATTCATTAAGCTGTCAGAATCGGGACTTAAAAAAAGAATTGGATTTGCTGGATGCTTATTTCCAGAAAATAAAAAATACAAAAGTTACACTATACTTTTTGAATTATACTTTTGATAGACAACAGGAATATCTTGTTTCTAACGGAAATTGGGATGCTTTAAAAGCCGTTCTAGAAAAAACAAAATATGATGGCGGAACCCGTTTTTCGCAGCTCAACTTTACGGGTCAGGATGAATATTTGTTTTTCACGGATGGATTGTCTTCTTTGAGTGAAAATGTTTTGCCAAAAACGAAAAAGCGTATTTCTATTATTACATCTTCCGTGTCTGCTGATTTTGCTTTTCTGAATTATTCTTCAATGCAGACGGGCGGTAATTTTGTTAATTTGAATCAGATAAATACTGAAGCAGCTTTAGATAAATTAGTAAATACAAACCTGAAATTTTTAGGTATAAAAGAAAATCTTACCGTGACTGACTTATTTCCGATCGAAGGAACGTCGGTTTCAGGTAATTTTAGTTTTTCGGGCATTTCTTTAAATCCAAAAAATGAAATTACCTTATTATTCGGATATAATGATGAAGCAGTTTTAGAACAAAAAATCGCGCTTGATGCTGCTGTTCAAAACACGAATGATGTAAATATTGAGAAAATCTGGGCACAGAAAAAAATAGCAAACCTTGATTTTGAATATGCTAAAAATGCTGGCGAAATCGAACTTTTAGGGAAAAAGTACGGAATTATTACTAAAAATACTTCGCTGATTGTGCTGGAAAATATTCAGGATTATATTTCATATGATATTATCCCGCCTACAGAATTACGTGCTGAATTTGACAGAATTAAAAAACAGGAACATGATAATAATTTGGCGCTGCAAAAAAATAATTGGGAAAGTATCGAAAGTTATTTTGAAGGATTAAATAGTTGGTGGAAACAAAATATTACATATAAGGGACAGAAAATAGCCTCTAAATATAAGTATAAAAGGATGTCTGTGGCGCTGAGAGGTGAAGCTGAAGAAACAATTAAGGGAGATGCTGATGCCGTTCTGACCATTGATGAGCCGGTTGGTGCAGGACCAGTTAGTGAAGTTATAGTTGAGGATAATGCTGTTTATAATACACAAGCTTCTCCTCCTCCCGCAAAAGTTGATCAGGTTAAATTTGTTACACCAGTTGTTGCAAAATCGCAAGAAGTGACCGAAGATATGCCCAAAATTGCGGAGTTGAAAGATAAAAAAGTGGGTATTGAAGAAGTTCAGGGTTATCTTGCTGTAAAACAGGTTGCGGTTGGAGCAACACAAACTATTTCTTCTGAACGACTTTCAAATAGTGCAGATCTAGCTGGTACTGAATTGAATTATGGCAGAGAGAACATTACAAATGCTTTGTCAAGAGTTGATACTGTAGATAATCTGCATAATTGGAATCCTGACCGATTGTATTTAAAAGCTTTAGCAAAAGCGCCAAAAGAAAAACAATATGATTTGTATTTCGAGTTACGAAAAGCACAAGAAAGAAACCCAAGCTTTTATTTTGATGTGGCGCATTTTTTCTACAATCAGGGAGATGTAAAAAAAGCCTTGAAAGTGATCAGTAATGTTGCTGATTTAGGGTTAGAAAATCATCAGCTTTATAAAACGCTAACTTATACGTTGCGTCAATGGAAGGATTATGATGATGCGGTATATACTGCAAAACAAGTTGTAAAATGGAGAGAGCATGAACCACAAAGTTTACGTGACTATGCTTTAACGCTGGAAGATACAGGAAAAAACCAGGAAGCGCTTGACCAATTGATTAAAGCATTGGAAGTAAATTATTACGGAGAAATGGGCGGGCATTATGAAGGCGTTGAAGATATTATCCTGATGGATATTAATCGTTTAATTGCCGAGCATAAAGGTTTGAATAGCGATAAACTGGATAAAAAGTATATTGTAAAAATGCCGGTTGAAATTCGAATTATCATGAACTGGAACCAAATGGATGTCGATTTAGATTTGCATGTTATTGAACCAACAGGCGAAGAATGTTATTTTGGTCATACTTCGACAGCAATTGGAGGAAGATTCTCTAAAGATTTTACAGAAGGATACGGTCCGGAACAATATATAATTCGAAATGCAGTGAAAGGAAAATATCAAATCAGAACTGATTATTATGGAGAAAGTGAATTGACTGAAAACGGTCCGGCCACCATTATGGTCGAAATTTACACTACGAGAGCCGGAAAAACATCAAAAAGGCTGAAAACAATTCAGCTTGGAAAATTAAAACAAAATGAACTTTTAGGCGAAATAGTCTGGTAATTTAAGAGTAAGTCTTTAATTTTAAAAGGCGAAGTTGCGTTGTTCAATTCTAAAAACGTAATTTTGCCTTTTAATATTTTTTAGATTAAAGAGCAATCTGAAATCTAAAATCTAAAATCTGATATTTGAATGACAGGACTCGTATATAAATCTACAGGAAGTTGGTACACCGTAAAATCGGAGCAAGGCGATTTTATAGAATGCCGCATGAAAGGGAAGTTTAGGATGAAAGGGATAAAAAGCACCAATCCTATTGCTGTAGGCGATATTGTCGATTATGAACTCGAAGAAACCTCTGATGCTTTAACAGGAACGATTCATAATATTCACGAAAGAAAAAATTACATCGTTCGTAAATCGGTTAATCTATCACATCAAATGCATATTATTGCATCGAATATCGATCGTGTCTTTTTGCTTGTAACGATTAATAATCCACCAACAACATTCAATTTTATAGACCGTTTTTTGGTCACTGCAGAGGCTTACGGAATAGAAACTATTTTGGTTTTTAATAAAATAGATACTTTTGATGATGCCACGCTGGACGATCAGTTGTATATGCAGTATGTGTATCAGCAAATTGGCTATAAATGCCTCCGCGTTTCTTCGACAGAAATGAAAGGTATCGAAGAGCTTAAAGAAATGATGATTGGCAAAGTAAGTATGTTTTCAGGACATTCAGGTGTTGGAAAATCGACTTTGGTAAATGCGATGGAACCTTCTCTGCATCTTAAAACCAAAAACATTTCTGAAGCTAGTAAACAAGGCCAGCATACGACTACTTTTGCCGAAATGTATGATTTGTCCTTTAATGCAAAAATTATCGATACGCCGGGAATTAAAGGTTTTGGAATTGTCGATATGGAAAAAGAAGAAGTAAGCGGTTATTTTCCGGAATTCTTCAAATTAAAAGATCAATGCAAGTTTAATAATTGTCTGCACAAAGAAGAACCTCACTGTGCGATAAAAGCGGCTCTGGAAAAAGATGAAATTGCCTGGTCACGTTACAACAGCTATTTGAAAATTCTGGAAGGCGATGACGAAAATTATCGTACAGATTCGTATGATGAAGATCGAAAAGCCAGCGATGAAATGAGAAAATAATTGTGAATTGTAAATAATTAATTGTAAATAATTAATTGTAAATAATTGTTTCAATATATAAATCTGATATTTTAGAGATAATTAAAATTTGCTTCAATAATAATTTTAGTACCAAACAAAAGCTCACAGTAAAAATAAATTCACAATTAACCATTCATAATTAACCATTAATATGAGAGTTGTTCTTCAAAGAGTTTCTTCCGCATCCGTAACAGTTGAAGGGAATAAAACAGCCGAAATTCAAAAAGGATTATTGGTTTTAGTCGGAATTGAAGATGCCGATACTCAGGAAGACATCGATTGGCTTGCGGGCAAAATCATAAAAATGAGAATTTTTGGCGATGAAAATGATGTCATGAACTGCTCGGTTCAGGATGTAAACGGCGATATCATCGTGGTAAGCCAATTTACACTCCACGCTTCTACAAAAAAAGGAAATCGTCCTTCATATATAAAGGCATCTAAGCCTGAATTCGCAATTCCAATGTATGAAAATTTCGTAAAATCTTTAGAAAAAGAGTGCAGTAAAAAAGTACAAACCGGAATTTTTGGCGCCGATATGAAAGTAAGTCTGTTAAACGATGGTCCGGTAACCATTATTATAGACAGCAAAAACAGGGAATAAAATTTTATTAAACATTTGTTAAGGATTTCTAAAAATAATATATATTTGAAGAAATTACCTACTAATGAAAAAACCTTTTTTTGCGTTACTTTTTTTATTCTTAACCCTTACTAGTACTGCTCAAAAGAGTGATTACTCGATTTTAAAAATTGCTGACAGCCTCAAAGAAAATGCCAATGCTATTGTGCGTCTGGATCAAACTGATATTACAATTGCTTCGCAGCGAAATATGAATATAAAAACGCAGCGTGTGGTAACGGTTTTAAACGAAAAGGGTTTTACGGCTTCAAATGCCTATGAATTCTATAACAAATCAACTTCGGTTAAAAATATTGAGGCCATAATTTATGACGCTTTCGGAAAAGAAATCAAAAGAATCAGACGAAAAGATTTCAGGGATCAAAGTGTCGTGGGAGGCGGTACGCTTTTCTCAGAAAGCCGTTATATTTATTTAGATTACACCGCAATTTCATATCCTTTTACAATAGAATTTAATAGTGAAGTTCAAACTTCTGCAACTGCTTTTATTCCGAGATGGATGCCTTTGAGCGAATCAAGCTGCAGTGTCGAAAAGTCTATTCTGAATGTGGTTTATCCTGCAGATCTAGGCTTCAAGAAAAAGGAATTTCAGTTTTCAAATTTCAACATACAAAAAACGGTTGATACCAATACGCAGCTTTCTTATACAGCTGCTAATATTTTGGCGCAAAAATATGAAGATTACAGTCCGTCCTATAAAGAACTTTTTCCTAAAGTAATGATGGGCCTGGAACGTTTTCATCTTGAAGGTGTGGACGGAACCGCGACAAATTGGAGTGATTTTGGGAAATGGTATTCAGAAAAAATACTTTCAGGCACAACTGATCTTCCGGAAGAAACAAAAGCAAAGATTAAAGCTCTTGTCGGCGATGAAAAAGATCCGGTAAAAAAGGCAAAAATAGTTTATGATTTTGTACAGAAAAAGTCAAGGTATGTAAGCATTCAAGTGGGTATTGGCGGCTGGAAACCCATGCTTGCCAGCGATGTTGACCGTTTAGGATACGGAGACTGCAAAGCTTTGACCAATTATACCAAAGCACTTTTGCAGGCTGTAGATGTACCGTCATACAATACGGTTTTATATGGTGATACGTATAAAACAAATATCGAATCAGACTTTGTATCAATGCAGGGAAACCACATGATTTTGTCTATTCCGAACGGAAATCATTACACATGGCTCGAATGCACCAGTCAGGAGGATCCTTTTGGATATCAGGGCATTTTTACAGATGATAGAAATGTTTTGGTAATTAAACCGGAAGGCGGCGAAATAGTAAGAACTAAAGTGTACGAAGATAACGGCAACACTCAAAAAGAAAAGGGAAGCTACGCAATAGATGAAAACGGTCATTTTTCAGGTACAGTTTCCATCGTTTCAGAGGGTTCTCAATACAGCTCCAAAACAAGGATAGAAACCATGCAGCCGACCGATAAAGAAGCGCATTATAAAGAATACTGGGATAATATCAATAATCTTAAATTGGGTAAAATAACCTTTGCAAACGATAAGGAAAATATTCGATTTACCGAGAATGCACAGATAAGCGCCATCAATTATGCCTCAATTTCCGGTAATAAAATGATTTTTGCAGTAGATGCCTTCAATCAGAATAATCAAAATATACGACGCATCAGAAATCGTAAAAATCCGTTTGAGATTCAGCGTGGATTTTTAGATACAGATGAAATCGAAGTTAACCTGCCAGCCGGTTTTATAATAGAATTTTTACCTTCAAATTTTGAATTAAAAGGGAAATTCGGAGAATACAAAACGGAAATCATCAAAAAAGAAAACAACAAACTAATCTACAAACGTTCGATGTTTTTAAATAAAGGACAATACTCCAATAAAGAATATGACGAATACCGCCTTTTTATGGAACAGGTATCGCGAAATGATAATGCTAAAATCATCCTGACTAAAAATTAAGCAGAAAAAACATAAACCAATCAAAAACTAACCACCACCACACCAATGAAATTTATTAACTTTTTAGCGCTCTTCCTTTTTCTTTTTGCTTCAACAACAAACGCTCAGGAATTTAAATTAGGAAAAGTATCTATAGCCGAATTGGAGCAAAAAATACATCCAAAAGATTCAGCGGCAACAGCTGCTATTTTGTATAAAAGAGGAGTAACCCGATTTATGTACGACAAAGATGAAGGCTTCGTCATTGTAACGGAAGTTGAAAATAGGATCAAAATTTACAAAAAAGAAGGTTACGATTATGCGAACCAAAATGTTTTCTATTATATAGTAGGCGGCGTTGAAGAGGGAGTTTCTTTCTCTGATGCGGTAACGTATAATCTCGTAGGTGGGAAAATTGAAAAAACAAAGCTGAAATCGGAAGGTATTTTTAAGGAAAATAGAAATAAGTACAGCGGGCAGAAAAAAATCACGATGCCTAGTGTTAAAGAAGGTTCTGTAATTGAATATAAATATACAATCAAAAGTGGTCTTATTGGTTTTATGCGTGATTGGAATTTTCAAGAGGAAATTCCGGTTAATTATAACGAATACATCACTTACATTCCGGAATATTTCGTTTATAATGTAAGACAGAAAGGATATCTTCTTCCAAAAACTAAACTCGAAAATATTGAAGGTTCTTTTACGGTTTATGAGAAAGACAGAGATCAAATTACCGGAAAGCCGTCTTATTCAGAATTCAAAAAACAATATCACGAAGCTAAAACAACTTACACTGCAGAAAATTTTCCTGCAATGCGAGATGAAGCATTTGTGAATAATATTGGGAATTATACTTCAAGTGTACAGTTTGAATTGGCGATGACTAAGTATCCAAATGAGCCTATCAAACCTTATTCGACTGATTGGAATTCCGTAGTAAAAACTATTTACAATTATGATGATTTTGGTCCTGAACTAGAGAAAACAGGATATTTTGAAGAAAATTTAAAACCATTATTAGTCAATGTAAATACCGCAGAAGAAAAAATATTGATGATTTTGAATTTTGTAAAATCGAATATAAGCTGGAACGGTATTCATGGCTATTATTGTGATAATGGCGTTCGCAAAGCATACAAGGAAAAAACAGGAAATGTTGCCGACATCAATTTGATGTTAACGGCAATGCTGCGTTATGCTGGCCTGACCGCAAATCCTGTTTTAGTAAGTACAAGGTCAAATGGCATTTCTTTTTTTGCCAATAGAACGGCTTACAATTATGTCATTGCAGCTGTGGAAACTGATAATGGTACTATTTTATTAGATGCAACTTCTAAATTCTCAACCCCAAATACGCTGCCAATAAGAACATTAAACTGGAACGGAAGATTAATTCGTAAAGATGGAACATCAGACAATGTCGATTTAATGCCTAAGAAGCTCTCTAATGATAATGTTTTTGTGAATTACACCATTGATCCAACAGGTAAAATATCCGGAAAGGTAAGAAGGCAATGTACAGATTACAATGCGATGATTGCCAGAAGCAATTTTGAAAGCGTAAAAGAAGATGCTTACTTAGAAAAATTGGAGAATGAACACGGTAAAATTGAAGTAAGCGAATATAGCAGAACCAATGAAAAAGAACTTTTATTGCCAACTATCGAAACATTTGCTTTTACAGGATCTAATTTATGTGAGATTATTGGAGATAAAATGTACATCAATCCGATGTTATTTTTTGCCAATACAAAAAATCCTTTCAAGCAGGAAACAAGAGAATATCCGGTAGATTTTAGTTTCCCGTTTATGGATAAGTACAATATCAACATTCAGGTTCCTGACGGATATGTTGTAGAAACCCTCCCTCTTGCTGGTGCCGTAAATATGGATGATGGTTTGGGAACTTTTAAGTACAATATCATAACGAATGATAAAATGCTGCAGTTATCAATTTCACATCAAATTAATGAAGCAATTGTCTCGACAGATCAATATGAAATGCTGAAAGAGTATTATCAGGTTATGGTCGCAAAAGAAACAGAGAAAATTGTCCTAAAAAAAATGTAATATGAAACTGGTAAACGTAATTGTTGCTGCTGTCCTGTTTTTTGGAATTTCTGAACTTAAAGCCCAAAAATACGAACTCGGAAAAGTTTCTATTGCTGAATTAGAGCAAAAAGTTCATCCGTTAGATTCAACCGCTGCCGCCGCTGTATTATATAAAAAGGGAGAAGTGCGAATTGAATACGATCAGAATGAAGGATTTGTAGCAATTACAGATGTCGAAACCAGAATTAAAATTTATAAAAAGGAAGCTTATGCTTTAGCCAATCAGAAAGTTTGGTTTTACTCCGCAGTCAATTTATCTGAAAAGGTAATTTTTAGTGATGCCGTTACCTACAATCTGGTGAACGGTAAAATTGAAAAAACGAAACTTAAAAGTGAAGGGATTTTTACTGAAGTTTTGAATAAATACAATTCACAAAAAAAAATAACAATGCCTAACGTTAAGGAAGGTTCAGTTATAGAATTTAAGTACAGCATTAAAACGCCAAATCCGTCGATTATCAGAGACTGGGATTTTCAGTCCGGCATTCCGGTTAACTATTCAGAATTTGTAACTTATATTCCGGAATATTATGTTTTCAATTCCAGGCAAAAAGGATTTGTGTATCCAAAAATCACAGTCAAAAAAAACAATAAATCGATAATTTTTACAAACAAAGAGAGATCGGGCGGTTCCGTGTCATCTACAACTTTTTCAACGAATCAGGTAGATTATTTTGAAACCCAGACGACTTACATCGCTGCAAATTTCCCGGCGATCAAAGACGAAGAATTTGTAAATAATATTAGAAATTATACGGCAAGTGTTGAGTTTGAACTTTCGGTGATTAACTGGCCCAATCAGCCAATGAAAGTAATGTCGGCCGATTGGAATTCTGTTGTAAAAACCATTTATGAATACAACAGCTTTGGTCCGGAATTAAACAAAACCGGTTATTTTGAAGAAGATTTAAAAGCATTATTAGCCAGAACAAATACGCCTGAAGAAAAAGTAATGGCAATTTTGCAATATGTGAAATCAAGAGTAAAATGGAATGGTGTGGCTGGTTACGAGTGCGAAAATGGTGTTAAAAAGGCCTATAAAGAAAAATCAGGAAATATTGGCGATATTAATTTAATGCTCACCGCCATGCTGCGTTATGCAGGTTTAACGGCAAATCCGGTTTTAGTGAGTACGCGTGATAACGGAATTGCGATGTTTCCTAACAGAACAGCCTTCAACTACGTAATTGCAGCAGTAGAAACGCCAAACGGGCATTATTTAGTAGATGCGTCTGCTCGATTTTCAACACCGAATATTTTGCCTTTCAGAACTTTAAACTGGTTTGGAAGATTAATTAGAAAAGACGGAAGCTCTGAACAAATTAGTCTGATGCCTAAAAAAACATCCAATACATCTGTTTTTTTATCTTATGATATTAATCCGGATGGAACCGTTGCCGGAAAGGCCAAAAAACAATGCACAGACTACGCAGCCTTGACTATTCGCGATAAAATATCAGGACAAAAACAAGAAGACTATTTAGAAAAATTTGAGAATCAAAACAGAAAAATTGAAGTTAGTGACTATGTCAGAGAGAATGAAAAAGAGATTTTAAAACCCTTGACAGAATCTTATTCGTTTAACGGAAATAATTTATGCGAAGTAATTGGCGGAAAAATATATTTTAATCCAATGCTTTTTTTCAGCAGTGAAAAAAATCCGTTTAAACAGGAAATCAGAGAATATCCGGTAGATTTTGGTTTTCCATTTGCTGATAAGTATACCATTGTAATCAAAGTTCCTGACGGTTTTGCGGTAGAGACACTTCCGGCCCCAATTACAATAAACATGGAAGATAATTTAGGAAGTTTTAAATTTAATATCGCAGAGACAGGTAATTCACTGCAGCTGGTTGTTTCACATCAAATCAACCAAGGAATAGTGTCGATTGAGAAGTATGAAATGCTGAAAGAATATTACAAGAAAATGATCGCTAAGGAAACAGAGAAAATAGTTTTAAAAAGAATCTAGATATGGTATTACGTTCTGTCGCTCTCTTTGTTTTTTTATTATTTGCTGTTTCAAAAAGCAATGCTCAGATTTATGAAATGGGAAAAGTAACCGTTGCTGAACTTGAGGAAAAAATGCATCCTGGAGATTCTGCTGCAGCTGCTGCAATTATATTTAATAAACGATCCATGGATATTGGTATTGACGGCAGGTCTGAACAAATTTTAAAACGAAGAATTAAAATTTATAAGAAAGAAGGGTATGAATGGTCGAATGTTCAAATCTATTTTGGAGCAGGAAATCTAAGTAATTTAACCATAACAGATGCCTGCACTTATAATCTGTCAGATGGAAAAATTGTCAAGTCTAAATTAAAACCCGAAAGCGAATTTGTCGAAAAGACAACTACAAATTATTGGACAAAAAAGCTGGCATTTTCAGATATAAAAGAAGGATCCATAATAGAATATCAATATAAACAGCGCGGAGGATTTATAACGGTATACGATTGCAATTTTCAAGAAGATATTCCCGTTAATTATTCGGAATTTAAAGCCATTATTCCGGATTCATTTTTATTCAAAAAAAATTTAAAAGGATTTTTCGCTCCCAAAGTAAACACGCAGATTGCAAAAACATATGGCTACGGAGCTATGGAGACAACCTATGTTTTTCAGAACCTGACGGCAATAAAAGAGGAGAGCTATGTAAATAACATGAATAATTACCGATCCGGCATTTCATATGAACTTGAAAGTGTAAACATACCAGGACAGCTGATAAAAAACTTCTCGACAAATTGGACAAGTGTTGCAAAAACAATCTACGAGTTTGACAGCTTTGGACCTGAATTAAATAAAGAAGGTTATTATGAAGAGGATCTTAAACTGCTGCTTCAGGGAAAAGTGAATCTGAATGAAAAAATGAATGCTATTCTCGATTTTGTAAAATCTAACATAAGATGGAACAATCATTTAGGATATTCCTGTGAAAAAGGAGTTCGTAAAGCCTATAAAGAAAAAACAGGAAATGCAGCTGATATTAATTTAATGCTCACGTCTATGCTGCGATATGCAGGCTTAGATGCAAATCCGGTGTTGATCAGCACGCGATCGAATGGAATTGCCTTTTTTCCTAATTTAACAGCTTTCAATTATGTAATTACAGCCGTTGAAATTGCAAATGAGACAATATTATTAGACGCAACAGATAAATTCTCGGCGCCAAATGTACTGCCTATGCAGGATTTAAACTGGATAGGAAGACTGATTCGCAAAAACGGAACTTCTGATAATATCGATTTAGTGCCTAAAATGATTTCTACCAGCACTGTTTCTGCTAATTATTCAATCGACAAAACCGGAAAAATAAAGGGCAAAATAAGAAAATATTATACTGATTATCATGCGATGGCTTTTAGAAATAATTTTGAAAACCTAAAGGAAGATGCCTATCTGGAAAAGCTCGAAAATGATAATAATAAAATTGAAGTAAGTGAGTATACCAGAACAAATGAAAAAGAAGTGATTTTGCCCGCTTCTGAAACTTATAACTTTTCAGCAGGCGCATTATGTGACATTATAGGAGAGAAAATATACATTAGTCCAATGTTGTTTTTTGCCAATACAAAAAATCCGTTTAAACAGGAAACCAGAGAATATCCTGTAGATTTCGGATTTCCGTTTAAGGATAAATACAATATCAGTATCCAGATTCCGGAAGGATATACCATCGAAACATTGCCGCTTCCCGGCGCGATTACTATGGAAGGCGGTTTGGGAGCTTTTAGATACAATATCACAGTCAGCGACAATACCCTGCAATTGCTGATTACACATCAAATTAATGAAGCTATTGTTGGAGTTGATCAATATGAAGTCCTGCAAGAGTATTATCAGACGATGATCGCTAAAGAAACAGAGAAAATAGTTTTAAAAAGAATTTAAGATGAATATACGTTCTATCGTTATTTCTGTTTTTATGATTTTTAGTATTTCAAAATTGAATGCTCAAAAACACGAATTAGGAAAAGTAACTGTTGCTGAATTACAGGAAAAAGTCAATCCAAAAGATACGACCGCACCTGCTGCGATCCTTTTTAAAAAGGGGAAATCTTTTTTTACCTATACTATTAAAAGCGGTTTTACTGCCAATCATGTTTATGAATTTAAAATCAAAATTTATAAAAAAGAAGGATTAAAATGGGCAGATCAAAAAGTACGTTTTTATATAGGTTATGAAAATTTGGGTGAAGATCAATTAGAATTCTCAAACGCCGTTACATACAATCTGGAAAACGGTGCCATTGTAAAAACAAAATTAGAGAGTCAGGGCACTTTTAAAAACAAAATAAATAAATACTGGAAAGAAAAAATGATTACGCTGCCCAATGTAAAAATTGGCTCGATTATAGAATACAAATACATTTTAAAATCAGAGAATATTGTAAAACTTCCTGACTTTGACTTTCAGTATGATATTCCTGTAACTTACTTTGAATATAAGGCAGAAATTCCGGAGTTCTATATTTACAAGCCGCTTTTAGTTGGAACAGACCCCATAGAAAACGATTTTAAAATTGTCAGCGGTAATCAGAGTTTTGAGAACGAGCACAATCAAACCAATTCATTTAGGTATCAACAAGTGAATATGTATTATGCAGGAAAAGATATTCCGGCATTACTTAATGAGCCTTATGTAAATAATATCGAAAATTATCGCGGTTCCGTCAGACATGAGCTCGAAAGAGTCCGAATGCCCGATCAGCCTGTTAAAGACTATACAAACACTTGGGAAGGCGTTGCAACGACAATTTTTAAAGATAAGGATTTTGGTAAACAGCTGGACGAGAAGACCTTTTTAATTGAAGATGTAAAAAGGTTATGTACAACTGTAGAATCGTTGAATGAGAGGATGAATATCATTTTTAAATTCGTTCAGAATAAAATGAATTGGAATGAAATTAACGACTACACCACTGAAAAAGGCATCTTAAAAGCGTACACAGATCAAACAGGAAATGTTGCTGAAATCAATTTTATTTTGATCAATATGCTCAAATTGGCAGGAATAGAATCAAATCCGGTTTTAGTAAGTACAATTGAAAATGGAGTTCCGGTTTACCCAACAAGAACCGGTTTTAACTATGTTATTGCGGCCGCAGAAATCGATGGAAAACAAATACTGCTGGATGCTTCTCATAAATTTACTTCTCCGGGCATTTTGCCATTGAATGTTTTAAACTGGAACGGAAGACTTATTAAAGAAGACGGAACTTCGATAGAAATTAATTTAATACCAAGCGGCATCTCTAAAGAAATGACTAGTTTAATGGCGAAGATTGATAACTCCGGAAAAATTGAAGGCAAAATCAGAGTGCAGCACACAGATTATGAAGCCTATACTTTCAGGATTCGAAATGCAGATAGAAATCAGGAAAATTATCTTGAAAAAAAGGAAGAAGAACTGGGAGGTTTGAAAATTTCAGAATATGTCGTAGAAAATAAAAAAACGAATTTTTCTGATCCGGTTTTAGAAACTTTTGCTTTTGCCACAGACAATCAATCGGAAATTATTGGCGGTAAAATATTCATTAATCCGTTATTGTTTTTTACAAGAACGAAAAATCCTTTTAGTCAGGAAAAGCGAAAAATGGGAATTTATTTCGGATATCCTGCTTTACAGCGATTCAACGTGAATTTAGAAATTCCTGAAGGATATACAGTAGAGTCAATACCAACTCCTGTTAAGATCATGTCAGAAAGCAAGGATATAATTTATTCGATTAATACTTCAATTCAAGAAAACAAAATTCAAATTATCTGTACAAAAGAAATTTACAGTAGTATTTTTGCAGCTGACGAATACAATTCCTTAAAAGATATTTTCCAGAAAGTAATTGCCAGTCAAAATGAAAAAATTATTCTTAAAAAAATATAACAATGGATTTGAAAAATGCACAGCTTGATGTAGATACCTGGATTAAGGAACACGGTGTTCGTTATTTTAATGAGTTAACCAATATGGCACAGCTTACAGAAGAAGTAGGCGAAGTTGCCCGTATTATTGCCCGCCGATACGGAGAACAATCTGAAAAAGAAAGTGATAAAAATAAAGATTTAGGCGAAGAACTGGCTGATGTTGTTTTTGTGGTTTTGTGTCTGGCCAACCAAACCGGAATCGATTTACAGGCTGCTTTTGATAAAAAAATGGATTTAAAATCAGTTCGTGACAAAGACCGTCATAAAAACAATGATAAATTAAAATAATTGTGAAATATCACTCATAAGTTTTGAATTATGGGTTTTGAATTTTGAATTATGAATGGGGAGTGGTAAATTGCGTGGCTGAATTACGTTTCTAATCATTCGTAATTCATAATTTACAACTTACAATAAAAAAAATGAATTTACTTCTTCAAACAACTCAACATAATTTACAAGGACAAATTGCAGTAACTGGATCAAAAAGCGAAACCAATCGTTTGTTATTGCTAAAAGCATTATTTCCAAATATCACGTTATCTAACACTTCAAACTCTGATGACAGCGAGGTAATGCAGAAAGCCTTAATCGGGAATGACGAAATCGTAGACATTCATCACGCCGGAACAGCAATGCGTTTTTTAACCGCTTATTTTGCTGTAAATGAAGGAAGAGAAGTAGTAATGACAGGCTCCAGCAGAATGCAGGAACGCCCGATAAAAATTTTAGCTGAAGCACTGGGACAATTAGGAGTGGAGATTTCTTATGAAAAAGAAGAAGGATATCCGCCAATAAGAATCAAAGGAAAAAAAGTTACGGCTTCAAAAGTTACCTTGGCAGCAAATGTAAGCAGCCAGTATATTTCGGCACTTTTACTTGTTGCTTCAAAATTAGAAAATGGGTTAGAATTAACTTTAGAAGGAGAAATCACTTCAATTCCGTATATCAAAATGACTTTGGCTTTGCTAAATGATTTAGATATTCAAACGAGTTTTGAAGGAAACGTAATCAAAGTATTTCCAAAAGCCGAAGTTGCATCAAAAGAAATGGTTGTAGAATCGGATTGGAGTTCGGCATCTTACTTTTTTAGTTTAGTAGCTTTGGCCGATACAGCATCCATAACATTAAGCAGCTATAAAGAAAACAGCTTACAAGGAGATTCTGAATTAGTATCTCTTTATGAGAAATTGGGAGTAAAAACGACATTTCAAGACAACAAAATGACGTTGGTAAAACAAGAGAATTTTAAATATGAAACGGTAAATTTCGAATTAAACAATACACCAGATATTGCACAAACCATTGTGGTCACCTGTTTAGGTTTAGGAATAGGTTGTCATTTAACCGGGCTTCACACTCTAAAAATTAAAGAAACGGACCGTTTGGAAGCGTTAAGAATAGAGTTAACAAAACTTGGAGCTAATATTTCTGTTACAAATGATAGTTTGACTTTAGTTGCTTCAGAAAATATCAATCATAATATAAAAATTGCCACTTACAACGATCACCGTATGGCAATGGCATTTGCGCCTTTAGCTTTAAAAGTGCCAATTATTATTGAAAATGCGGAAGTAGTTTCGAAATCATATCCGGATTTCTGGAATGACTTGAAAGCATTAAATTTTGAAATCTCAGAATTGTAAAATTTTTGAACCATATAAAATAAGTTCATTTATAAGTTGAACTATAAACTATATGCCCCTGCTTTTTGCCAGGGGTTTTTTTATGGTTTCAAATTGCTGTTAATCATAAAGTTTGTCATTTCCACGAAGGAAATCACATTAGAAACTCAGCAGTCTAATCGCCAATCTTTGTCGATTTAAGCGTGTGATTTCTCCTTCGTGGAAATGACAAAATTGTGGTTAAAATAATTGAACTTTTGATGTTTGAAAATAAGAAATCCCACTTAAATGAACTTATATAACTTATATGGTGACAAAACACAACCAGAAACGCCACTAAATCAACGACTTTTGAAAATAAACAGCAAAACACTTGACAACGCCTATCTCACAATCGTATATTTGCACACGATTAAAATCAGGTGTCGAATAATCCTGATTGAAAATCTATAACTCATAACTTTCTCAAATGAAATTATCACATTTTCAATTTAATTTACCGAAAGAACTTTTAGCAGAATTTCCAGCAGAAAACAGAGACGAATCTCGTTTAATGGTAATCGATCGTCAAAAACAAACTATAGAACATAAAATGTTTAAAGATGTTATCAATTATTTTGATGACGGAGACGTTTTGATTCTTAACAATACAAAAGTTTTCCCAGCACGTTTGTACGGGAACAAAGAAAAAACAGGAGCAAGAATTGAAGTTTTCTTATTAAGAGAATTAAATTCAGAGCAGCGTCTTTGGGACGTTTTGGTTGATCCGGCTCGTAAAATCCGTATTGGTAACAAACTTTATTTTGGCGACGACGATTCGTTAGTGGCTGAGGTAATAGACAATACCACTTCTCGTGGCAGAACTTTACGTTTTTTATATGACGGTTCTTACGAAGAATTCAGAAACAAATTGACAGAATTGGGAGAAACTCCAATTCCTAAATACATCAACAGAGAAGTAACTGCTGAAGATGCTGAAAGATATCAGACAATTTATGCAAAAGAAGAAGGAGCCGTTGCTGCACCAACAGCAGGTTTACACTTCTCTAAACACCTTTTGAAAAAATTAGAAATTAAAGGAGTAAATTTTGCTGAAGTAACACTTCACGTTGGTTTAGGAACTTTTAACCCGGTTGAGGTAGAAGATTTATCTAAACACAAAATGGATTCTGAAGAATTGATTATCAAACAAGAAGCCTGCGATATCGTAAATGCTGCAAAAGTGGCCAAAAAACGTATCTGCGCTGTTGGAACAACTTCTATGCGTGCTATCGAGAGTTCAGTTTCTTCTCAAAATACTTTAAATCCTTACGAAGGCTGGACCAATAAATTCATTTTTCCTCCTCACGATTTTAGTATTGCAAACTGTATGATTACAAATTTCCATACACCAAAATCAACATTATTAATGATGATTTCTGCTTTCTGTGGACATGATTTAATGAAAAGAGCTTACGACGAAGCAATCAAAGAAGAATACAAATTCTATTCTTACGGAGATGCGATGTTGATCATCTAATTCGAATTTCGAATCAAATAAAAAGACCTGTCAGTGATGATGGGTTTTTTGTTTTTAAAAAGGTTTTAGGTTTCAAGTTTCAGGTTTCAGGTTTCAAGTTTCAGGTTTCATGTTTGAGTGATGTTCTTCTATGACTATCAAATTGTTTCATAAGAAATCCTAATCCAACATAGCCCACGGTTTCAACCATGGGAGACCATTAGCAAGAAACCGATCGCAAGAAACCGATCGCAAGAAACCGATCGCAAGAAAACAATCCCAAGAAACCATTCTTGAAAAACATATTATGCTCCAACGGTTGAAACCGTTGGCAATGTTAAAATGGTAAATTTAAATTTTACTGTTTGAAATTTCAGGTTTGAGGTTCAGTACAACCCGAAACTTCAAACAAAATTAACCAACTTTTAGAGCATTTTTTGTTATTTTTACCGCTCAAAATAGAAACAATGACTTTTCAAAATACACGCGAATTTGCACGAGAGCTTGATTCGCAGGATACATTAAACCAATATCAGGATCAATTTATTTTTCCTAAAGTGAATGACAAGAGGGTAATTTATTTTACTGGAAATTCACTCGGCTTACAGCCAAAACGCACCAAAGCTTACATAGATGAAATAATGAACGACTGGGCAGCATTGGCAGTTGAAGGTCATTTTTATGCGCAGAAACCTTGGTGGGATTATCAGGAAAGATTTGCAGTGCCTTTAAGTAAAATTGTGGGCGCGCTTCCTTCCGAAGTTACTGTGATGAATACTTTAACAGTAAATCTTCATTTGCTGATGGTTTCTTTTTATCAGCCAAAGGGAAAGCGATATAAGATTATCTGCGAGGAAAAAGCATTTCCATCAGACCAGTATATGTTTCAGAGTCAGGTTCATTTTCATGGATATAAACCAGAAGATGCGATTGTAGAAATAAAACGCCGAGAAGGCGAACACAACATTCGTTTAGAAGATGTTTTAGCAAAAATTGAAGAAGTTGGTGATGAGCTGGCTTTGGTTTTGATTGGAGGCGTAAATTATTATACCGGGCAGGTTTTTGATATTAAAACCATAACTGCAGCGGGACAAAAAGCAGGAGCAAAAGTAGGCTGGGATTTAGCGCATGCGGCGGGAAATATCAAACTGGAACTCCATGATTGGAATGTTGATTTTGCTGCCTGGTGCAGTTATAAATACATGAATTCAGGACCTGGAAATGCTTCCGGTTGTTTCGTTCATGAAAAACATCATAACAATCCTGACTTACCTCGTTTCGCAGGCTGGTGGGGACACAATAAAGAACGTCGTTTCAAGATGGAACCTAATTTTGATCCGGTTCACGGGGCAGATGGCTGGCAGATTAGTAATTTACCGGTACTTTCTTTAGCACCTTATCTGGCTTCTGTAGAAATGTTTGCTGCAATCGGAATGGATGCTCTGATTGACAAAAGAGATAAAATAACATCATATTTAGAATTCATCCTGCATGAAATCGATAAGGAAGTAAAAGGGGATTTCGAAATTATAACACCTTCAAATCCTGACGAAAGAGCTTCTCAGTTATCTGTTTTTTTACATGGAGAGGGCAGAAGTTTGTTCGACTACTTAATGAAAAACGGCGTAATTACGGATTGGCGTGAACCCAATGTAATACGTTTGGCACCAGTTCCGTTATATTGTTCTTTTGAAGACATGTATGATTTTGGACAGATTCTAAAAAAGGGAATTTTAGGGGAATAAACGAGATTTTAAAGCTTTCCATTTTCAGTAAAAAGTGAATCTTGTAATTGTATAACATAACAACACAATTGTGTAACTCTCGTAAGTCGTCTGTTACTTTACTTTGTAAAGTATAAATTTTTAAAACTACAATCATGAGAGCCTTATATATTTTAATTGCCGCATTGTCTATCATTTCTTGTCAAAACCAGAGTAAAGAAGATGTAAATAAAGCAAAACAAGCTAGCATTGATTCGATGAAGGTTGAAATTAATAAACAAAGAGTTATTGATTCAATGAAAACCGAAATGGCAAAAATAAAAGAAGAACAAAGAGTAGAGTCTCAGAAAGAAGTTGTTGTCGTGCATCAGCAGGCAGCCAACGGAAACGCAGCGACTACTACAACTACCACAAAAAAGAAAGGCTGGAGTTCAACAGCTAAAGGAGCCGTAATTGGTGCCGGAGTGGGTGCTGCAACAGGAGCTATTATAAGTAAGAAAAAAGGTGAAGGCGCTATTATTGGCGGATTAGCCGGAGCAGGAGTTGGAGCCGGAACAGGTGCTATAATAGATGGCAGTAAAAAGAAAAAAGAATAGATTTTAATATCTTGTCTAAAATAAAAATCCCCAAATTAATTTTAATTTGGGGATTTTGCTTTATAGTAATGACGGATTTGGGACTTTAATACTATTCAATTCTGATTTATAAAAATTGAATTCTTGTTTGATTTTATCTTCGTCGCTTCTAAAATAAAGAACTGATGAAAATAACGTTTGGTAATAGTCAATTCCATCAAGCAGATTTGCCTTAAAAGTAGTCCACTTTTTAAGCTGATTTGCTGCCACTTCACCTGAAATGTTTTCTATTTCATTTTTAAAATAATCGATATACATTTTCAATTCTTTTACAAACAAATTAGGACGGTTATCTGTTCTTAAAACAGACGTATTGCCATAAATGTGCTGTACCATATCTTTTAACGAAACTTCATGGTCAAAATACGCCATATTAGGTCCTGGGCAAATTACAACGCCCTGTGCCTGCCCTTTTATTTTAATATTATTTTCTAAATAAGAGGCATTTGCCAAACCAACACACAAACAAGATTTTTCAGTAATTTTGATTTTAGCATTCTGATATGCATTGAGCGAAAGGGTGGTTTTTATATTATTTAATTCTTCAAGCTTGAGATCCTGGTATTTTTTTGAAGCGGTACAAATTCCATGTGGATCATATTCCTTGCTTAGTGCTAAAAACTTTTTTGGACACGAACTTCCTGCTTTATTTTCGTGAATTCGTTTTTGCTTCAGGATTTCATTAGTGGTTCCTTTTAAAGTATTAAACGGAACTCCCAAAGGAGAAATATGACTTAAATACAAATCATCTTCTTTTGCTTTCATCAATAAATTGCGGGTTGTTTGATCTACAGAAGTCGCCTCAGGAACCAATAAAAAAGGCGTTCCCCAGCCAACAGCATCTACTTGGTAATGGTCTAATAAAAATTCATGCGCTTCAGCAGTTCCCACGCCGCCCTGAACGGTGATTTTTATCGGGAGCGGATGTGCAGGGACAACTGCATTTTTCTGTTCCAAAACCTTTACCATCAAATCATGAGAAGACTGTGCTAATTGTTCTTTTTTCTGTTTGAATTCTTCTAAAATAGTACCTAGCAAAAGTCCGTCAGTAGCAAACGCATGACCGCCGCAGTTTAAACCGGATTCTATACGGTATTCAGAAACCCAAAGCCCTTTTTTGGCTAGAAAGTTTCCCTGAATCATGGCAGATCTAAAATCGCTGACTTTTAATGTGATTTTCTTTTTGAGTTCATTCTTTTCATTCGGAAAAAAATCAGGAAAGTTTTCAAAATAGCTGTAAAGTCTCGGATTCATTCCTGCCGAAAGAACTACTGAAGATTGAAGATTACTTTTTGCAAAACCTCGTAAAGCGGCATGAGCATCATTAAATTCAATGGGAAGCTGTTCGTTTTTGACGAAATTATCTTTATCCAGTTTTGTCATGATATTCACATCGATTTCACCGGCAGAAAGGTGCGATTCGATATAGCTTTGAATGTTATCTTTAAAAGAAATCCCGTCTTCAAGTAAATTTTGAAATCCCTTTTTAATATCAGAAGAATTGGGTAACATCGACATGAAATTCTCTAGTACAGATCTGCTTTCTGCAAGTTCTATTTTAAAACTTTCGAATTTTTCTTTTACAATTTTATCTACTAAATTCAAATAAGAAGTAATTCTTTCAGCGCGGTAATCATGAAATTTCTGTGTTATTTCTTCATAAGGAAGATTAAATTTGAGGCTGTAAAAATTACGCATCTTTTCAATTAAGTCATCATCTGCAATCGAGATCACAGAAGAGATGCCATATTGTGCCACTCTAATCGGACTGTCGATTGTATAGGCGAGTCCCATTACAGGAATATGGAAAGTATGTAAGGGTGTATTTGTCATTTGTTTTTAAATTAAAATAAAAACAAATGTTGGAAAAAATATTATTTCAAAACCTGATAAATGTCAGGTTTGTGATTTGTTGTTGGTCTGTCTACGATGAATTTTATTGTTTTTCGCTTTTAGTGACAGCAATATTATTCGGGAATTCGCGGCGGCAAAAAATAATGCAGCAAATTTAAATCAAAATCTTCTTCAAAGATTCGGCAATACTTCGCCACAAAAAGTTGTAGAATGATTTTTCTTGTATTCTTTCTAATTCAACATCCGCATTTTTTGCTTTGTCTTTCGAATCATTTTTAACTAAAAGGTTAACGATTGCTGACTTGAGTTTTGCCTCTTTCTCAGGATGTTTCTTTTTGAAAAGTTTTACTTTAAGATCGTCATAATCTAAGGAAGCGTTTCCTTTTGAGATAACATCATTTCCATAAAAATTAAAGCGGTATTTATTAAAAACTCCGGTAAACGAGGCGTTCATATACGGTTTGCTGAACCTGCCCATTGCTGCAACATCAAAATTTGAAATGACGCATTTTATATGAAAACTGTCTTTCCTGTCTAAAACATTAAAACTCCAGTCAACATTTAGCGGCGAAGTTTTCATGAAAATGCAATTCACTTTAATTTTTACATCGGCCGTTTTTTTCAACCCAAATCCACTGCGCAGGTTTGTTGCCTGCAGATTGAACTTGTCAAAATTTAGAATTCCGGGACCTTTAGAAAAATCAATTTCTTCCTCGTACACTAATTTTGATCGCAGCACTTGTAAAGTATCAATTTGAAGCGGAAACTTAATATTTCGTAATAAATGATTGTACAAATACTTTTTGCTCAAATCGTCTTTGGGCATTTTTCCACGATAGATATTGGCATCAAAATGATTGATTACGACAGAATTTGCCTGGAAGAAAAAGCGGTCATTTTTAAATCCCCAATCCATTTTTTTCACCTGTGCCGAATCAAATTTCAGTGTATAAATGTCTTTTTCTTTGGGCAGCTGCTTAATGAAATCCGGACGGTTAAATTGTGGAATATGAGAGAAATTGTTAATCTTTAAGAAGTTCTTTTCATTCGTTATTTTGCCAATATTGATGTGGTAAAATGCATTTGGCCTGTAAAATAGACTATCAATAACTAAGGCGTAACTTTTATATTGAAGCGGAATTTTTTCTTTCAGGGTGGCGTCTGTTATTAAGATGCCTTCCAGTTTTAAAATAATTTTTTTAACGCTGAAAATAGGTTTTTTAGTATCTAAAGAAACAACATCAACGGTTCCGTCGTTTATATAAATGTTCGAAACTGCAATTATTTTACGGAAAGGTTCCACAATTTCACTTTTAATGCTTTTGCTGCTATTCAAGAGCTTTTCGCCTTTTTTATATAAAATGACGCGCGGTTTATTGATGATAATGCTTTCTGCCTGAATAACATCTCTAAAAGCTAAGTCCCAGATATTAAATTGTTTGATTGTAATAGATTCTATTTTCGAAAAAAGCCCATTTTTACTGTCTTTTGGCTGATTTTTCGGGCTTACTAATAATGTCGTGGCATAAATGTTTCGCGAAAAAAGCGATACTTCAATTTTTTCGTAATTGATATTATACACCGTTTTGTTTTTCTCGTGAATAATAATTGGCAATTGTCTTTTAATCCAATAATTAAGTCCAATATTGGCTAAAATGACAATAAGGAAAAGGGAAATTATACCGATTACTATTTTTTTATAGATTGACATTTATCGTATTGATTTTAAATACATAAATTTAGACTTTTAAAAGGGATGTCTTTTATATCATTTTATATTTAAGTTACATCATTACAGAATCTGTTAATCCATTTTTGAATATGCGAAAAATAAAAAAAATCCTGCTGGTTTTACTGATCATAATTGTCGTTTTAGGAATAGGTTTATGTGTTTATATCTTTCATTTGAAACCTAAATATGAGGGTGAAGCGGCATTGAAAAACCTTCAGGCAGTAACCACAGTATATTTTGATGATTTTGGAGTTCCTCATATTTATGCCGATTCTGAAAAAGATGCCATGACAGCTTTGGGCTATGTGCATGCTGAGGAAAGATTATGGCAGATGGAACTGCTTCGCAGAATTGCGCCGGGAAGATTATCGGAAATATTTGGATCTGTGGCCCTTAAGAATGATAAATTTTTCTCCGGAATTGGTATTGAAGAAGCTTCGGCGAAAGCCATTGCTAAATTAGATAAAAACAGTCCGAGTTATCAGATGACATTGGCGTATTTAGACGGAATTAATCAGTATTTAGAAGAAGGCCCAACGCCTGTTGAATTTACTTTAGTAGGTGTAAAAAAGGAAAAGTTTACCCTTAAGGACGTTTATAATATTTTTGGTTATATGTCTTTCAGCTTTGCAATGGCTCAAAAAACAGATCCTTTATTAACACATATCCGCAATCAATACGGTAACGAATATTTGAAAGATTTAGGAATTGAAGGCGAATTTAATACGACAAAAATCAAAAGCTCAAAAGAGAATAGTGAGGAGTATACGGCGATCGCAAAATCTGTTGCGGCTTTATTAGACAAATCGCCAATTCCGCCATTTGTAGGCAGTAACAGCTGGGTTGCGGGACCAGCCAAAACGAAAAGCGGTAAAGTTATTTTTGCAAACGATCCGCATATTGGGTTTTCGCAGCCGGCAACCTGGTACGAAGCGCATTTAATTACGCCAGATTTTGAATTGTACGGCTGTTACCTTGCCGGCACTCCATATCCGTTATTGGCACACAATCGTGATTATGCTTATGGCCTCACGATGTTCGAAAATGATGATATCGATTTTTATCAGGAAACCAATAAGATAGGCGATCCTGGCCAATATCAAACACCAACTGGCTTTAAGGCTTATGAAACTATAAAAAAAACAATTAAGGTAAAAGATACTTCAGATGTTGTATTGACAGTAAAATCAAGCCGTCACGGGCCCATTATGAATGATTTGCTGGAACGTTTAGATCGTAAAAATCCTATTGCCATGTCGTGGATTTATACACAGCAGCCCATTCAGATCCTCGATGCGGTTTACGGACTTTCGCATGCTAAAAGCAAAGACGATTTCAGGAAAGCAGTGCAATTAGTGGCAGCGCCGGGTTTAAATGTTATGTATGGCGATGCTAAGGGAAATGTGGCCTGGTGGGCAACGGGAACGCTTTATAAACACAATAAGGGAGTGAATTCATTTTTGATATTAGACGGAGCAAGCGGCAAAGATGATATTACAGAATATTTGGATTTTTCTAAAAATCCATCTGCCGAAAATCCAAAATGGGGTTATGTATATTCAGCAAACAATCAGCCCGAACCCATTGACGGGTATTTATATCCCGGCTATTATCTGCCGGAAGATCGTGCCAGAAGAATTTCAGGTTTAATGGACGCAAAATCAGATTGGGATAAAGAAGCAATCAGCAAGATGATTTTTGATAATACTTCTCCGGTTGCACCGCAAGTGGTTGAAAATTTAGTTTCGAATGTGAATACCGCTTTGCTTTCAGAAAAGGAAAAAGAGGTATTACGTGTTTTAAAATCCTGGAAAGGAACCCATAATCTGGAAGATGCCGGGCCAACGATATACAACAAATGGATTTATCTCTATTTAAAAAATACTTTTGAAGATGAAATGGGTGCCGATAATTTTAATTTATTTCTAGGAACGCACATAGGTAAACAGGTTATTGCCAGACAAATTGTAAATGAAAATTCAGTTTGGTGGGATAATGTTACAACTAAGAATGTGAAAGAAACCAGAAACGATATCGTTAACAAGGCATTTCATGAATCTGTAAAAGCGCTTCAGGAACAATTAGGAAATGAAATTTCTCAATGGAATTGGGAAAAAGTACACACTGTTGAACACGAACATCCGTTAGGTAAAATTGCTGCTTTACACAAACTATTCAACGTTGGTCCTTTCGCAGCGCCGGGATCTAACGAAGTCATCAATAATCAGTTTTTCGGATTTAATGAAGAAGGGAAATATTATGTAAAAGGCGGCCCATCAACAAGAAGGATTGTTGATTTTTCTGATATCGAAAACAGCTGGAGCATTCTGCCAACCGGACAATCAGGAAATCCGTTCAGCAAACATTACAGCGATCAGGCCGAAATGTTTAATGCCGGAAAATTCAGAAAGATGAAATTGAATAAAGAAGAAATCATAAAAACATCAACGAAATTGGTTTTTAAACCGAAAAATTAACTGTATTTATTTTTCAAATTATGTTAAAATAAAATTGCTATTTTTGAAATCTAAAGCCAATTTATGTATAAAAAAATTACCCTGTTTACGCTGTTCTTTTCAGTTTTAGGCCTCATTTGCCAAATCTTGATTAAAGTATATTATAAATCTTTCGACGACTATAATTATACATTATTTTATTTAATCGATAATTTAAGGCTCAATTTAAGCTCCGGTTCCAGGATATTGCGCATTGACGGCGTATACTGGACTCTTTTTTTTAATTTTTTATTGTTAGTCGGGGGAGTTTTATATTTCAAATCAAAAGAAAAAGAAACCCGACTTTTGCGTTTTCTGTTTTCAGCCTTGTTTGTACAGTATTCTATTTATTTTTTGCTGGGACTCTGCCGTACGCCATTTTTTATTTCAGTAATGAAATTTAAAGATATAGTGCTGTATTGTTTTTCTTTGCTGTTTTCTGTTTTTATACTATACTTTTTGTACAAAAGCATTCTTTATTTGAATAAATTAAAGGCATTAGATTTTGAGACTTTTGTTTATACGGAATCAACGGAAATATCTTATTTTAAAACCAGCAATTGGCAGCGCCTGCTGCATTTAATAATAGACAGTTTGCTTTTTGCATTTATAGTGCTGCAGCTGCTGGATCATGTACTGTTATATCCGAAACTTCGTGAAGTTTTTAACAACATACAGCTTCAAATTGGCGAGCGAACTTTTTTAATGCTGCTGGTCGGTATTTTTAGGACTATTTTTTATTTTGCTTTCGAAGCACTTTTTAGCGGTTCTCCAGCAAAGTTTTTAACAGAAAGCAGGGTGGTAGTATATGATGAAGGCGCAAGGCCCGGTGCTGGCACTATTTTTAAAAGAAGCCTTTGCAGAAGTATTCCTTTCGATTCTGTTTCTTTTTTATTCAAATCAGATTGGCATGATACGTTTTCAAACACTGAAGTCTGCGAAGAAAAAAGAACCGGAATTAAAGGCGGCTGGTATCTTCTTTTGATTCCGATATTTGTAATTTTATGTTTCAGCTTTGAGGCCTGGCAGGATTTAAGAGAAAGAAATCAATATTTTGAAGCGCGTCAAAAAGAGTTTGACGAAAACAAATCAGACATTTTAGCGGCTATAAAAACGTTAGATACTACCTCAGTTTTATTATTAACCGGTGACGATTACAGCTCTAAAGTTTTATATCTAAAAGTAGAAAAGATAGTAAATAATGAAATTGAGTTCTCGGTGCTGCATTTCGCTGATGAAGGAAGCGGACACAATCAGTCATTCGCTGAAAAAGCATATACACAATCTAAAGATACCTTAAAACGAATTAAAGTCAGAAGAGCCGATTTGAAGAAATTACTGCTGGCAAAATTAAAAACATCCAGTTATGAAACGGAAACATTTGAAGGAATCAAGACCATTCCTGAATTAAAAAACCAATATATTAAAAACACTTTTCAATTTAATTCGCCTCAATTAAACGTTGCTTCCTTTGGCAGACAAGAGAAGAGTTTTTCGCTGAATTTGCTAAACAGCGGTGTTCCAGCCGAAATAATCGCCATTGAATCTAATGATGAAGATGTAGATTGGAAAAAGCTCAACAGGCTTCCATTAGCGCTGCCCAGAGATGAATCAAACACTTTGCAGGCTGAAGGCAGAGACTTCGAAGATTGCGCTGTAAGAATTACAATCAAAGACAGTCTCAACAGAAAATCAACTTATGAAATTACAAAGCAGGCAGAAGCAAGCGACGCAAAAATAAGGCTGATAAGAAAACCTTAATCTGCATTTTGAACCTAATAAAAAAGCCTTAAAAAGAATGTAAATTCTCTTTAAGGCTTTTTTTATTTCGTTATATATTTTCCTCTAACAATATCATTTGCAAATATTTCGAGGTTGTAAATCAAAGGGTCGCTTGTCGTCATTACGTTTGTAGTTTGATAAGCAGTATCTTTTTCATACGTTTTTAGAAGCGTTTCTAATTCTATTTCGTTATAAAAAGCAAATAAATTATAAACGGCATCCTTAAAGTTTTTAAAATTAATGCTCTCTGTAATTTCGACCGTTTTTTGATCGTTCCATTTTTCTGCAGCAGCTGCTTCATTTATGGTCGTTAAGCAAAAATCGATCACATAATTTTTATAATGTGACGCCTCAATGATTTTATCTACTATAATTTTATTCTGCTGTGTGGGCATCGGAACTTTTGTTGCAGCAGTTTGAGAAATACAAAGAAATGGTACAAGCAGGAATAGTAATGCCGATAAAAAGGCATTCTTTTTTGAATTTTTCATAGGTTTACTAAAGCATTGCGTACTACTATGTAGGGTAGAAAAGCAATTGCAATTTGGGATTAAACATTTGTTTTTGGGCAGGGCTAAAATAGTATTTTTTAATTAAAATCATTCATTTAAAAATGAAGTTCCAATAAAAAAAGCTTCAATAATCCAGATCTAAATCTAAACTATTGAAGCTGATAAGAAAACCATTACAGCAGTTACGCTTCTGGCTTATTTACTTTTTGAAAGTTCTTCCAATACTTTTTTTCCATTTTCGTTTGTCGGATCGAGTTCCACCGACTTTTTATAATTTACGATAGCCAGATCTTTATTGCCATCTGCCAAATAAGCTTCGGCTAAACTATCGTATACATTTCCGGATTTTGGAAAAGCCTCCGCATTGATTTTAAAAATTTCAATAGCTTCTTTCTTTTTTTCTGTTTGCAGTAATTGATATCCGGCTCTATTCATGTCGCCTTCCTTAATGCCATACGCAGGATCGCTTTTTAATTTCTTATAGGTCTCAATCCCGGTTGTCAATCCTTTTACTGTGAATACATCTAATAATTCATAAGCCAAAGATTTTTTAGGCTGATCAAAAGGCTGCTTGTATAAAATAGCCCTAATGGCATCGTTCATTTCATCTAAAACAGTACCGCCTGTGTTATTCAGTAAAACTACCAGATTCTTGTCGGCAGGAATGCGGGAAATAATGGTATTAAATCCGTTAATGCCGCCACCATGCTGAATGATTTTCAATTTGTTTTTATTTCCGTCAGCGATTTCTTCAATTGACCATCCGTAACCATAAAAATCGTTGCCGCCAGTAGTGATGTGAGATTTAAAAAGTAAATCCATAGATGCTGGCGTCAGTAGTTTATTTGTATAAAGCGCCTGATCCCATAAATATAAATCTTCTACAGTAGAATAGAGAGAACCGGCCGCATAAGGAAGGCTCATGTCAATATAAGAGGCATTAGTGATTATTTTGGCTCGTTTTTCATAGCCAGCTGCTCTGTTTTTCAAAATAATATCACTGTGGTCGTAACCGGAATTCACCATTTTTAAAGGCGTAAAAATAACTTCCTGCAGATTTTGTTCGTATGGTTTACCCGATATTTTCTCAATAATATATCCCAGTAAAAAATAACCTGAATTGCTGTAACTGAATTTTTCTCCGGGTTTAAATTCAAGAGGCAGGCCAGAGAATGTTTTTACGAACGCTTCAGGACTATAAGGATTTCGGCTTACATCTTTAAAGAAGGTGGGAAAAGAAGTATAATTTGGAATTCCGGAACTATGCGTCAGCAAATTATGAATCGTGATTTGATCGCCGTTTGCTTTTGGATAATCCGGAAGATAAGTGGTAATAGGAACATCAAGCTTCAATTTTCCTTCTTCGGCCAATTTTACAATCAAAAGTGCCGTAAATTGTTTACTGATAGATCCTAATCTGAATTTAGTATCGGGCTGATTCGGAATATCCCATTCCATATTGGCAAAACCATATCCTTTTTTAAGAATGATTTTTCCGTTTTCTGAAACAAGTGCAGCGCCGTTAAACTGTCCATACTCATTGTATTTGCTTAAAAGCTGGTCGATTTGTTTTGCTTTATCCTGTGCAAAACCTGCCTCAAAGGCAAAAAGCACAATGACAAAAAGTGTAATAAGTTTGATTGATTTGTTCATAATGATCGAGGATGAATAAAAGGTTATTGAAATTGTTTTGATTTTGATTGATGAATGAAACGCATAATTAAGTTAGACGATTGAAAAGTCATTTGGTTTCACGTTCAGTCAATTATTTTTTCAATTTCGGTGATTATTGAAATTCACACTGTGCTCAAAGCCTATTTTTAATTCCCCGATGTTCGTAACTCACAATTCGTTTCAGTTTCCATTCGTTGTTTTTTCGTTCCCAAATATGAATAAATTTTCCTGTGCCTTCCGGAATCCCATCAATATAAAAGGTATGTTCACCTACTTGTACGGCACCAAAATCGCCTAATTTATCAATGGTGCAGGAATTTAATTTCCGGGTCAGCTTTTCAGGTCTGGCACATTTTACAGTTAACGATTTTATTTCATTGTTTTTTGAAATGTTCAAACCAAAACGATCGTCGTAGAACTCAACATCGTCAGCTATAATTTTTTTGAATTGCCCGGCATCACATTGATTGAAAGCAACATCAAACAATAAACTATCCATTTTAGTGATTTCGTCATTCAAAAGATTCATTTTTTCAGCTTCGCTGTTGTTTTGCGCGGCTGCCTGTCTGCTTAAAAACAGAATAAAAAAAGCTATTACGTTAATCATGGGTACCGTGGGTGTGGTGTTTTTAGTAGTCATTTTGTCTCGTTTCAGTTTTTCTTTTTCATCTGATGATCGTAACTAAATGATCTTGCCAATTTCCAGGCGTCATGCTGCAAAAGCCAGACGTGAGTAAATTTTGCGGTACTCCCGCGTTTGTCTTTCTGGCCTGCCGAAGTTTCGAAAAATTGATGAATTCCGGTTTGTAAAGCACCGTACAAAACGCCGTTTTTGGTTAGCGGATAAATTGCTGTACTGCCTTTAATTAAATCTCTTCTCACCTGATAACTTTTACCTGAAAGGCAAATGCCTTTTTTAAAGTTTTTCAGAAAAAGAGTTTTGTCAGAAATGCTGTCCAGATCGTGATAAAATTCAAAATCCTCGCTCAGTAAATTTTCAAACTGTACAATGTCGCAGCTGTTGAAACCGACATTAAAAAGAAGACTGTCCTGAGACATAATTGTTTTGTACAATTTTGAGTTTTTTCCTTCCTGAGAAAATCCAGACTGGATTTGAAAGAGGAGTACTCCAATTAAAATTGCTTTTAATTGCAAAAGTGATGTGTTAATGTTCATTTTTTGATTTGATTGATGATTAATGATCTTGCAATATTAAATCAATCAAAATTTAAAAAATTGTACAAATGCGAAATCCTATCTTTTTTTAGAAAGAAAATACAGGCTGGAATTGAACATTTTAGGGCTGGTTTTGGTCACATCTTTAAATTTTTTTATAAAATGCGACTGATCAAAATATTTATTGTACAACGCCACCTCGGTAAGACTCAGTTTCTCTAAATCAGAATTTACCATCTGATCTACAGATTTCCTGAATTTCAGAATCTGAATGTAATTTTTTATTGTAAGTCCGGTTGCCGCTTTGAATTTAATTTGAAGCGATCTTTGCGAAATTTCCAAACTTGCGGCGATTTCCGAAACATTAATTTCTTCCTTGTGAAGTTTAATGATTTCGCAGATTTTCTCAACCGTGTTTTTCTTCGGGTTTTCAGTATTTAAAGCTTCAAAATAAAGGTTTATAGTCTTTAATAATTTCGAAACTGAACTGTTCAAATTAGGAGTAAAAGGCAGTTCGTCAGCATTAATTTTAATAATAGAATCTGTAAAATTACTCAGGTCATAATTAGGAAACATCGAAAGCGTCCAGGCCTGCAGCTGTACAATTGTAACCTTGGTTTTGGGCTCAATATTCACTAGAACCTTATTGGTCATCTGCGAACAAAAGTAGATGCCCTCGCTCATTTCATACTTCTTTTTACTGGTATGAACTGCTATCGAACTGCCAGTGACAAAAGCCAGATTGAAACAGCCATTAGGTAAAACTAATTTGTTTTCGATCAGGCTTTCGCCGATGCTGTTATCCAGACACCATATTTTATTGACAAATCGCTCAGAGCTTTCACTTACATAATATTCTGAATATAATTTCATTTCGCTTATTATGTTATGGAATGATGGTCTCGTGTTTATTTTTTTCCGGTAAACAAATCAACCGTTGATGTTTTTTTGAAAGGATCGTTGAAGAAACTGGAAAGCACTAAATTAAAAAGATCCGGTTTTTCATAAGATCCAAAATGAGTGGCACCCGGCATTACAAAAAAGTTTGAATTCGGAATATTGTAGAAAATTTCAAGAGAATGCTCTAATCGAATCGCATCTCTGTCGCCTGACATTATTAAAACAGGACATTTTATTTTTTGTAAATCTTTGTCTGTAATATTCGGCTGTTTGTCCAGCAGCGTATATAAGTTTTTAGTATGCGCATCTTTCGTTTCTTTTAAAGTCTTCTTTACTACGTCATCAATTTCGGTAAAAATCGCTTTTTTGCCCGGATATAAATTAGCGCCAAAAACAGCTACTTTATCCGTTTTATCAGGATGATTAATGGCCAGTAAAAGTCCTAAAATACCACCGTCACTCTGACCCCAGATGTAAGCATTTTTAATTTGTAAAGAGTCAAGCAAAACATTCACGTCTTCTGCCATTTGCGTATACGTCAATTGTTTGTTTGAAGTGTCGGTTGATTTTCCGTGCGCTCTGCTGTCAATCGCAATGACCTGATATTGATTTTTGAAATATTCGATTCTGTTAGTATGGCCTTTTATCGAACCGCCATTTCCATGAAGCAGCACTAAAGGTTTCCCGCTTCCGTAAACTTCATAATATATTTTAATGCCATTTACTTCTTTATAATGTCCGGCTTCAGGATTATTTCCGTACGGAATTTTACTTTCTGTCTGTGCACCGGCTTTCGTAAATGTGATAAAAATAAATAATAATAAAAGAATTGATTTTTTCATTGTGGTATTTGATTTTTGATTGATTTGTTGTTCTAAGATAGTTATAAGACTATTGAATTAAGATTTTGTTTCAATTAATTAAAAAAAAAGTTTTACCAGTTTTTCCTTTCCTCGAAGTCGGGTTTGTCAAGATATTCGATTACGAAATCGCTCATTTTTGGGCGTAATTTAGTATATAAGTTTTCATAAACTGGAGCTCTGTATTTATGAATGGCCCTGAAAACATTGTCTTGATTGTGTGGGAAATACCATGGGTCCGGATAATTTGTTTTTTTTAATAATTCCGTAAGTATTGCTAAACTTTTCTCATTTTTATAGATGGCAACGGCTCTGCAGTAATATTTTAAATCGTCATAAGAGAATTGCTTTCTTCGTTTTATAACACTACTGAAATATTTTTCGAGAATAGGAAAATAAACTTCGCTGGGGTTATTTTCTATCGCCTTAAAAACCCAATCTTCACAAGGGCTTTGGAACTTCATAAAGATGCTTTTCAAAAATTGAAGGTCTTCTTTTTTCTTAAATTTAGACAAGGCGTAGCAGGCGCTAAGCTGTTCGCCGCAACGGTTGGTTTTTATTTGGGATTTTTCCTTTATAATCGAATAGTATTTTTCTTGTGGTTCAATATCCTGAATCATCCAGATTGAACTTTCTAAATACGAATGTTTCAGCAGGACACTATCAACTAAAATTCTCTTTTCATTTTTTGAAAGTTTATTTCCCTCCTCAGCTTTTCGTATTAATAAATCAGAAACTGTAAATTCTCCGCCGGCATCTTCATAATACCACCACGTTACTTTTGTAGTATCATTTAAATGTCCGAGCAGAATTTTGAAGTAATCTTTTTCTTTTCTGTTTACAAGTTCCCGGTAAGCAGTTACCCTTAATAAAGCATGCTCACTATTTAATAATTGCAATAATTCTTCTTTTGAGCTGTGATCTCTAATATAGCTTCTTGCAGTTGTATCTTTAAAAGGGAGTTCCTTTTCTTTTGCAAGTTTTTTTAGTGGAGTTTGAAGCTCAGGTCTAAAATCAGAGATTTTAATGTCATACGGTTTTTTCTCGCAGCTATACAGCATGAATACAAATACAACGTAAAGGATTTTTTTCATAAATAGGAGATTTTTTAGGCGCGAATAATTTTAGACTATGCTAAAATAGTCATTTTTATATCCTAAATGTTTCGATATGAAATCAATTTCTTATGAAAACAAATTTTGCGTGAGGGATAGAGGCGGTATCCTTTTACCAGCGAAGCGGCGTAAAAGATAAAGCCGAAAGCCCGGCTCTTGCCCTGAATTTATTTCAGTGGCAAGAGGCACGCCCGGTAACTATCTGTGTTAAGCGCTAAATATTTGTTTTATTTTGAATGTTTTGTATAATTATTACTTATTTTTACGATCTTATATTTAGATTTTTCTTGATGCAAACTCCACTAAAAATTGCTGTTGTTGGTTCCGGACTTGTAGGATCGCTTTTAGCAATTTATCTTAAAAAGGCAGGTCACATCGTTCATGTTTATGATCGGAGCCCTGATATTCGTAAAATAAATTTCTCTGGTCGTTCTATCAATCTGGCAATGTCTAATCGGGGCTGGAAAGCGCTTGATGGCGTTGGGGTTGGAGATTCGGTTCGTGAAATCGCAATTCCGATGGACAAGCGCGCGATTCATTTGGTTGATAAACTAAATTTTCAGAATTACGGACAGGAAGGCGAATCTATTTATTCGATTTCAAGAGGAACTCTGAACCGTAAAATGATTGATCTTGCCGAAAAAGCGGGAGCAGAATTTTATTTTGAGCAAAAAATCTGGGATGTAACGCTGAGTGATGCTACTTTGCACATTGGTGAAACCGAAAGAGGAGAGTGGGAGGAGAAAAAATTTGATATGGTTTTTGGTGCTGATGGCGCTTTTTCGAGAATCCGCCATAGAATGCAGCGTCAAAGCATGTTCAATTATTCGCAGGAATTTTTGAATATGGGTTATAAAGAATTAAATATTCCGGCTAATGCCAATGCTACTCATAAATTAGATAAAAATTCATTTCATATCTGGCCGAGAGGAAATTATATGTTAATCGCTCTGCCCAATCTTGACGGCAGTTTTACGTGTACTTTATTTATGCCTTTTGAAGGTGAAAATTCGTTTGAATCGCTGACAGATCGTAAAATGGTTGAAGATTTCTTTGAGAAAAACTTCCCGGATTCGATTGAAGTGATTCCGAAACTGGCCGAGGATTTCTTTAAAAATCCAACCAGTACTTTAGTTACCATGAAATGTTTCCCTTGGACATACGAAGATAAAATTGCTTTAATTGGAGATGCCTGTCATGCTATTGTTCCGTTTTACGGACAAGGGATGAATGCCGGTTTTGAAGATATTACGGTTTTAAACGAAATGATCGAAAAGTACGGAAATGACTGGAAAAAGATTTTCTCTGAATATCAAATTTCACGCAAACCAAACGCAGATGCAATTGCTGAACTTTCGTACCGAAATTTCATGGAAATGAGTACAAAAACGGCAGATGAGAAATTCCTGCTTCAAAAGAAAATCGAAAAAGCATTTTCAGACAAACATCCTGACAAATGGATTCCGCTTTACAGCCGTGTAACCTTCAGCGATCGCCCTTATGCAGAAGCATTAGCGATTGGAGATTTTCAAAACGGAATTATGGAAGAAGTTTTAAAACTGGATAATATTGAAAATATTTGGAACACGCCAGCAGTAGAAAATAAGATTTTAGAGTTGTTGCAAAACGCATAATTTTTCAACAAATAAGTTCATTTAATGCACACATAACAAACCCGACAGGTTTTTAAAACTTGTCGGGTTTCGTATTTAATTTAGGTTGCATAATATGAGGTCATATCAATGGCGTAAGTGCTAATTATGCGCAAAGCATTATATTAACCGATATAAGTATAGTTAAAATTTACTTCTTGAATATTTTAGACAACACTCCAAAAACGCCTCGTATAAACGTTGCGCTCGTCACTACTTTTATTACTGATTTTGTAACAACACTTGCTGTAGTAGGCTCTGATTTTGATGATTTGGCGGGCGCTTTTTCTTCTTGCTCGGCAGCAGCCTGATTGGCAGATTCTATTTTTTGGTTTAGGATTTCATAAGCACTTTCGCGGTCAATTTCTTCAATATATTTTTTTACTAATTTTGATTTGCTGTTAATCGTTTCGATTTCATCAGCAGTTAAAATATCCATTCGGCTTTGTGGTGCTCGCATCATTGTGGCAACAAGCGGTGTCGGAACTCCTTTTTCATTCAATGCCGTTACCAGAGCTTCGCCTATTCCTAAACTTGTCAGTAATTCATCTGTTTTGTAATACGCAGAAGAGGGATAATTATCGGCAGTTTTTTTAATCGCTTGTCGATCATTTGCCGTGAAAGCACGCAAAGCATGCTGGATTTTTAAACCCAATTGGGCCAAAACCCCGCTCGGGACATCCATTGGATTTTGCGTTACAAAATAAACGCCAACTCCTTTAGAGCGAATTAGTTTTACAATCGTTTCAATTTGCTCTAGCAGCGCTTTGCTCGCTTCATTAAAAATCAAATGTGCTTCATCAATAAATATTACTAATTCCGGTTGTTCAGCATCGCCTTTTTCCGGCATTTTCTGGTAAATCTCAGCCAGTAAACTCAGCATAAAAGTCGAGAATAATTTTGGTTTGTCCTGAATATCCGTCAAGCGGATGATATTTACGTAGCCCTTTCCGTTTTCATCGATTCGCATCAAATCGTCAATTTCAAATGATAATTCACCAAAAAATAAATCACCGCCCTGCTGTTCTAATTCAATTATTTTTCTAAGAATAGTTCCGGTTGTTGCAGTCGATATCTTGCCATAATTTTGCGTGATTTCATCTTTTCCTTCTTCGGTAATATAATTAATGACTTTTTTAATGTCTTTTAAGTCTAGCAAAGGCATTTTGGTGTCATCACAATATTTAAAAATAACCGCTACCACTCCGGCCTGTGTATCGTTTAAGTCTAAAATCCGAGAGAATAAAACAGGTCCAAATTCAGAGACCGTAGCGCGCAGTCGAACTCCGTCTTGTTTCGATAAAGACATCAGCTCCACCGGGAACGCCGCAACACTATAAGGAATGTTTATTTTGGCGTGTCGCTCAGTAATAAAACCCTCTTCTTTTCCCTCCTTTGCAATACCGCTAAAATCACCTTTAATGTCCATCATTAAAACTGGAATTCCGGCATTCGAGAGCTGTTCAGAGAACACCTGAATAGTTTTGGTTTTTCCTGTTCCGGTCGCACCGGCGATCAATCCGTGTCGGTTTAATGTTTTTAATGGAATTTTCACGTGAGCTTCAGGAATTGCTTCACCATCCAGAAGTGCGCCACCTAAAATAATGCTGTCTCCTTTTGCATTATATCCATTATTTATATCTTGAATGAAATTATCCTTTTTATTCATGTTTTATTTGTAATTTAGATGATTATAAGAGGTTTGCTGTGTTTTTTAACATATTATGCTAGTTTTTTTTAGTAGGAAAAAGCTTTTTTTGATTGAAATATATATAAAAAATTATTTCGCAACTTTTTAAGAAGATATCAAAGGAATGTTTGAATATTTACTAAAACGTTGTAATTTTCCCATTAATCGACCATATTTTTGTTTTATCTAAAAAAAGAAGTCGGCAATTTAATGAGATATTTTTTAAATTGACGTTAAATTTCATTCAATAAAATTAAAAAAAGTTTTTTTATTTAAACTAAACGTATAAATTTGCTCCTCTACAAGTTAAATATAACTAAAAAATAAAAATTATTTAAAACTATTAAAATTAAAAAAAATGGCAAACGTTAAAGTTAAAAAAGAAAGCACTTCAAATGGAGGAGGAATGATTACTGGAATCATTATTGTAGCGTGTATCTTAGTTGGGGTGTTTATTTGGAAAGTAGTTATGGGGTCTCCTGCTAACTTTGAAGGTGGAAATCCGGAGACAGGTCACCCAATCAATACTTTAGGAATGGTATATAAAGGAGGATTCATTGTACCAGTATTATTAGGTATGTTTTTAATGGTTGTTGTTTTTTCTATTGAAAGATTTATTGTTATCAGCAAAGCTGCTGGAAAAGCTAACTTAGATGCATTTATGAAAAATGTACAAGGAAGTATTAAAGAAGGAAATATTGAAGCTGCTATCGCTGCGTGTGACAAACAACAAGGTTCTGTTGCAAATTCAATTAAATCTGCTTTAATTAAATATCAAGATGTTAAAAAAGAAGGTTTCAATAGTGAAGAAGCTGCTGAAGTAATCCACAAAGAAATCGAAGAAGCTACTTCATTAGAAATGCCAATGTTAGAGAAAAACATGACTATCATCTCTACTTTAGTATCATTAGGAACTTTAGGAGGATTGTTAGGAACTGTATCAGGTATGATTAAAGCGTTTGGTGCGTTAGCTTCTGCTGGAACTCCAGATCAGGCTGCTCTTGCAACAGGTATCTCTGAAGCACTTATCAATACTGCAACAGGTATCTCAACTTCAGTTTTAGCGATTATTTCTTATAACTTCTTTACTGCTAAAATTGATGATTTAACTTACTCTATCGATGAGGCTGGTACTACAATTGTAAATACTTACAGAAGATTCAGAGGAAGTTTGAAACAATAATTAATTTTTGATTAGTATTAATTACAATTAATTATATCAAAATAAAATAAAAGATAATGGCTAAAATAAAAATGAAAAAAAAGTCAACATCGACAGATATGACTGCCATGTGTGATGTTGCGTTCCTTTTGCTTACGTTCTTTATTTTGACCGCTACTGCTAAAGTGCCAGAAGCACTTCCTGT